>Ga0272441_10001048_pt1 | contig 59673 bp, 53 predicted proteins | sample SSMProp6N_FD_193582 | JGI IMG/M metagenome (GOLD analysis project Ga0272441, IMG submission 193582) | Marine sediment archaeal communities from Little Sippewissett salt marsh, Falmouth, MA, United States - SSM-Prop-6N | ecosystem: Environmental > Aquatic > Marine > Wetlands > Sediment ...
CCCCCCCCCCCCCCCCCCCCCCCCCCCCCCGCCCCCCCCCCCCCCCCCCCCCAGCCCCCCCCCCCCCCCCCCCCCGCGCCCCACCCCCCCCCCCCACCCCCCCACCCCCCCCACCCCCCACCCCCCCGCACCCCGCGCCCCCCCCCCCCCCCGCCCCCTCAGTCGGCGGCGACCCAGCGGCCGCCCAGCCTCAGCGACTCCTCCGCGCGCTCGACCCACTCCATCGACCGGAGCGCGTCCGAGGCCGGGAACTGCGGCGGCTCACCCGCGGCGACGCGCCGGAGGAAGTCCCCGTCCTGCTCGCCGACGGCGTAGCTCGGCTCGCCCCAGCGCGAGCGCACGTCGATCGAGTCGACGAGCTCGGATCGCCTGTCCTCACGGTGGTTGAATTTCACGACCTCGAGCCGTCCCGTCCACGCGTCGAAGCTGACAGAGCCGCGGGCGCAGGTCAGTATCATCTCGTAGTAGTGGCCGCGGACGGAGTGGTCGACCTCCGGGTCGCCGTCGGGCCCGCCGCCGGTGTTCGCCGCCCGCGAGGTGATGAAGGTGATGTTGCCAACGGCGCCGCCGGGGAACTTCAGGCACGAGAGGACGTGGTCCTCGACGCCGTAGTGCTCGTGCACGATGGGCGGGGCCACGGCGATGACGGCCTCCGGCTCGCCGAACCAGTAGCGGTAGATGTCTATCTGGTGGCAGAGCTTCTCGTAGAAGATGCCGCCGGTGCGCTCGCGGCTCATGTAGCCGGGCTTGGCCTTGAGGCCCGACACCTGCACGAGGGACATGTGCCGCGGCTCTCCGATGAGCCCGGAATCCACGATCTCGCGCATGCCCCGCGTCATCCCCCCGTAGCGGAGCTCGAAGCCGACCTGGAAAGGGATGCCGTCGCGCCCGGCGATGGCGACGAGATCGCGCGATTCGTCGAGCGTCGCGGCCAGCGGCTTCTCCGTGAGGACGCTGACGCCTCTCTCGAAGCACGGCCTGATGCAGGCGGCGTGCGCCGCCGGGGCGGTCACGACGATGACGGCCGCGGGGGCAGCCTCCAGGAGCTCTTCGAGAGAGGCCGTCGTCGGAAAGCCCTTCGCCTCGGCCTGCTTCCGCGGGGCCTCGGCGAGATCGCAGCAGACGACCTCGTCGACGAGGTCCAGTTCGCGCACCTCCACCGCGTGGTGGAGCCCCATGCCTCCGCAGCCTATGATGCCGACTCTCATGGTGTCTCCCCGGGACCTTCGCCTATCGTGGCGGCCCGCAGCAGGGGTGAACCGGCGAGGCCGGGCTTCCTTGCAGGCGCGCCGCGGCCGGTCACTTCCACTCGAAGATGTTGCCGCGGCCGAGGATGCCGGCGGGGTCGAGTGCGCGCTTGACGGCGCGCATCTGGGCCACTGCATCGGCCCCGTACACCATCTCGAGAAAGGCGTGCTTGATCTTGCCGATGCCGTGCTCGGCCGCGACGGTACCGCCGAGCTCCACCGCCTTGCGGGCGAGCTCCAGGTAGAGCTCCTTGGCGCGCGCGAGCTCCGCCGCGTCGGAGGGCAGTATGTTGACGTGGAGGTGGCCGTCGCCGATGTGGCCGAAGACCACGTGCTCGAAGCCGCCCTCGGCCAGCTTCGCCGACTGGAAGGCGATCATCTCCGCGAGCCCGTCCGCCGGCACTGCCATGTCGGTGCCCACCTTGTGGAGCGAGGCGTCGGCGCGCTTGCGCTCGGCGATGGCCGAGTTCACCGCCTCCGGCACCGCGTGGCGGAAGGCCTTGATGCGCTCGGCCTCGTCGGCGTCGAAGGCGGCCCAGGTGTCGTCCATTGACGAGCCCTGCGAGGGTAGCAACTCCTCGAGCTCCGCGGCCAGCCCGTCGAGCTCGTCCTCCGACGCGTAGGCGAACTCGAACGACAGGGCCGCCCCCGTCGCCCCCGCCCCCCCCGCGGCGGCCGGGAGCTCGGGCACCTCGCTGCCGGGGCCGTCGGCCTCGCGCTTGCGCCGCAGCAGCCCCAGCGCGCGCGAGTCGAAGTACTCGATGGCGAGAGCCCCGGGCTCGTGGGCCCGCAGCGCCTCGGTCAGCGACAGCGCCCCGGCCTCGTCCGACGTGAAGGCCAGGCAGGCGAGGACGCCCTCGGGCTCGGGCACCAGGCGGAGCTCGACCTGGCTTATCACCCCCAACGTCCCCTCGGAGCCGATGAAGAGGTCGAGCAGCTCCATGCCCGGCTTGACGTAGTAGCCGGCCACGTTCTTGACCTCGGGCTGCTCGTAGCCGGGGAGCGCGAGCTCTACGACCTCGCCCGACGAGAGTTCGACCTCGAGCCTGCCCTCGGCGTCGAAGCGCGGGCCCCCGCCGCGGCGGAGCTCCAGCACCTCGCCGCAGGCGAGCACCACGCGCGCCGCGCGGACGAACTCGCGCGTAGGGCCGTACGCGAAGGTCCGTGCGCCCGAGGCGTTCGTGGCCACCGTGGCCCCGATGGTGGCGGTGCGCTCGGTCGGGTCGGGCGGGTAGAAGAACCCCGTGCCCGCGAGTCTCTCTGCGAGCTCGTCGATCGTGACGCCGGGCCCGACCGTGATCGCCGTCTCGCCCCCGTCGCCCGATCCCGTGACCTCGCCGACTGTCTTCATCGCCTCGGTCGAGAGCACCACGCCGCCGAAGGGGACCGCGCCGCCGACGATCCCCGTCCGCGCCGCCGAGACCGTGACGGGCGTGGCCGACGCCGCGCACTCGGCGAGCGCCGCGGCCACGTCGGCCTCGGTCTTCGCGAAGACCACGCGCTCGGCGGAGCCGTCGCCGTAGCGCGACTCGTCGGCGAGATACGCGGCGTAGTCGGCGGCGACGGCGTCGCCTTCGGCCGTCTTCAGGTCGGCCGACCTCTCGCCGGTGGGCGGAACGGTCCTGATGCGCTCGGGCATGGTGGAGTCTCCGGGACCTGTTGCCGGACCGATTCTATTGCCGGGCGGCGGGGCGGTCAAGCGAGGGGCTGAACTTGCCTTTGACAGCCCGGCCCGGCGGGCTAGAATCGCCCCCGCGTCCGGAGATGCCGGGCCGTCGAGCCACAGGAGGCACCGCAAATGGCCAAGAAGATCCGCGTCACCGTCTGGAACGAGTACCGCCACGAGAAGAAGAACGAGGAGATCGCCAAGCTCTACCCCGACGGGATGCACGGGGCGATCGCCGCGCACCTGAAGAAGGAGAAGGACCTCGACGTGCGAACCGCCACGCTGGATGAGCCCGAGCACGGACTCACCGACGACGTGCTGGCGGCGACGGACGTCCTCACCTGGTGGGGGCACATGGCCCACGGCGAGGTCGACGACGCGGTCGTCGACAAGGTCCAGAAGCGCGTGCTCGAGGGCATGGGGCTCATCGTGCTCCACTCGGGCCACATGTCGAAGCCCTTCCGCCGCCTCATGGGCACGGGCTGCATGCTCAAGTGGCGCGAGGTCGGCGAGAAGGAGCGGCTCTGGGTCGTCGACCACGGGCATCCGATCGTCGACGGCATCGGCGACTACTTCGAGCTCCCGCAGACCGAGATGTACGGCGAGTTCTTCGACATTCCCGAGCCGGACGAGCTCATCTTCATAAGCTGGTTCGAGGGCGGCGAGGTATTCCGGTCGGGCTGCACCTTCCGCCGCGGCTCAGGGCGCGTCTTCTACTTCCGCCCGGGGCACGAGACCTACGGCATCTACTACGACGAGAACGTGTTGAGGGTCATCACCAACGGCGTCCGCTGGGCGGCGCCGGTCGACGGCCCCGAGCGCGTCCAGGGGAACGTCAAGCCGCTGGAGAAGATCGGCGGGTAGTGGTGCCGCGCGCGCGGAGCGCCGTCATGCGCCCGGCCAGCATTGGGGGGGGGGTGCCGTGACCAGGATCGTCTTCGAGGGACCCGAGGACGAGCGGCTCGCCAAGCTCCTCGAGGGCTATCTCTTCGCCGTGGGCGAGGTCTGCCACGGGCTCTTCGGCCCGACGGGCGAGGAGGCGATGTACCGCGCCATCGGGAGCTACTTCGTCGACTACATGACGGTGAAGCTGAAGCTGCGCTTCGACGCAACCGACCCGTGGAAGCGCTACTGCCGGATCATCGAGGCCTTTACCTCCTATGGCTTCTACTCGCACGTCGAGATGGGCGAGCTCGAGGGCGATGCGGGGGGCTACTGGATGCTCGAGAGCGGCCAGTACGCCGGCGCGGTCTGGGAGGAGGCGGGCTCCTGGGAGCGCGGGTCGGCGCCGTGCCCGCTCTGGACGGTCATACTGCATTCCCTCGGCGAGATCGGCCACACGATAGTGCTCGACAAGGTCGAGTTCCGGGCTGAGGAAGACGGCTTCTACAGCGAGTTCCACTTCGAGGAGTGGGAGACGGCGGGGAAGGCGCCCCTGACGGCGGCCCGGCGCGTCCTGCAGGGGGTCATCCTCCCGATGTGCACGGAGTGCAAGAGGATCCGCGACGAGGCCGGCCGGTGGCACCCCGTCGCCGACTACATGCGCGGGCGCTTCGGCGCCGAGTCGGCCCCGAACGTCTGCCCCGAGTGCGCGAAGAAGCTCTACCCCGAGGTCTTCGGCGACGGGGAGAGGCCCGCCGCGCCGCCCGCCGGTTGAGGGCACGGGGCGAGGCGGGCGGCCCGCACTGCCGCAGCTCGAACGTATCGAGGGGCGCAAGATCGCCAGCGCGGCGCCGACGCCGACGGGCGCGGACCTACAGCAGCTTCTCGGCGCCCGAGTAGGCCTCCTCGACGCTCAGCACCGCGACCGCGTGACCGGGGCGCTCGCCGTTCCACGACTTCATGTCGTCGAATATCTCGCCCTCGGTGAGACGCTCGACGGTGCCCTTGACCTGGAAGGCCTTCCCGTCGGCCGTCATGAAGAGAATGCTGCCGCGGCCCCCGGCCGTGATGTTGGCGCGCGTCTTGTCGAAGAAGTTGTCAGCGATGACGAGCTTGTCGTCACTGAACTTCTTGACGCACGACGCGTAGATGGCGTTGGGAACGCCCTCGGCGTTCACCGTCGCGAACACGAGCGGGCCCTTCATGGCGTCCCATCCCTGGCTGAGTGCTTCGGGCAATGCTGGCATGTGGCTCCTCCATTCGTCTGGACTGCTTCTCCGATCCGGCCAGCGCGTCGCGGCCGGCGTGCCCGGGGGGGACCCGACCGGTCCCCCGGGACGACCGGCATTGTACCACATCCTCGCGGCGTGTAAACCGAGAGTCGCCCCGGCCGCGCCCCGCGGCCCTCCCGATGCCCCCTCCCCTTGACCCCCCGCACCTCCGGCGCTAGAATCACGCCGCCGGACCCGGAATGCCCCTGGAGGCCGACCCATGGACCGCGCGAACGAGAACGAGCTCGAATACCGCGGCGGCGACTCGGGCGTGAAGTACATGCTCCGCGGGCCGAACCTCGACTGGGGCGTCATAAGACTCAAGCCCGGCGAGTCGATGGCCGGTCACTACCACAACGAGACCGAGGAGACCTTCTATCTGAAGGCGGGCTCCGCCACCTTCGTCTCGGGCGGCGAGGAAATGGCGGTCGGCGCGGGAGAGGTGCTGCGGTTCGAGCCGGGCGAGGACCACGGCATTCGCAACGACTCGGACGCGGTCGTCGACATCGTCTTCATCAAGTACCCGTACAAGCCCGACGACAAGGTGGATCTCTAGCGAGAAGAAAGGGCGCGGATGCCGAAGGCCGTCAGGGCCGACCACACGGGCGCACGGGTGGTCTCGGTCGGCCGAGACCCCGGCTCCGACTTCTGCCTCATGCGCCTCGAGGCGCCGGACGTGGCCGCCGCGGCGGGGGGGGCGCGGCCGGGGCAGTTCGTCATGCTGCGCGCGTTCTCGGGGGTCGATCCGCTGCTGGCGAGGCCGCTCGCGGTCTTCGACCTCCCCGAAGACGCGCCGGGCTGTGTCGACCTCCTCTTCGCGGTGGTCGGCCGCGGCACGCGGATATTCGAGGGGCTGGCCGCCGGCGACCGGGCGACGGTGCTCGGGCCCCTCGGCAACGGCTGGCGGCTCGAGGGGGCCGGCGAGGCCCCGGCGGTGCTCGTCGGCGGAGGCTGCGGAGTGGCGGCGCTCTACTGGGCGGCGAGGCGCCTCGCCGGCTCGCGCGGGAGCGCGCCGGTCACGCTCGTCACGGCGGGGCGGACGGCGGCGCAGCTCCTCCCGAAGCGGCTCGGCGACCGGCTCGCGGCGGCGGGGGTCCGGATCGTCACCGCGACCGACGATGGCTCGGAGGGCCTGCACGGCACTGCGCTGGATGCTCTGGCTGAGGTCCTGGACGCCCTCGGCGGGGGGGCCGGCGACGCGCTCGTGCTCGCCTCTGGACCGAAGGCCATGCTGGCGGCGGCGGCGCGCCTCGCCGCGGAGCGCGGGGTCGCGCTGCAGGTCTCGCTCGAGGAGCGCATGGCCTGCGGCGTGGGGGTCTGCCGCGGCTGCGTGGTGAAGGCGCTCGCGCCTCATCCGGAGACGGGCCTGCGGACACGGACCGTCTGCGCGGACGGCCCCGTCTTCGACGCGGCCGAGATCGACTGGGAGGGGCTGGGGTAATGGCGATGCTCTTCCGCCGCCTTGGAGAGCGGCCCGATTTCGCGGCCGACGGGCCCGAGCCGATCGAGCACTTCGGCCCCGAGGCGATCGCCCTGCAGGCGCGCGAGAACCAGGCCCGCTCGGTCGCGCAGGAGCTCCTGGCCGAGCATCGTGGGGCCCGGTTCCCGCGGGTCCATCTCTTCATCGGCCAGGGGCCGACCGGGGCGGTCGGGGCCGCGGCCGCGAGGCACCTCTACAACTACGGCGTCCCCTTCGGGATGACGCTCGCCGGCGCCTGCGAGAAGTGCTCGGCCGAGGCCGCGCACGAGCTCGCGGTGCTCGCGGCGATGGGCGTCACGCCGGAGGAGGCCCTCAGCGAGGACGTCGCCGAGGACCTGGTCGACAGCATCGAGGAGGATATCCGCATCGTCGCCGCGCTCGCCCCCGACGAGATGGACGGCCGCGCGAAGGAGGTGGCCATAGCCGTCGAGGACGCCTGCCTCGAGCGCGTGCCCCGCACGCTCGCCGACGACTCCCGCTTCAAGACCAGGGCCCCCGCAGACGGCGACGCCGTCTTCAGTCCCGAGTATCCCGCGCGCACCCGCGAGGACTCGCGCCTGCTCGACACCGTCGGCATCGAGGGCTTCGGGATACCGGGCCTTCTTCTCATGGAGAACGCCGGCTGCGCGGCCGCCCGCGAGGCGTATCTCATGCTGAAAGAGAGCGGAGGGAGCGAGGCCGGCGCCGTCATCGCCTGCGGCAAGGGGAACAACGGCGGTGACGGGTTCGTCATCGCGCGGCACCTCACCTGGTGGGGGGTGCCGGCGAGGGCGTTCCTCTTCGGCGCCGAGGACGCGGTCTTCGGCGACGCGAGGGTCAACATGGAGGGTCTGTCTGCCGCGGGCGTCGAGCCCGTTCAGGTCACGGACGAGCCGGGCCTCTCGGGCTTCGACGAGGCGACGGCCTCGGCCGGTCTCGTCGTCGACGCGCTCCTCGGGACGGGGCTCGCCGGCGAGGTCAGGGGGCTGGCGCGGAAGGCGGTCGAGGCGATCTCGGCCTCCGGCCGTCCGGTGCTGGCCGTCGACTGCCCCTCCGGGCTCGACTGCAACACGGGCGAGCCGCTCGGCACGTGCGTCCGCGCGGAGCGGACGGTGACCTTCGCCGCCGGCAAGGTTGGTTTTCGCTCCGGGCGGGGGCCGGAGATGGTGGGAGAGCTGGTCGTCGCGGACATCGGCCTCCCGGCCGCTGCTTACGGGACTGAGAGTTGAGGGTCGAGATAACCTTCACCGGCACGGGGACCGGCCACGGCGTGCCGGTCATCGGCTGCGACTGCCCGGTCTGCACGGGCGGCGACCCGCGCAACCGGCGCCTCAGGTGCGGAGCGGTGCTCCGCTTTGCCGGCCGCACCGTCGCCGTCGACACCCCTCCCGACATGCGCGCCCAGTGCCTCGCCGCCGGCGTCACCTCGCTCGACGCGGTACTCTACACGCACGAGCACGCCGACCACATCCACGGCATCGATGACATCCGCCGCTTCAACCAGATCGCCGGGGGGGCGATCGCGGCCTACGCCCCTCCCGGCTGCGCGGCGGCGCTCCGGGAGCGCTTCGGCTACGCGACTCGCGGCGCAAGCGCCGAACCGTCGGTCGCGCCGGGGCTGGAAGTCGTCGAGGTGACCGGGCCCTTCGAGATCGGCGGCGCGACCGTCACGCCGGTGCCGCTGGTGCACGGGCGGATGGACACCTTCGGCTACCGGGTCGGCCCGCTCGCGTACCTGACCGACCTGAAGGAGCTGCCCGACGCCTCGCGCGAGCTCGTCCGCGGGCTCGACCTTCTCGTGCTTGACGCCCTCCGCCCCGAGCCGCACCCGATGCATCTGTCGTTCGACGAGGCGATCGAGCTCGCCCGCGAGCTCTCGCCCCGCCGCACCTACCTCACCCACATGACGCACCACACCGACTACGCGGCCGTCGAGCCCACGCTCCCCGACGGCGTGCACCTCGCCTACGACGGCCTGACCGTGTGGGCGGAGGGCTAGCGCCCCCGCACGCGCCGGGTTATCATGACCGGGCCATGAGCGCGCCCCAGCGATTCCTCCGCCGGCTCACCTCGGCCGCGGTCGTCGATCTCGTGATAGCCCTGTGGCACGTGAACTGCGCGGTCATGGTCGTGGCGATGCTCGACCGCTGGGCGCGGACCGGCAGGCCCCCGCAGGCCTTCGAGACCTTTGGGGCGCTGGCCGTCCCGCTCTTCGCCTTCCACTTCGCCGCCGGGGGGCCCATCCTCATCTGGTGGATGGTGCGCCTCGCGCGCGACGACAGGCTCCCCGGGTGGGCGAAGTGGGCCCTGGGCCTCGGCACCGCCTTCCTCGTGCTGCCCGGCACCGTTTACCACGTCATCGGCATCCGAAGGGCGCGCTTCTCGCTCCGCACGCTCGTGATCTTCATGCTGCTCGTGACGAGTACCCTCGGCCTCTGGCGCCAGTGGAGGCCGTGGAGGTCGGGGCCGCCGCCGGCGGACGAGGCCTACGAGGAGATAACGAGCTGCCACTCGCGAAGGCTCGAGGCCTTCGTCCGCTCGGCGGACGCCCTCGCCTATCAGGGGCTCGGGGGCAGGATGCGTTGGGTCTTTCTCGCCTCCGCCGACGAGGTCAGCGCCTTCGTCGAAGGCATCGAGCTCGTCCCCCAGCCTCCCTGCGCGTGCGTTCACGTCGAGGCGATGCGGTTCCGCAGGGGGAGGGAGGAGATCGTCATCACCTTCTGCGACCACAGCATCGTTGCCTACTGCCTCACGCCCGGCGGGCCGGTCGAGCTGACCTTCGCGATGCCCGAGGAGCTCTGGCGGAAGATACGCCGCATTCCGAGGGGGCGTCCGTGGGGGGCGCTCAGGCGCTGGGGCTTCTGGCTGACGGTGATATTCGGCGGCCTCCTAGCGTGGAGCATCGTGAGCGACCGGCGGTCCCTCGGCCGCCACGGGGGCGACTGGGGCGGCGGGATCGGCGAAAAAATGGTATAGTAGGAGGGGGTAAGGCGACGTCGGGACGCCATCCCGGGAACGGCCGCATTGTCTGACCGGCGCAGGACAGTCGAGGAATACTCTCTCAAGGAGCTCCGCGGCCTCGCCGAGGCCCGGGGCATCTCCGGCCACGCCACGATGGGGCGGCCGGAGCTGATCGAGGCCCTCGGCATGGACTGGGGAGCAGCTACGGCCTCGCCCCCGACCGGAGGCGAGGCCCCCGCCGCACCCATGACCGCCCGCGAGCGCCGCAAGAGGCGGGCGGTCGAGTCGACCAGCCTCATCAAGCTGCGGGGCTTCATCCATAGCGTGCTCGGCGAGGAGGAGACCGCGGGCCCCGTGGGAGCCCCGGGCTCCGCGGAGCCGCGGGCCGCGGCCGCGCGGAGCAGCCGCATCGTGGTGCTCTTCTACGAGGCCCCCATGGAGAAGGAGTGGGAGATCGCTCGGTACGTGCGGACCTACTTCCTCGCCGCGACGGGGGCGGGGGGGGCAGGGGGGGCCGGCCGCCCGAAGTACCCGCAGCGGGAATATCTCTTCGTCTATGCGCGCACGCCCGAGGAGCTCGACGACATCTTGGGCGGCCTCCGGCAGGTCGGCGCGACCCCGGACGTGGCCGTCCTCAACCTGCACGACATCGCCGGAACGGTCGCGCCGCTCGTCGAGCCGTGGCTCGAGACGGCCCGCGTGATGATCTTCTCGAGGAGCCGCGACGGCGCGCCGGCCGGACTCTACGACGGGCCGCTCGGCTCGTTCATCGAGGGGCTGATCGCGGACGACGCCCACGGCATCGCCTACGGCCCCGCCAACAGGGACGAGAAGGTCCGCTCGGCCGTCATGTGGCTGGAGGAGGCGCTCGCCGAGATCAAGGCCGAGCGCGGCCCGGCCTAGCCGGGCTCCGGCGCCTGCGCAGAGAATTCTCTCCGGATCACGAGAAAGACCGCCCAAGGGGGTAGTAGACTCCCCATATGGTGGAGGGACCTGATGATCCGCACGGGGGGAAAAGGGGGACATGTACGTCCTTGGCTGTGAGCACAAGGGGCCGACGGGAGGAACGATGATCCTGACACGCCCCCGCGCCTTGCGGCGCCGTTACGTGTCCCCCTTTCCGAAAAAGAAAATGCACTTTCTGCGAAAAAAGTTCGGCAAAACCCCCTGCCAAAACGGCCTATTATGGAAGGCGAAGTTTCTTCTCCCCCACGTAGGAGGGAGGAAGTGTTCGGAAGGAGGCGTATGACGTAGCTGACACAACGGAGGCGACCGGCGGAGCCAGGCGCCGTGCCTTGGCGGAGTCCGGGGCCTCCATGGGGAACGCGGGACGCAGGCCCTCGCGCCAATGAAGCCCGGGCGGCGCGGAGCCTGTCTGGCGGTCCGTCAGTACCCGGTACCGGTTCTCAGGATGAGAAGAAAGATCCCGGTACACACTCGGGGGGCGGGCGACGCCCGTCCCGTGGCGAAGAGAGTCCGGAGAAGGGGGCGATGGTTGAGATCGAAGAGACTCGCGCAGCCGCGCTCCCGCATGGGAAGGAGCGCGGTCATGTCACCGTGAGCGGATGTGCGGCGGAGGCCCGGGCCTTTCGATTTGACCTTTGGCCGATCGGGGGCTATAATGCTGCAACGGGGTTCCGGCCCCTCTGTGGGCGTTCCGCCGGGGGTTTTCACTTGGGCGAGAGCAAGGGCACCGTCCTCATCGTCGAGGACGACGCGGACCTGGCGGAGATGATCGCCACCGCCCTCGAGGCCGAGGGCCTCGAGACCAGGCGGTGCGGGCTCGGCCGGGAGGCCCTCGAGAACGTGACCCCCGGGACGGACCTGGTCCTCCTCGACCGCATGCTCCCCGACATCAACGGCGACGAGGTGCTCGCGCGGATCGAGGCGGACCCGGAGCTCCGCGACGTTCCCGTCATCATGATGAGCGTCGACGGCGACCACGAGTGGGTGACGCGGCTCCTCGAGGGCGGTGCGGTCGACTACATCGTCAAGCCCGTCAGGCTCGACGTGCTGAGGGCGAGGATCTCCACGGCCATCAGGACGAAGCGCCGCAGGGAGCGGCTCCGCGACGAGGAGGAGCGGGCCTCGGCCATCAAGCGCGAGCTCGAGGCCCTCTACGATTCGCTCCAGGAGGGGCTGATGCTGGTGGACGCCGAGTACCGGGTCCGCCGGGTCAACTCGGCCATGCTGAAGATATTCGGCAAGAGGACCTTCTCGGGCGAGCCCGGCGAGCGCGACCACGAGGTCCTCGGCCAGAGGTGCCACGAGGCGCTCTACGGCCTGGACGGGCCCTGCGAGGGCTGTCCGGTGGCGGAGGCCGCCTCCTCGGGCGAGGTCGCCGCCGCCGAGCGCCGTATAGAGACGAGCGTCGGCGAGAGGCGCCACCGCACGGTCGCCGTGCCGGTCGGCCCCGCCGTCGCCGTCTCGCTGGAGGACGTCACCGACGCCCGCCGGGACGAGGAGCACCGCACCTACCAGCGCCAGCTCGAAGCCGTCTCGAATCTGGCGGCGGCGTCGAGCCACGAGATGAACCAGCCGCTGGGCGTGATATCGGGGCGGGCGCAGCTGCTGAGGATGCGGCTCGGCGATTCGCCGGAAGGCCGGGGGAAGCTGGCGGAGGACATCGAAGAGATACTCTCCGCCACCAAGCGCATAGAGAATCTCATAGAGCGGCTCCACAACGTCACCGACTACGTCACCAAGCCGTACGTGGGCGGCCGCGAGATACTCGACGTCGAGAAGTCGACCGAGAGGTTCAGGAGAAAGGGAGCGGCTGAAGCGGCCGAGGCGGGGGGGGCCGGTGGATAGGACGCTCGTTCTGATAAAGCCGGACGCGCTCGAGCGCGGCCTCGTCGGGAGGATCATCTCCCGGATCGAGGAGAAGGGGCTGCGCATCGTCGGCATGAAGATCATGAAGGCCGACAGGAGCCTTGCCGAGCGCCACTACGCGGCCCACAAGGAGAAGGACTTCTACGAGCCGCTGCTGCGCTTCATCACCTCCGCGCCCCTGGTCGCGGCGGTGATCGAAGGGCTGAACGCCGTGGAGGTCGTCCGGGGCCTCGTCGGGGCGACCGACTGCAAGCAGGCCGCTCCGGGAACGATCCGCGGCGACTTCGGCATGAGCACGCGCTTCAATCTGGTGCACGCCTCCGACTCGGACGAGGCGGCGCAGAAGGAGATCGCCCGCTTCTTCGACGAGGGCGAGGTGTTGGGCGAGGAGATCCCGCCACTGGGCTGGGTCTACGACGAATCGGGGGAAGAGCTCGAGTGAGGCGGCGGCGCGCCGCCCGTTAGGAGGCCTGCGATGTCGAGGTGGAGAGCGTCCCTCATTGCCCTGGTCGCGGTGGCGGTCGCCCCCGCGGCCCCGGCCGATACCATCTACCTGCGGAACGGCAGGACCATCGTCGACTGCACGGTCGAGCGCGAAGACGCCAACGTCGTGGTCGTCCGTGTCAAGACGGGCAAGCTGATCATCTCCAAGCGCGAGGTCGACTTCATCGAGAAGGCCGAGAAGCCCGTGAAGTTCGTGGACTGGTCCAAGCACATCGAGACCTCCAGGCCCGTGGCGCCCGAGCGGGCCCCGAGCACGACCTCCGGCGCCGGGGAGGGCTCCGGCGAATCGTCCAAGAAGGAGAGTTCGAGCGGTGACGATGCCCCCAAGGGCAGCGTGGAGGAGGATCTCAAGAAGGTCCCCGCCGCGCTCAAGAAGGCCGCGCTGGAGGCCGTCGGCCTCCTCAGCGACCCCGATCCCGACACGCGCCGGTCGGCCAGGCGGAACCTGACGGCGCTCGGGCTGAAGATCAGCCCGGTGCTTGTCTCGAAGCTGAAGGACAGGGACCTGCAGACGCGGCTGGCGGTGGCGGACGTGCTGGGGGGGCTCGGCGCGCGTGACTCGGTCAAGCCGCTCATGGAGGCGCTCATCGGCTCGACCCCCGACGACGGGATGGTGCCGGCCTGGAACCGCTCGTACGTGCGGTCGGTCCACGGGTCGCTAGAGCGCATCACCGGCGCGTCGCTCCCCTACGGCTACCAGTTCTCGAACCAGAAGGAGAACATCGAGAAGTGGATCGCGTGGTGGGACGCCAACTGGTCGAAGTACCCGCGCCAGGTCGGCGAGCCCGAGCTCGACAAGAAGGCCGAGGACTACGAGGAGCAGCTGAAGAAGTCGAAGGAGCTGGACACGAAGAAGATCAGCTTCCCCCAGCCGAAGATGAAGGACATGGGCCGCGGCGAGACGACGGGCGGATAGGCAGTGAAGACGATCAAGGAAAAAGGCGTTCTCGTCGTCGAGCTGACCTCGGCGGATCTCTCCGACCCGGTGACGCTCAACGAGAAGTTCGAGCAGTTCATCGTCTACGACGAGGAGCGGCGCATCGTCATCGACCTGGGCGAGCTTGAGTACCTCACCAGCCTCCAGATCGGCGCCGTCGTGGGCCTGCACATCATGGCCTACGAGAACGTGACGATGATGAAGTTCGCCGGGCTCTCCGAGAAGGTGAAGATGCTCTTCCGCCTCCTCGGCGTCGACACCCTCATCGAGATGCACTACGGCCGGGCCCAGGCGCTCCAGAGCTTCGGGGTGGAGTAGTGAACGCGCTGTCGCAGGCGGGTGGGGGGAGCGCCGATGCCCGCCCCCGCCCCCGCCCCCACACCCTCCCCCGGTTCCGGGTCTCGCTGAGGGCGCTTCTCGTCTCGGCCGCCGTCTGCGGGGTCCTGAGCGCGTTCCTCTACGAGCTCGCCCGGCATGACTGCGCTAGGGCGATCCGGGCGACGCCTGAGGGCATCTACCGCGAGAGTCGCGCCTATCCCGGGGGCGGAGAGCTCTCCATCATCCTGCCGGCCCTCAGCTATCACCAGGCCATCGAGATGCGCTACTGCGTCGTGGTGGTCGGGGTGGGAATGCTGCTCCACGGGGTCCTTCTCGGCGCCGCGACCAGGCGCGCGAGGCGGCTCCGCCTGGGGGCGGGCGTGGGGCTCGCAGCCTTCGGGATCGCCGTCGTCGCGGCCTGGCTCACACCGATCGATTGTGAGGCGCCTCTCGCGCTCGCGGCCCTTCCGTTCTTCGTGTCCTTCGCCCCGGCCTTCGCCGGCCTGGAGTGGCGGCGGGGGTCGCGGGCGCGGCTTGTCGGCAAGGTGCTCTGTGTCTACGCGATCGGGGCGGGCCTGTACTACCTCGTGATACCGGGGCTCTTCGTGGCCGCGGCGTGGCTCTCCGACGGATGGCTGCCCGCGCACGTGACGGCGGGCGCACCGACTGCGGGCGGCTTCATGATGGTTCTCGACATCCCCATGGCGGCGATCGCGGCCGTAGCGGCGGGGCACGTCCTCCTGGTGGGGTACCTGGCGGCGATGCTCTCCGCCGAGTGGACGCCGAGCCGGGACTGGGAGGAGGTGCGCCGGGCGCTCTGGCCCTTCGAGAAGCGCGCGCGCACCCCCGAGGGCGTCGTCGGCGAGGACGGCGGACGGCTCCTGCCGATGCGCTTCGGGCTGAAGGGGCTCATCGCCTTCCTGCTGTTCGTGACGGCGCTGCACGCCGTCTTCTTCCTGCAGGAGCCGTGGCGGGTGACGGCCGAGGTGCCGGGGCGGCTCATGTCGGGCGGCGCACCGTTCGTGACGCCAGACCTCTCGAAGATCGTTACCGTCGATGGCAGCTGGTGGAAGCTGTCCGTCTACGACATCGAGAGCGCCCGGAAGCTGAGGGATTTCGACTCCGGCGAGAGGCAGTACTACTTCGCCGCCTTTTCGCCGGACGGCCGCAGAGCGGTGGCGTCCGGCGAGTGCGGCAGCCTGGCGTGGGACATCGAGACGGGCAGGGCGGGCGAGCCGATCCCTCTGGCGGAGTGGGGCGCGACATTCTCGGGCCGAGCGTGCGTCGAGCGGCGGGCGGGCTACGATACGGTCACGGGCACGAGGCGGATCTATCCAGCCACCCCGAACGCGGCGGTCTCGCCCGACGGGTCGCTGCTCGCGGTGCTGGACTCGAAGCAGAAGGAGGTGCGCATCCTCGAGCTGCAGACGGGTGCACTCCTCAGGGCCGTGCAACTGGGAGACGACTACCAGCTCTGGCCGACCGACGTCCCGATACGCTTCAGCCCTGACGGCCGGCTGCTCCTCGTCGAGGGCTCTTGGCTCAGCGGGGTCATCGTCGAAGACGTGAGGACCGGCAAGCCCGTCGGGAAGCGGCCGTACCGGTGGCTTGAGCACCGGTTCTTCTCGCGGGACGGCAGCATCGTCGCCGGCGTGATGGTGTCGTCGGGAGGCAACGGCGGCAGAAGGGGCATGCCCTTGGTGCTGGACGCCGGGACGGGCCAGCGCTTGAGGGAAGGGCTGCCGGTCGTCAGCTACAGCGTGCAGGGCTTACGGGATGCGCTGCTGACCTTCGATGCCACCGACGGCCGTCATGTCTGGCCGCTGGAGGGGAGGTATGACTTCTCCTTCAGCCCCGGGGGCGGCCTCGTGATCTGGCGAGGCGAGAAGGGCGCGGCGCTCCAGTTCTGGCCGGCCGACGAGCGGAGGTGGCCGAGCCGGGCCGTGCTGGAGCCGCCCATGACCCCGCTTGCCGGCGCCCCCTCGCCTGACTACAGGACGGTGGCGGTGGTCTTCGCCCCGGGCGGGGCCGTCATCTTCTGGGACGACGGGTACGGCGAGGTCTGCGCCTTCCGCCGCCGCTACCCGCCGGGCGTCTTCGGCCACCTCCGGCGGATCGAGATATGGGCGGCGGTCGTTCTCGGCGGGCTGTGGCTCTGGACGGTTCGCGGTTGGCTGAGGAGGCACACGGCCGCCCCGGCCGAAACAGAGGTGACCGTGACGCCGCCGGCCGGTGGAACGACTTAGATGGTGGCGGGAGAGAGAAACGGGGTCGCCGTGAGAGCGCTCAGGAGCATCGTCGCCGTGCTGGCGGCGGGGCTTATTCTCTCGGCCTGCGGCAGGCGCGAGGGCGAGGAGGGGGCTGCCGGCGCCGGCGCGCCTGGTGCCGGTGCGGACGGGGCCGCCGCAGTTTCGGCCGAGCGGCCCGTTCCTCCCGTGCTGCCCCTCCCTCCCGAGCCCGAGCCCGGTCCGGAGCCCGAGCCCGGCGACCCGGTCGTGCCGGCCGGCCCGGTCCCCGCCGCGGCCGAAGCTCGACAGCCGGGCAAGCTCCCCCTGGCGCGCGACCTGCCGCTCCTCAACTGCTACAGCTACCTCGACGACCTGGTGCCGGGCACGCCCGCCGGAGACCTCGCCGCGCGGATCGACGCTGAGCTCGCCCGCTCTCAGCCGGGCCCCAAGCGTAGCGAGCTCGCCACGCTTCGCGTCATGCTCGACTACATCGCCTACAGCGCCGCCGCCCCCGAGGCCGTCCCGGCCGAGGAGGTCGACGGCCTCGCGGAGAAGCTCGGTCGCATACTCGCGGGCGACAAGGTCTACCGCGGCACGCCGGGCCTCCGCGGCTACTACGCCGAGAACGACGCCTCGTGCCAGCCCTTCGACGTGACGCTTCCGGTGGGCTACGACGGCGACGGGAGCTACCCGCTGGTGCTGTTCCTCCACCACCACGGCTGGACCGACTGGCACCGGCCCTTCCAGTGCAGCGCGCCGATGCTGTCGAGGGCGATCGTCGCCGCGCCGCACGGGCGCGGGAGCTGCGACTACATGTGGCTGGCCGAGGACGACGCGCTGGCCGTCGTCGACGCCATGCTTGCCGAGTACGCCGTCGACCCGAGGCGCGTATACGTGACGGGCTGGTCGATGGGCGGCACGGGCTCCTTCCAGCTGCCGTCGCGGTACCCGCACCGATTCGCCGCCGCGTGGCCGGTCGCCGGCAACGCCGACTTCACCGCCTGGGAGGAGGAGTGGAAGGAGGACCGCCGCCGCCTGGTGACGCCGCGCGCCGAGGACCGGCTGTTTCTTCGCTGGCGCACCGCGCCCGTCACCTGGGCCGAGAACTACCTGAACGTGGCGATCTCGTGCGACCACGGCGAGTACGACACGATCAACCCGGTCGGCCACTCGAAGTCGATGGCGGGCAGGATGAAGCAGCTCGGCTACGAGGGCGGGCGCTTCCGCTTCGGCGAGGGCGGCCACGGGTGGGGCGCCTCGCTCGACGAGCGCTACGGGTGGATGAGCCGCTTCCGCTCGGAGGCGCGCCCGAAGCGCGTGCGCCTGAAGACCGACGGTTATCGACATGGCCGCGCCTACTGGGCCTCCATCACCCGCATGGGCTCGCGGATGAAGAACTCGGAGCTCGACGTCGAGGTCGTCTCGCCGACGGAGATCAAGGTGCGCAGGGCCGAGAACGTCGAGCGGTTCAGGCTCGATCTCGCCGGGCTGGGGCTGGCCCCGGACGGCATCACCCTCAGCTGGGGCCCCGAGCGGAGGCACTCCTCTCGGGCCGCCCCGACGCCCCACTCCGTGCGCGTCGTGCGACAGGAGGGCGGATGGCGCCTGATCGGCCCCAAGGCCAAGCTGCGGCAGGGGATCACGAAGCACAAGGGCTTCGAGGGCCCCATCTACGATGTCTTCCGCGACCCGTTCATGATCGTCATCGGCACCACCGCGAAGGACCCGTTCTTCCGCCGCGTCATCCGCGAGGAGGCGCACCGGATGGCCCGCATCTGGCGGACGCGCTTCCAGTGCTGGCCGCGGGTCAAGGACGACTCGGCGGTCACGGACCGCGACATCGCCTCGTGCAACATGGTCCTCTTCGGCGGCCCCGGCGAGAACTCTGTCTCCGCGCGCGCGGCGAAACACCGGCCCGAGCTCCCGGTGCGCATAGAGGGCAGCTCGGTGGTCGTCGGCGAGAAGAGATACTCGGGCAAGGGTCTGGGGTTCAAGCTGTGCTACCAGAGCCCCCTTGGTGGCGGCCGGATGATCGTGATGTACGCCTCGACCGGCCCCGAGGGGATGTGGCAGACCGTTCACAGGTACGGCAACTGGTTCGACTGGATGCCGCTCTCCAATCTCGAATGGTACGACTTCTGCGTCTACGACTCGAAGACGCGCGGCTTCGAGACGATGCTGGACGTCGGCTTCTTCGACGAGGACTGGCGGCTGACGAAGCCCGGCGAAGGCCGCTGGGGGCCCGTCGAGGAGTGGCGGCAGAAGGCCGAGGCGCGCAATCTGCCGAAGCACCGCGCGATTCCGGCGGCCGGGAGCGTCAGGCTCTCGGACCTCTGGCCGGACTCGATCGACGCGCTCCGCGGGCCCATGCGCGTGGACCGGTCACTGCACGGCAAGCCCCTCTGCATTGGCCACGAGAAGCAGCCCTTCGGGATCGGCGTCTGGATCGAATCTGCCATCACCTACGACATAGGGGGAAAGTTCCGCCGCTTCACCTGCGACGCCGGCATCGACGCCGAGGGGCAGGAGAAGATATCGGAGGCCAGGGCCATCACCGAGCGGACGATACTCGAGGTCCTCGGCGATGGCCGCGTGCTGGACGCGCGGACGCGGATAGCGTTCGGCGACGAGCCCGTCCGCTTCGACGTCGACGTGACGGGCGTCAGGAGAATCACGCTCAGGGCCCGGCGCTCGAGCCCCAAGGGCTGGCTCTACGGGCCGGTGGCGTGGGGCTCGCCGACGTTGCACCGCAAGGGCCCTCCAGAGGGGGCCCGGCCCGAGGGCCCGCGAGGCCGGACGCTACGCGATCCGGCGGAGGCCGCATTCCCGACCGCGCCGGAATGAGGCTACGGATAACGGTAGTAGGTCGTGAGGCAGAGGACGGCGAGGCTCGTCGTGTAGGCCGTGCCTCCCTGCTCCCCCCAGAGCGTGTGCGCCGGCCAGTAGCCCTGGGCGGGGTTCTGGGTTGCGACGAGGGCCGTCTTCAGGTCGGGGTTCCAGCGCTTCTCCCAGTGCGAGCCGCCGAGGAGGAACATGGCCTCGGTGGCGTGGTACCAGTAGTAGAGGTCGACGCGCTTGGCGCAGGTGTCCGGCCGCCAGTTGGTGCCCCACTGCGGAGGTCTGGCGGCGAGGATCGACGCCTGCCTCAGCAGCAGCTTGCGCTCCTGCGGCAGCCCCGAGGCCAGGCGGCACAGCAGCGAGATGGCCGTCGTCGAGTGGTACTGCCTGCTGGTTCCCTTCGTGGCGCCGGGGCGCTTCTCGTAACCGGTCATGGCCGTGCGCCCGTCGGTGACCGAGTCGAACCAGCGCATGGCGCCCTTCAGCGTCGCCTCGGGCACCTTCAGGCCCGCACGACGGGCGCTCACCAGGGCCATCACCTGCCAGCCGGTCACGGAGGTGTCTGCCCGCTCGCTGCCGGGCTCGTTCGTGTAGTTCCATCCGCCGTTGGGGCGCTGCCCGTCGATGATCAGCTTGACTGCCTTCTCGGCGGACCCCTGCAGGCGGCCGTCGCCGGACATGGCGAGGGCCTCGGTGAGGGCTATCGTCGCCATGGCGTGCGAGTAGTTGAGCTTGTTGTCCTTCTTGGCGGCGAGGAGCCCGTCGGGCTGCTGGCCGTAGACGAGCCAGTGGATGCCCTTCTTGACGACCTCCCCGTGGGCGGAGACCTTGCTGCCCTCGAGCGGGACCCACACGTGGCCGTCGGCGAGGAAGGCCAGGAGGGCCAACGCCGTCACGCCCTGGTTGGCGTTCTTGGCCTTGCCGCCGGTGCGAGCCGCCGACCAGCCCCCGCCACCCGTCCCGAGCCTGTGCTGGGCATGGGCCAGGTACCGCAGGCCCTTGTCGACGGCCTCCTTGGTCTGGACGTCGCCGCCGCGGGCCTCGATCAGCCGGGCCTTCGTCCTGCCGAGTCGGTAGCCATAGCGCTTCGCGCCCACCAGCCCCGTTGCGGGGATGTCGATCTTCGGCTTGGGCAGCCCCTCGAGGGGATCGAGGCTCGGCACGGTCACGTCCGACTCGTCGGTGGGGGCCGGCGGCGCCGGGATGTGCGCCTCGGCGTCGGCGATCGGCACGACCGACCGGTAGCTGTTGTAGAGATAGGCGAGGGTGAGGAGGAGCACCAGCACCGCGAGGGAGAACTTCATCCCCTCCTCGAACTGCCTGCCCCGCTTGGCGGAGGCGTCCACCGCAACGGATTCGGAGATAAAGCCGAAGTCCACCTCGACCTTCTTGCCGCAGACCGCGCAGTAGCGCTGGCCTATTGGTATCTCGCCGTTGCAGTTCGGGCACTTCATGTCTGGTCGGTCCCTCTAGTCTATCCTGAAGATCCAGTTCTTCTGCTTCACGTGTATGTCTCTGTTGTCGGCGAAGTCGAACTCGATGCGGTACGTGCCGACGGTCAGGTCGCGCTTGGAGGTGAAGACGATCTTCCCCTGGCCGACGGTCTCACCCCCTCTGAATTTCGGCTCGGAAAAGGAGTGAAACTGGTAGACGCCGTCCTTGATTATCAGGTCCCTGAAGGAGGGGCCCTTCGTCTGGATGGGGTACATCACGACGTTGACGGACGTCGGGTCGACGCCGCTGCCCTCGTCGGCGCACTCGAGGACGAAGGTCGGGCGCGGCCCTGCGACCGCCTCGTTCTGGCCCGGGGTCAGCCTCTTGACGACGGGCGGCGCGTTGTCTATGAAGAACGTGTAGGACTGCTCGGCCTGGTTCCCGTATGGATCGACGAACGACACGCCGACGATGTGCCGGCCGTCCTTGAGCGGCTCCTTCGGGAGGTAGGCGACGTTCGAGCCGATGACCTCCGGGGCGACGCGCTGGCCGTCGAGTTCCATCGTGACGGTGCCATCGGCGGCCTGCGCCGGGCCGGCGTTGACCTGGATTGTCAGGCCGACGAGAGGCCTCAGGTAGATGGACGAGCCCGTGGACGGCGTGAAGTCGCTGAAGGTGGGTTTGGCGGCGAGGGCCTTGATGAAGCCCGCGAGCTCGAGGTCGTCGGGCGCCATGCGAGCCGCAGCTCGCAGGACCTTCACGGCCTCGACCGTCCGCCCGGCCTTGAGCAGCAGCGCCCCGTAGGATCTCGTCGCCCAGGCGTCGGTGCCTCCGTCGGCGATGGGTTTCAGCGCCGCGACGGCTTTCCCGAGGGCCGCCTCCGCGGCTTTCTTCGACGGGGCGTGGAGGTACTTCCAGACCTCGAGGATGGCCTGGGCCCTCGTCACCTTCGCGGCGAGCTCAGGCGGGAGCGCCCCAGTCGCGAGCGAGTCGGCGAGGAGCTTCTCGAAGTTCGCCCGCGGCTTGACGAGCATGCGCACGTCTCTGGGGCCGAGGAGCTCTCCGACGGCGGAGCGCAGGACGAGCTCCTTGCCCGGCACGACCGTCTTCCACGGGTTCGTCGCGCCGCTGGAGACCTTCTTCGCCTCGGCGGCGAGTAGCTTGCGCTTCTTCTCGACCTTGCCGAGCAGGCCAGTGATCTCGGGCCTCATGAGGACGGCCAGGTTGGCCGTCGCCACGCCCGCAGTCTCGGGGTGCCTGGTGGCCGCTCTGAACTTGTCCGCCGCCTCCCTGGGCAGCCCGGAGTAGTACTTGGCCACCCCGAAGGCGAGCAGCGCGGTCGGCTTCGCGAGCTCTTTCTTGGAGGCCGGGTCGCTCTGGAGCGCCATTATCACGGCGTTGCGCTTCTCCTTGCTCACTTTGGGCTGGCATACCGTCGAGAGCCTCGCGGTGAAGAGCAGCGCCTTTGCCTTCTTCCACTTGGGCCTGATGGCGATGGCGCGCAGGAAATCGTCCATAGACCTGCCCGCCTCGCCGCCCATCAGCAGGCACTGGCCGCGGGCCAAGTAGGCCTGCGCGAGCATCTCGGCCGACGGGGGCGTCGGCGCCGAGATGCCCTTCGTCAGGGCCTTCACGGCCTCCTCGCGCTTCCCCTGGCGGGCGAGAACCGTTCCGAGCGAGGCGCCGGCGTCGCCGAGGTCGGCGTCGAGCTCCACGGCCTCGCTGGCGTACTTCTCCGCGGCGGCGAGGGCCGGCTCGTCCTTCGCCACGGCAGCGGCGGCGAGGATGAGCTTCGCCTGGGCTCGCTCGCGCTTGGGATACTCCGGGTCGGCCGCGATCTTCTTGGCGACGGCCACGGCGCCCTTGACGTCCCCCGCGGCGTACTTGAGGGCGGCGGCCTCCAGGCGGAAGGCCTGCCCGTTGCGGATGCGCCCGGCGACGTCGTTCGCGGACTTCGCCGCCGCGGAGCGGTCACCCTCGCGGAGCTTCGCTTCGAACGTGTCGTAGCTGTCGGCGAGCCGCCTCGAGGGGGCTCCGCCGAAGAAGACCGCCAGCAGCCAGACGAGGAGCACGACCGAGATGACGGCCTCGACAATGCCTAGGATCGTCCACTTCATCGTTTCGGCGCTCCCGGCCTGATGGGTTGCCCCCGGCCTGTCTACTTGACCTCGGCCTTGCCGACTATGCGCCGCCAAGGCAGCGGGCCTTCGGTGAGGCTGTCGCCGTCGAGCAGCGCGTTGTCGAAGAGGACGTAAACGTGCCCCTGCGGCACGACGAACTCCGGGAAGCGGGTCTTGCCGTGGATCTCCTTGGGCCACGCGTCCAGCCTCTTGCCGTTGACGAAGACGCGGGGGCCCTTGCGATGGGGCTTGATGGCCACCTTTTGCCCCTCTACCGCCATGACCCTGGCCAGGCGGACGGTTCTCTCCTTGCCCGACGCCTCCGCGATGAAGGCCACGACGTCGCCGGTCTTGAGGTCCTTGGGCTGCCTGATCTCCGGGTAGACGCTGAAGGTCTCCACGGTGGCGAGGGCCTGGTTGGTGCGCATCCCCTCGTCGGTCTTCGGGACGTGGACGGTGGTGTAGCTCGTGGCGTAGACGAAGATGCCGACGGGCGCCGCGATCATAATGGCGCACTTGACAAGGGAGCTCGCGTGGTCGCCCAGTGCCATGGTATCGTCCTATTTGCCCTTGCTCGGAGAGATCCCAATCCTAAGTCCGCCCGGGGGGGGCTGTCAAGGGGGTTTGGGCCCCCGGGCCGGCTACCCCTCCAGCTCGGGCGGCAGATCCTGGGTGTGGCGGCAGTCGGGATAGCCCTTGCAGCCGAGGAACTTCCCCCTGCGCCCCGAGCGCACGACCAGCTTCTTCCCGCACTGGGGGCAGTCGATATCGGTCGTCTGGGGGGCGCTTCTCCTGCGGCCACCGCCCCCCGCCCCGCCCTTGCGCGTGGCGCCCTTGGCGGGGCCGCCCGTGCCCGGCATCGGCATGGTGTTACGGCATTCGGGATAACCCGAGCAGCCGAGGAACTTCCCCCTGCGCCCCGAGCGCACGATCATGGGCTTGCCGCACTCCTCGCACTTGACGTCGATCTTCTCGGGCTTCGAGACGTTCCCCTCCGAGTCGACGTCCATGGTGAAGCGGCAGTCCGGGTAGTTGCTGCAGGCCAGGAAGGGCCCGCGGCGGCCCGACTTCAGGACCATGTCGCCTCCGCAGAGGTCGCACTTGGCGTTCTTCGCCTCCTCCGAGAGCTCTATCGGGGCGTCGCCGCCCTCCTCGAGGGGCATGGTAACGCGGCAGTCGGGGAAGCCCGAGCAGCCGAGGAACTTCCCCCTCTTCGAGAAGCGGACCAGCATGGGCTTGCCGCACTCCGGGCAGGCGATCTCTTTCTCGGGCTTCATTCCTTTGGCGCTCTCCATCTTCTCCTTCGCCTCCGCAAGGTCCTTCGAGAAGGGGCCGTAGAACTCCTCGAGGACGGCGCGCCACGCGTAGTCGCCCTCCTCGACGCGGTCGAGCTCGTCCTCCATCCGCGCGGTGAAGCGGGTGTCCAGGAGCTCCGGGAAGAACTCGACGAGCTTGGCCGTGACGACCTGGCCGAGCTCGGTGGCCCGGAAGGCCCCGCGCTCCCTGAGGGCGTAGCCGCGGCGCTGGACGGTGGAGATGATGGCCGCGTAGGTGCTCGGGCGGCCGATCCCCTCGCGCTCGAGGGTGCGCACCAGCGACGCCTCGGTGTAGCGCGGGGGCGGCTGCGTGAAGTGCTGCGACGGGAACAGCCCCCGCCGGTCCAGCCCGCCGCCTTTCTCCATCTTCGGCAGGCGGGGCTTCTCGTCCTTCGAGGTGCTCGGATAGGCGGCGAGATGGCCGGGGAAGACCATCACGTGCCCCGAGGCGCGGAAGGCCGACCCCGCCGCCTCGATGACGACCGACGTGTCGTGGAAGAGCGCGGGCTCCATCTGGCAGGCGACGAAGCGCCGCCAGATGAGGTCGTAAAGCCTCCGCTGGTCCTCGCTCAGGCTCGAGGCGATGAGATCGGGCCGCCTCTCGGCGGAGGTGGGCCGTATCGCCTCGTGGGCGCCCTGCGCCCGCCCGCGGGACTTGTAGTGCTGGGGCTTCGCCGGGACGGACTCGGTGCCGAAGTCCTGCTCGATGACGGCGCGGCACTCGGCCACGGCGGAGTCGGCCACGCGGAAGGAATCGGTCCGCATGTAGGTGATGAGCCCCACCGACGCCCCGCCGACCGCGACGCCCTCGTAGAGCTGCTGGGCGATGCGCATGGTCTTCTCGGCGGGGAAGTGGAGCCGCGTGGCCGCCGCCTGCTGGAGCAGGCTGGTCGTGAAGGGCGGCTTCGGCCTGGAGCGCGAGTTGCGCTCCCGGAGGTCGAGGATGCGCCAGTCGCTGCCCTCGAGCTCCGCCAGGAAGGACTTCGCCGACGCCTCGTCGCCCAGGCGCACCGGCTCGATGACGCGACCGTCCGAGACGACGGTGAAGGAGGTCTTGCACTCGGGGGCGGTGCAGCGCAGCGTGCGGCCGGCCTTGGTCTCGTGGAACTTCATCGGCGAGGAGCATCCCGGGCACTTCTCGCCGTCGCCGGCCGCGCGGAGCCGCCCGGCCAGGTCCGCCTCGAACTCGCCCTCGGCCAGCGGCGGCTTCTCGGCCGCCTCGCTTCCCTGCATTCCCAGGAGGCGCTCGACCTTCTCTATGTTCGGCGGAGCGGGAAGCTCCAGCCCCTCCGGCGCCAGCCGCGCCGTCACCTTCCAGTACTCCTCGGGCACGAATGCCTTGATCTCGAGCTCGCGCTCGACGATCAGCTTCACCGCCACCGACTGCACCCGCCCCGCCGAGAGGCCCTTCGCCACCTTCTTCCAGAGGAGCGGGCTCAGCTGATAGCCGACCACGCGGTCAAGTATCCTCCGTGCCTGCTGGGCCTCGACCTTGTCCATGTCCAGGCGGCCGGGGGTCTCGAAGGCGCGCTGTATGGCGGGCTTCGTGATCTCGTTGAAGGTGACGCGGAAGGTGTTCTCCTCGGCGAGCTTGAGGGCCTCGAAGAGGTGCCACGCGATGGCCTCGCCCTCGCGGTCGAGGTCGGGCGCCAGGTAGACGGCCTCGGCCTTCCTGGCGAGCTTCCGCAGGTCGGGGACGCCCTTGCCCTTGAGATCCACGTACTCGGGCGCGAAGCCGTTCTCGAGGTCGACGCCGAGGCGCTTCTTCGGCAGGTCCCGCACGTGCCCGCGGCAGGCGCGCACCGTGTAATCGTCGCCCAGGTAGCGGCCTATCGTTCGGGCCTTGGCGGGCGACTCGACGATGACGAGCTTCTTCGCCTTGGCCTTCGAGGCCTTCTTGGCGGCCTTCTTCGGGGCCTTTTTCTTGGCGGAGCGCTTCCGAGGAGCCTTCTTGGCGGCCTTCTTCTCCGCCGCGGGCCCGGCGCTCTTCTGGTCCTGCTGTTCCGGCATGACTCCCCTGGTATAGAGTTCCGGGGCGAGGCGCGGGAATATACACGCCCATGTGGGGCGAAGTCAAGGGGGTAGCTCATTTTTCGCTCGCATTCCACTATTATTGGGTGTTCTGGAAGGGCTCGGAAGCGGCGGGCGAGGGGCAGCCGGGATCGAGGCTTGACTATCGCGCCGGAGGCGGTATCGTTCCCGCCATGGGGTCCGAGGCCGACAGCTGCCCGGAGGGGAGGCCCGGCGGAGAGCGCCGCGAGGTCATGCTCTGCCCGGGCTGCCTGACCGAGAACGAACCCCTCGCAGACTTCTGCGTCAAATGCGGCAGGCCCCTCAGCTCGATCGCCACCATCGACCCCTACAAGCGCATACTCGCGACCGGCCATCTCTACCGGCAGGCGGTCTCGTTGAGGCCGTCGCTCATCGTGGTGGTAGGGGTCTGGGTGATCTTCGTGCCGACCGCCCTCATACTCCTGCTGATCGCCCTGGGCGGCCTGTGGCAGCGCATCGACGTCTTCGTGCTGGCGCAGGTCGCGGCCTTCGGGGTGATGTGCGTCATCCCGTGGCGGGTCACCCGCAACTACCTGCGGAACTCGGGTGAGCGCCTCGATGGGGATGACGAGGAGGTCCCGGAATGGTATGATGAGGCCGCCGAAGGCGACGGCACGGAACCTGACGGAGGCGAAGGGTAGCTCATGAAGAACGACATCGGTGTCATGGCGGGGCTGCCGGATTCAGGGGGCTGCTTCGGGAAGGTGAGCGATTTCGGGCTGACGTGCTGTCAGCTCTCCAGCCGCAAAGCGGAGATCTGGACCGACGAGCGCGCCGCCGAGGTCCGCGAGGAGTCGGAGACCACGGGCGTCCGGATGACGGCCCTCTGGGCCGGCTGGCCCCCTCCGGCCAAGTGGAACCTGCTCGAGGGGCCCGAGACGCTCGGCATCGTGCCCCGGAAGTACCGCGACGAGCGCGTCGCGCACCTCAAGAAGGCCGGGCCGTTCGCCCGCGCCCTCGGCGTCCCCGCCGTCATCACCCACCTCGGCTTCATCCCCGAGAACCCGTCCGATCCCGAGTTCGCGGGCGTCGTCGATACGGTGAGGGAGCTGGCCGAGCACTACGGCGGCTTCGGGCTGGAGTTCTGGTTCGAGACTGGCCAGGAGACGCCCGTGACCATGCTCCGGCTGATCGAGAGCGTCGGCACCGGCAACCTGGGCATCAACCTGGATCCCGCCAACCTCATCCTCTACGGCCGGGGCAACCCGGTCGACGCCCTCGACGTCTTCGGCCGCCACGTCCGCAACGTCCACGCAAAGGACGGGCTCTACCCGACCGATCCGATGAAGCTCGGCACCGAGGTGAAGGTCGGCGAGGGGAAGGTCAACTTTCCCGTCTTCGTGAAGCGGCTGACAGAGGTCGGCTTCACGGGCGAGTACATCATAGAGCGCGAGATATCGGGCGAAAAGCAGCGCCAGGATATCGCCGCCACCGTCGAATACCTGAAGGGCCTCATCGGATGACCCACCGCGAGAGGATGCTCGCGGCGCTCGGGGGCGAGCCGGCCGACCGCATCCCCTGGGCGCCGCGGCTGGACCTGTGGCACAGGGCCCACTCGCGGGCCGGGACGCTGCCGGCGGAGTACCGCTCGGCGACTCTCCGCGAGATGACCGACGACCTCGGCTGGGGCTACCACGCGGTGGTGCCCGACTTCCGCGACCTGCGCGGCGAGTTCGACGACGCCGAGAGGGCCCTCTGCGTCTACAACATCTGGACGATGCCCTGCCGGAGCGTCCTCCAGGGCGTCGAGCGCGTCGTCACGCGCCAGGGTGACCGCACTCGCACGGAGTACCGCACGCCCGAGGGCGCCGTCACGACCACCACGGTCTACGACGACTCGATGCGCGACGCCGGCATCACCATCACCCACGTTGCCGAACACGCCTTCGAGTCTCCGGCGGACTACGGGCCCCTTGGCTTCATCTTTGAGAACATGCGCGTCGAGCAGAACTACGACGGCTACGCCGAGTTCGCGGAGTTCGTGGGCGAGCGGGGGCTGGCCGTGGGCTGCGTGTCGCTCGCCAGTTCGCCGATGCACCTCATCCAGCGCGAGCTGATGCCGCTGGACACCTTCTTCTTCGAATGCCACGACCACCCCGAGGAGATGGCGGAGCTTGCCCGCAGGATCGGCCTCTACTGGGACCGGCTGATCGAGGTCGCGGCCGCCTCGCCCGCCGAGGTCCTCTTCGTCGGCGGCAACTACGACGCCATGGTGACGTACCCGCCTTTCTTCGCCGAGCACATCGTCCCGACGCTCTCCCGCTTCTCTGGCGCGCTGCACGACGCGGGGAAGTACCTGCTTGCTCACACCGACGGCGAGAATGACGGCCTGCTCGAGCACTACGTCGCCGCTGGCGTCGACATAGCCGACTCGGTCTGCCCGAAGCCGATGACGAAGCTGGGCCTGGGGGAGGTGCGCGACTGCTTCGACGGCCGCGTGACGGTGATGGGCGGGGTGCCGTCGGTGGCGCTGCTGGAGGAGTCGATGCCGGACGCCGAGTTCGGGGCGTATCTCGACCGGTTCTTCGAGGAGATCGGCGCGGGCGACCACCTCATCCTCGGCGTCTCCGACACGACGCCGCCGGGGGCGAAGTTCGAGCGGCTGGTCGAGATCGCCCGGCGGGTGGAGGAGTTCGGCCCGGTGGGGGGCCAGGACTAGCCCCCCACCGCCCTACTGCCCCTCACTCGCAGTAGACCTTCACCTTCTCTCCGCCGTCGCCGCCGACGTTCACCGAGAGGTCCGAGAGGGCGGCGACGAGATCCTCGATGTCGCCCGACTTCAGCTTGCCGAGATCGAGCTGGATGCCTTTCTCGTCCAGCTTCTCGCCGATCTTCACCTTGGCGTGCTCGGGGATGAGCGACTGGAACTTCATCCCGGCCCGGATGAGCGCCAGCGGCACGCGGACGTCGACGTTGTCGTCTCCGTCCCGGACCTCCACCCGGAGGAACTTAGGCCCCCGGCCGGCGGTGGCGGCCTGCGGGGCGCCAACTTCGGCGTCGGCCCCTCCCAGCGCGCTCAGCAGCCTCTCGGCCTCGTCCACCGATATCTTCCCTGCCGCCAGCATCTCCAGAATCTTTTTCCTCTCCTCAGCCATCTCATCCCCTTCCCTAGAGTATGACGATACGAATCTCCGCCTCGCCGTTCGACGTCGCGACCCGCAGGCCGCGGAGCGAGGCGAAGAGCTCCATCATCCTCGGCACGAAGCCGAGCACGGTCCGCGAGCATCCCCACGGCAGCGCCGCCGGCGCCGTTGCCGCCACGACGGGCACCGCGAGCACCTCCACGGCCGCCAGTAGCGGCCACGCCAGAAAGACCGGCAGAAGCAACCACAGCCCCCGGCCGTGCCGGCGGCGCAGGCGGATGTAGATCATAGACGGCGGAATCAGCACGCCTTGATCTCCCTGACCGCCTCGTCGGCGGTGATCTCGCCCGCCTCGAGCCGCTCGAGTACCGCCTCGGCGACGCCTGCGGGGCGGACGTCGACGAAACCGAGGCGGCCGCCCACGCGGTTCAGCCGGCCCTTGATCGTCGGGTAGCTCACGCCGTAGAGGCGCTCCATCTCCTTGATAGAGCCGTGGCTTCTGACGAAGGCTGCCACGAAGAGCTGGTCCTCCGCCGAGAGTGCCGCCAGAGGCGGCGGCTCGAAATCGCCCTCGATGCGGATGCCGGTGCGCGTGAGGCGGACGCGCTCGACGATGAGGTCCTCGCCGCGCGTGAGAGCGGTGAGCTCGCTCCAGTCGGCCATCTCTGCTCTCCTTTCACTGATCTCAATATGAATATACACCATAGCTTAAGAAAATCAAGTACGAACTCGAGAAAATTAATACTCGCCCGTCATGCGCGCAGAGTATGGACTTGCCGGGGCGGGCGTGGGTGCCTCGACGATGCCCGGGCGGAGCTAGGCGTCTTCAGAAGGGGCCGCATCGGGGCCGGTCTCGCCGGGGGGCTCTGTGACGAGGAAGGCGTAGGCGAAGGTCGCCGCGAGCGCGTAGCCCAGCGACACGGTCAGCATGAAAGGCACCCCGAGCAGCCGGACGTTCAGCCCCCCCGCAGCTATCGCCGCCGCGAAGAAGAGGCTGGGCACGCCCGCGGTCAGCGCCATCACTATGGGCCTCTCCTCGACGGCACCGTACTGGTAGACCATGTTCATGTGGCCGACGCCGCCGACGGCCCAGGAGCTCCCGATGGCGAATACTACGAGGACGAAGCCCGCCGCCACCCAGTCGCCCCAGATGGGCAGGCTCAGCCCCACGCAGATCGCGCCCGAGCCCAGCGCGGCCGACGCCACGAGCAGCTTCCTGAAGCCGATGCGGTCGCCGAGCCATCCGGCGACCGGCGAGAAGAGCATCTGCGGCAGGTAGAGGGCCGTGCCCAGCGCGGCGGCGATGAACTTCGGCGAGATGCCGAAGTCGCGCCTCGCGTAGTCGGCGAAGAGGCTCAGGCCGAAGAGAGCCGCCCCCGAACCTATCAGCCGCGCGTAGATGTACTGCCTCAGCGGCTCGTCCTCGCGGAAGCGGCGGTACATCCTCCGCCAGAAGTCGCCGAAGTCGCGGGCGGGCCCGGCCGTCGGGTACGGTGCCTCGCGGGTGAGCGTCAGCAGTCCGGTGGAAGCCCAGAGCACCGCGACCCCGATGAAGAGGGGGTACACGTAGTGCGCGGCGTAGAGCACGGGCCCGATCTGCTCCTTCACCTCGGACGACGGCAGTAGCCAGCCGACCAGCGCCGCCGCCAGCCACGCCGCCATTGTCCCCACCGAGTGGGAGACCCCGAAGAAGCGCCCGCGGTAGCCGGGCAGGATGAGCCGGCCCAGGAGATCCTGCCAGGCCGTGTGCGTGAGGCCGATCAGCGGCACCGCGACGATCTGGCACGCGAAGAGCATGACGAGCGACCACTTCGGCCCGATCACCGGCAGCAGCGCGATGCTCAGCCAGATGCCCGTGTTCGCCACGCGGTCGACGGCCGCGGCGATGACCGTCAGCCACTTGCGCGTGCGGAAGCGCTGGACGAAGTAGGCCATCATGAGCTGCGGGAGGCCCCACGAGAGCATCTGGATCATGCCCGGCAGCACGACTAGGAAGCGGTTCTCGGTCAGCAGGCCCACGTAGACGGCCAGTACCAGCCCCGGCGAGAAGCACGAGTAGCCGAACCAGCCGAAGAAGCCCTCGACCACGTGCAGCGAGAAGTTAAACCGCTGGTGGCGGCGCACCTCCTCGTAGTAGTTGTGGCGTGCTGAGTTCGTGGCCGCCATGGCCCGCTCCCGGCTGACATGCGCGCGCGAGCCGGCAATCTAATCGGGCCGGCATGGGCGAGTCAAGGGGCGAGTCCGGGAATCTCCGCAGCCGCCCCGGGCGCGGCGGTGCCGCGAGCCGTTTGACGTCATGCGGGCCGCGTAGTAGAATGCAGAGAGCCTCGGCGGGAACGTGTCGGGGGAGGGGGAAGGGGAAGGCCGATGCTTGTCGAGTCCGAGCTGGCGCGCATCATCATAACCGAGGCCAGCCAGCAGCAGATCGTCGTGCTCAGGGAGCTCGAAGGCAAGCGCAGCTTCCCCATCGTGATAGGCATCTACGAGGCGCTCTCGATCGACCGCGAGCTGAAAGGCCTCCGCCCGGAGAGGCCGCTGACTCACGATCTGCTGGTTTCGGTCATCAGCGAGATGGGCGGCATGCTCGAGCGCATCGTGGTCAACGACCTGCGCGACAACACCTTCTTCGCCTACCTGGAGGTGAAGGTGGACGGGCGGACGGTGCAGATCGACTCGCGGCCGTCGGATGCGCTCTGCGTGGCAGTGCGCACGGGTGCGCGCGTCTTCGTCGAGGACACGGTATTCGAGCTCGGCTCACCGGGCCCGAGCCCCATCTGAGACGCCGCCCCGATACCGCGGAGGGTTGGCAGAGAGGACGATCGCGCCGGTCTTGAAAACCGGTGTCCCTTCGGGGACCGGGGGTTCGAATCCCTCACCCTCCGCCACGCGTTTCGGGCCCGCTCCAACAAAGAAACCCCCCCCGTATCGGAGGGGGCTTCCTTTCTCGCGGGACTGCCTCCTGGCGGGCTAGCCGCCGGTGGACCTGATGGCCTGCGCCACAGCGCTGAAATTCTCGCGGCTCGTCAGGTAGACGCCCGCCGCCTTCTCGATCAGATCGCGGAACTCCGGGTGCTTGAGCGCCTCGCCCAGCTTCCCCGGCGCGCCGTAGATCGCTCCGCCTTCCGCGACGCCGGTTGCGGTCTGCCCCTCCTCGAGAAAGAAGTAAACCGGCTTGACGCCAAGAGCATGGGCTATCTTGGCCAGGGTGGAACTGCGGAAGCCCTGCTTGCCGTTCTCGAGCCTCGAAATCTGGGCCTGGCTGATCCCCACCCTCTTGGCGAGCTCCGTGGTGGTGAGGCTCTGCTGCTCGCGCAACTTGCTGACCTTGAGTCCTATCTGCTTCTCGTACATAGGGTCGCGGCCTCCTTTCCCGTTGGCTCTCTCTCGCTGCTATACTACAATTATATCCCTTTGCCCATGTGCCGCAAGCGAATTCTCATCCATAAGGGTAGAAAATTGGCGCGCACGGGCCGTTTCACCTTCTTGCATGCTGCGGGCGCGTCAATTGCCCGCTGAACTTGACGCAGGGCGCCGCTGGCAATAGAATGTCGCGGAGGGAAATGCCATCGGGGGGGGGTAGGGCAATGAGGACCGCTCGGCCTGCAGCGTTCATCGCGGCCGCTGCGGGGGCGATGCTCGCGGGCTGCGGCGCCTCTCCGGGGGCGTACGTGGTTTTCGAGGGCTTCCGCCTGCCGGCGGTCTACGTCACCGACATCCGGACGGTCGTCGTCCAGCCCCTCGTCGCCGAGCGGCCCCGGGAGACCCGGCCTGTAGCGGGCGAGCGTTCGCACGAGCCGGCCGAGGCGGCGAAGATCGCGGCGGAGCTCGCCGACGCCCTCACCTCCTCCGGCGACTACTTGGCCGCACCGGTCGGCGGCGCCGTCACCGCGGCCGGCGGGGTCTTCTCGGAGGCCGAGCGGAAGCTCGTCGTCGGCGCCAGGAGGTCGGGCCTTGCCGAGGGGATCGTGCTGGCGCGGCTGGAGTCGTTCCGGCTGAGGTACGCGAGCATGATGAGGATCCTCACCAGTGATCCTGACGTGAAGCCCACGCCCTTCTGGGCGTTGACGGGCGAGTTGAAGGTCCGCCTCAGGCTCGTCAATCTGCGCAGCGGCCTCACCGTTATCGACCGCACCGAGACCGCCGTGGTCGCCCGCGAGGCGGCCGATCGGGCCAATCTGCCCGAGGCCGAGGCCATCGTGGCGGGGATGCGCACTGAGGTGGTCACGCGGTTCAGAGGGCTCCTGGCGAGCGGCCGCGGCTCGAAGCGGATGATGCTGCGCCTCCGCTCGGGCGAGGTCGCCGACCTGAGGGCGGTGGAGCTTGCCCGGGCCGGGCGGTGGCGCGAGGCCCTGGACCTGTGGAAGGACGAGCGCAGGAAGCTGGCCGCGCCGGACCCGGCCGGCCGGCGTCGCGGGGGACGGGGGGGGCGCGGGGGGCGCGCGCAGACGGCGATCGTGGAGTCCAACATCGGCGTCGCCTGCGAGGTACTCCGCCTCTACGACGAGGCGAGGGCACACTACAGGAGGGCGGTGGCGCTGGAGCCCTCCGAGAGGGCGCACAGGAAGAACCTCGAGATGGTCGAGAAGATGATAGCCACCATCGAGAAGCGCGCGGAGGTCGCCTCCCTCCGCGGCAGATAGCCGCCGGCCCCGCTCGCGGGCGCCGGCGCGGCAACCCGGTACGCGGAGGCCGCCCCGGATGGACCTCACCGGAACGACGATAGGCGGCGTCGACATACTCAAGCCCCTGGGGGCGGGGGCGGTCGGGCAGGTCTACGAAGGGATGCAGCGCAGCCTCGACCGCGGCGTCGCGGTGAAGATACTGGCGCCCCAGCACACCGAGAGCCCCGAGTTCATCGAGCGCTTCCTGCGCGAGGCGAAGATCGCCGCGAAGCTCAATCACTCCAACATCGTCCACGTCTACGACGCGGGCCGCGCCGAGGCCGACCGCGGCGAGCCGGAGGGCCTCTTCTACATCGTGATGGAGCTCGTCCCGGGCAAGAGCCTGCGGGACCTGCTCCAGGAGAAGAAGCTCATCCCCGTCGAGCAGGCGCTCCGCTGGATGACTCAGGCTGCCGAGGGCCTCGGCTGCGCGCACCGGGCGGGCCTCATCCACCGTGACGTGAAGCCCGGCAACCTGATTCTCGGTCCGGATGACGAGGTGAAGGTGGCCGACTTCGGCCTGGCGCGCTCCGACGAGAGCGCGTCTGCCCTCACGCAGTCGGGCACCGTCCTTGGCACGCCGAGCTACATGTCGCCCGAGCAGTGCGAGGGTCACGCCGCCGACGCCCGGAGCGACCTCTACTCGCTCGGCGCCACCTTTTACCACATCATCGCCGGGCACGCTCCGTTCGAGGCCGAGTCGATCGTGCAGGTGATGTACAAGCACTGCAGCGCGCCGCGTCCCGTTCTCGAGCTCGAGGGCGACACAGGCAAGGGGCTCTCCTCTGTCATACAGCGGCTGATGGCCGTCGACCCCGGCGCGCGCTACCAGAGCGCGGCGGACCTGCTGGCGGAGCTGAGCCGCCTGGAGCTCGGGCTGGGCCCGGTGGCGAGCGTCTCGGCGACCGACATGACGCTGGCCATGGGCGGACCCGACCGGATCGCCGCCGTCGCGAAGGGCCCGCAGGCCGCATCGGCGGAGACTTTGGAGATCGAGGCCCGCGGCGACGGCCTCGCCGAACGTGGCCAGTGGGCCATGGCGGCGGCCGCTTACCGCGAGGCCCTCGCCGCCGACCCCGCGAACAGGAGCGTGCAGGACAAGCTCCTGAGCTGCGACATCAGGGTGAGGGAGGAGTCCTTCCGCGACCTGCTGAGCGTCGCCGAGAAACACGAGGCGGCGGGGCGCTACGCCGAGGCGGCCGACTCGTACGGCCGGGCCCTGAGGGCCGCGGAGGGCGCCGGCGAGCAGGACCGCATCCGGCTGAAATTCGTCGAGATGCGTGCCGCCGCCAAGTCGCAGAAGACCCGGAGCATCGTGATGACGGTGGTCAAGGTGCCGGCCGCGATCATCACGCTCGCCGTGATCTACTACTCCGCCACCAGGATTATCGGGGCGTGGGAGGACTACGAAAGGAAGACGGCGGAGGCCGAGCGTCGGCGCCTCGAGAAGGCCCGTGGGCCGGACGTCTACATCGGCGAGCTCCCCGGGGCCCCGGCCTTGCGGCATCGCCCCCCCGCGGCCGGGGAGGAGAGGAGGCCCCGGGAGGTCGTTAGGCCCGCTTCTCCGGCGGAGCCGACGCAGCTCGAGACGCCGCCCAGGCGCGAGCGCGGTCCGGAGCCCGTCGTGACGGAGCGGCCCGAGCCCCGCGTCGCTGCCCCCCGCCCCCGGCCAGCGCCGCAGCCGGAGGTGGACCCCTGGTCGGCGCCGCTGACGAAGACGGTCGATCTGCCCACGCTGCACTGTGAGTTCAAGGTCCCTGAGAGCTGGCGCGAGGTGAGCAACCCGCCGGCTGGGGCGAGCTACGCCATGCAGCTCGGGGCCGGCCGGGGCTCGAGGGCCGGTCTCACGTTGAGGGTCCTCAGGTCGAACGCGACCGCCGAGGCCTTCGGCAAGGCGACCGCGGCCGAGATGCAGCGGCGCGAGTCGAACTACACGGCGGGCTTTGCGTACAACCGGATGATCGGCGGCAAGCAGGCCTTCGAGTTCTCGGGGCGCTACGCCAAGCGGGACGGGAAGGTGGAGTGCCTGGTGACGGTCGTGCGCGCGGGCGATTTCATCTACGAGCTGAAGCTCACAACGCACGCGGCGCAGTTCGGCCGCGCGAAGAAGCGGTTCCGCGAGATCGCCAAGACCTTCAGGTATACGCGGTGAGCCGCCGGGTGCGGCGCGTCAGAAGTCGGCGATCTCGACGGTGAAGCTCTCGCCGACGAGCGTGCCGCGCCAGGGCTCGAAGTCGGTCTCCACGCGCCCCAGCGCCACGCGGTAGATGCCGGTCACCTCCACCTTGCCCGCCGCCCTCAGGATGGGGAAGTGCGTCGGCGAGTAGTGGAGCATGGTCGAGAGCTTCCTGCCTGGCGCGAGCTCGCAGAAGTCGGTGACGTTGACGAAGTCGCCGAGGTCGAGGGCCAGCCCCTTCAGCACCGAGGCGTCGCGCTGGTTGAGCAGCAGCGGCGGCGAGCCCTTCTTCGCCCGCCTCACGCGCAGGAAGAAGTTCCTGAACACCGAGTTCATCACGTGGGCGGGCTCCTCGCCCAGGTTCGTCAGGACGAACTCCACCGAGAGATCCCCGCCGACGCGGATCCTCGCCGAGGCCGCCTTGACACTGAGCTGCAGCTTGCCCGAGACGGGCCTGGGCGCGAGCTTCTCCGAGTCCAGCCCGTACTCGGCGCGCTCGGCGATGAGCCTGGCGAGGCGCACGTCTCCCTCGCGGAGGTAGTCCTGCAGCCCTATCCCGCGAGGATCCTTGAGCGCGGCCTTCACCCGCGAGAGGTAGAGCACGTCGTAGGCGCACTGCGGGTGGTCGATGACGTAGCCGCGGCCGGGCTTCTTCGTCGCGAGGAACCAGATGGCCCTGGCTCCCCTCGGCAGGGGCGGCCCGACGGCGGCGACCTCGAGCCCTTCGTCCGGCACCTTGCCCTTCATGACCTCCTCCGGGGCGAGCCGCGTCGAGCCGGCGCCCCCGGCCGGGTAGGCGACCTTCCCGACGAAGATGACATCGGCGCGCTCCAGGAGTTCGCGCAGCGTGTAGGCCTTCCTGGGAAAGGGCGCCCGCCGGCGCTCGGGCTTCTCGGCCGCGGGGGCGGCGTGGGCCGCGGCGGCCATGGATGCCGCGAGAACGGCGATCACGATCGGCGCGGATTTCGGGGCCATTGCTACCTCGGCTCCAGCCTCATGGTGAGGTTCTTCCCGTCCTCGTCCTTCTCATGTAGGACGGCGATGACAGCCTTGCCTTCAGCATCCCATGAGAAAGACTTCGCCGCCCTCTCGTCAGGTAGACGGCCTGAGCGGAGCAGCTCCACCTCGCCCACGCGGAGCCGCCCCTCGCGGTCGGCGATGCAGACCGCGCTCCAGCCGGAGCCGGGGGCCGGGTCGGCACCGAGGGCGCCGAAGGCCAGGAGCTCGCCGCCGGGCGAGAGCTGCCCCCCGCCGATGCGGGCGCGGAGACCGTCCATTATCATGCGACGCCTGCCCCCGCGCGTCTCGATCGAGATGCCGCGTATCGTCTCGCTCGTGAGCCGGAGGGTATCGTCGGGGTCGTCGAGCGTCCCCGGGGAGCACTCGAGCGAGAAGACCACGTAGCTCTCGATCCACAGGCGCTTCTTCCCCTCGGCTCTCGGGTCCAGCTCCTGCTCGATCCGCCTGAGAGGCGGCTTGACCGAGCTGACCGTCGCGAGCGCCCCGCGCAGCGCGGCCGCGTGCGCCGGGGCCGGTTCCGAGTCGAGCGTCTTCATGATGCGCTCGGCCGCGACCGTGGGTTTTGCCAGACGCGCGAAGATGTGCGCCGCCCGCAGGGCGGCGAAGGCCCTCTGGGGGAAGCCCTCGCAGTCGGCGGCGCGGGAGTAGAGCGACGCGGCGGTTCGGGTCTCGCCACGGCGCTCGGCGATCCGCGCCCGCCGGTATAGAATGCCGCCGAGGCGCGCCGGGTCCATGACGATCCGGTAGGCCTCCTGCAGCTTCCCGTCGGCGCGGTCGAACTTGCCCGCGTCGAGTGCCTCCTCCGCCTTGCGGAGCGGCTCGACTATCCTGTCGCCGAGCGGCTCGACCTTCCTCATGAGCGCCAGGACCTCGGCGCGCGGGGGCGACGAGCACTCCGGATGGGGCAGGTACGCGTCGACGAAGGCCTTCGCGGCGGCCAGTTCTCCGCCCATGGCGACGCGTAGCCCGGCCTCCTCGTAAAGCAGGGCCGGCAGCGGAGCGTCGTGATGGGGCGAGGCGACCCCGTGCGCCAAAAGGTCCAGAGCCTCGTTCTTGCGCCCATCCTTGAGCGCGGCCCTCGCTGCCAGGAGCGACTGCCGCCGCGTAACCGGGTAGAAGACCGCCCACTTGCCGTTCGCCTCGGCCACGCGCAGGCCGGCGGCGGAGTGCTCGGCGTAGACCGAGCCGTCCGACGAGTACGCCCTCCCGCCGAGGAGCGCCTTGCCCGACTCGATGTCGGAGGCGACCCCAGTGGCCGCGTCGATGCCGAGGCTGCGGGAGCGCTCGAGCTTCTCGCCCGCGAGCGCGCCGACGAAGAGACGGTCCCCCTTCGGCGAGAAGGTCGCGAAGTACGGGACCATCTGCTTGGGGAGGCGGAAGCGCTTCTGCGACCTGGCGTCGGCGCCGCCGACGACGAGCCCCGCGTCGCCCGCGCCGCAGAAGGCGAACCTGTTTCCGCCCGCGGCGACCGCGAGCACCCCGGGCGTTTCGTCCATCGCGTTCTCGATCCTGGCGAGCTCCTTGGGCGTGCCGCCCTTCACCGGGATGCGCCAGACGATGGCCCGGTGCTTCTCGGGCTCGGCGCCGGCGAGCTCCTCGACGGTGACGTAAAGGAGCTCCCGGCCCGCCGGGCCGAAGAGCGCCGGCGCGAAGCACTTCTTGCTCGCCCCCTCGAGCGAGCCCACCATCCCTGCCCCGAGATCGACCGCGACTATCTCCCCGCCGTGCTTCCCCGCCTCCTCCACCAGGGCGAAGATCTCCCTGCCGTCGCGAGAAGGCGCGAGCCACGGCAGCGTCTCGCCGGGGAACTCGGTGATCTCGATGTCCTCGGAGCCGTCGGGCCGGCAGCGCCTGAGGCGCGCGCCCTTCGCTCCGGCGGTGGCGTAGTAGACCAAGGCCCCGTCCGTCGACCAGGCGGCGGCGCTGACTGCAGCGGGCGCCGCCGTGGGCAGCCGCTTCGCCTGCGAGCCCTCATCTGCGAGGTCCACGATGTAGAGCGTGCCGGCGGCGGAATCGGAGCGGTGGATGAAGAGGACGCGCTTGGCGCCGGGGCTCCACTGCGGCGGCATGAGCGCCGGCACACAGCCCGCGGCCGCCGCGAGCGCCATCAGGGCCGCCGCGCGCCACCCCCCCGAGACTGGCAGCTTCCTCATGGGAGTAATCCACAGCCTCCTGCGGGCAAGGTCACAGCTCGTGGGAAGATGATAACGGCTGCCTCTGCGGCTGTCAGGTGGACTTCTCGCGAGGGGAGGGGGGGAGGGGAGGAGGACCGGCGGCTCAGGCCTCTGCTTCGGCGTCCAGCATGGATTTCAGCACCTTGGCGTCGACGTCCTTCGGGGCGGCAGCCTGGCTGGCCTCTATCATGTCCATCATGGCGTGGTACTTGTCGACATCGATCAACACCGCGCGGGGCCTGCCGCTGTCGGTGACGTAGTACTCGTCTCCCGACCTGGCGAGTTCGTTGAGGACCGTGTCGAAGCTCTCCGGCAACTCCGCCCGGGGAATGAAGTTCGAGCCCATTACCCTCTCCTTGCCAAAGTCCAATAGAACTATATACCTCAACCCGGGAAAAATCAAACGATTTTGCATTTCTTCCCGCAGCGACGGCCGACCGGCCCCGGGGCCTTGACTGCGCCGCATCGACGGGATATCCTTTGGCCTGGAAGACCGCCGTGATTCCGCAAGGGGGAGCTTCGCCTGATGGCACGTGTTCGGTTCCCCGCCCCCTACCTCTTCCTCCTTCCGCTCCTCTACGTTCCCGACCTCGGCTTCTCGCGGGAAACGCCCCTGGGGATCATCGGGCCCTCGGACATCGTGCTGGTGCCGCTCGTCCTGGCGCTGCTGCTGGGCACCTCGGTGCGATCCGGTATCCCGCAGGCCGTTCGGCGCCTCTTTCTCCTCTTCGTTGCCACCGCGATCCTGTCGACGCTGCTCTTCTGGTTGCTCCGCCCCGGGGCCTTCGGCTACAGCAAGCTGCTCTTCAGCCTCAACAAGATAGGGAAGTTCTCCGCGTACGCGATCCTGGGCCTGCTCGTTGCGCGACGCATCCGCAGCGTGAGGGACGCGGAGCTGATCTTCAAGTCCCTTGCCGTCGGCTCCGTGATCCTGGCTCTCGGCATCATCATGACGGCCATCACCAAGTGGGAACCGGGCACGCTGCTCATCAAGAAGGACCTCTTCCCCTACAAGGCGAGCAATCAGATCAGCGTCGTGCTGGCCAGCTTCGGCGTCTTCTACGCGATCCTCCCGCGAGGCGCCGATACGAGACTGAGACCGCGGCTGATCCTGCTCGCGGTTCTCTACGCGTCGATGCTCCTGACCGGGGGAAGGGGCGGCTGGTTCGGCGCCCTCATCGGGTGCGCTTACGTGATATACGCCACGACGAGGAACAGGAACGGTTACGTTGCGTCCGCCATCCTCGTCGTCGTCGCCACCGTCATGATAGTCAGGCTGCCCGCCGTGCGCACTCGTGCGGAGGATGTCGTCGTCGTCGTCGACCCCGTTTCGGGAGAGGAGCGGTGGGGCCTGGACGACGGCGCTCGCTTCCGAGCTCGCCCAGGCCATGGAGCTGCTGGCCGCGAAGACCCCCGAGGTGCGGCTGGTGGTGGTGGGCGCATTTGAAGGCTATGACGAGGTGCCGGCGGCCGCGCGGGCGAGAATGGAAGACGACCCGAGGATCGTCTTCACGGGCTTCCTCGCCGACCCCGCCCCCGCCTACGCGCTGATGGACCTGCTCGCCCTGCCGAGCTACCGCGAGGGCTTCCCCAACGCCGTCCTCGAGGCGGCGGCGATGGAGATCCCGACGGTCACGACGGACGCCACCGGCTGCGTCGACGCCGTGGTGGACGGGGTGACGGGGAAGATCGTGCCGGTGGGCGACTCGGCAGCGCTCGCCGAGGCGCTGGGCGGCTATCTCACGGACGACGAGCTCCGCCGGCGGCACGGGCGCGCCGCGCGCGAGCGCGTCGTGCGGGACTTCACGCCGGAAGACATCTGGAAGGCGCTGCTGGACGAGTACGTGCGTTTGCTCGCGGCGAAGGGCCTCGGCCTCCCCGGCGGTGCCGGCTAGCTCTCGTTGATGACCTCGCAGATGGCCTGCAGGCTCTCCTGCCAGCGATCCTTCGGGATATCCTCGGTGATGCCGATGATGAGCCGGTTGGGCCCGTCGAAGGAGCGGGCCTGCTCGATCTGATCGCGCGTTATTCGCTTCACCTCGTCGAGCGGCGCGAGATGCGTGGCCGAGGGGAAGTTGCTCCAGAGGACCTTGTCGGGCCAGGCCTCGAGGGCCTCTGCGACGCTCATGTCGGTGCCGGGCTCGGGCGTGAAGGCCTCGACGTAGTGGAGGCCGGAGCGCGCGAGCAGGTCTGCCCACGGCCGGTTGTTGCCGTCCATGTGCGAGCCCGCGAACTTGCCGGCTGCCCCGAGCACCTCCGCGCATTCCTTCACCAGCGGCAGGCAGAACTCCTCGTATCGCTGCGGCCCCATGACCTCGGGGACCTCGTTCCCGCCGAAGTTGGCGTGCGTGGCGGGCGAGGCCGCGACCAGCGGGAAGCGCTCGCGGGCCTTGTCGGCCATGACCTTCTCGAGCGCGAGCACCTCGTCGCGCCGCTCGGCCCACTCGACTGAGAAGGTCTCGATGTTCATCCAGCCGATCATGATCCTGTGGAGCGGGTTGCCGCCGGCGCCGGCGCGGAGTATCACGTCCTCGCCCATCCACGCCTCGGCCCGGGAGAACTCGTCGTAGTTCGGCGTGTAGACCTCGTCGGCGGCGAAGGCCCTGAGGGCTGCGTAGTCCTCGGGGCCCTTGAAAAGGTGCTCGCGCGTCCACGAGGTGAACTCGGCCGGCTCCTTGATCTGGGTGAGGACGCCCGCGGGGGTGGTGATCTCGACGCGAGTGAGCTGCCTGCCCGTCTCGGGGTCCGGATACCGGATGATCTTCTCGGTGCAGTTGGGGCGCTCCGTATTCACGGCCGGCACGCGGCGGTTGACGATGCAGAGGCCGCCGTTGCGCAGCCGGCGCTCGACGGCGCACTGTGGGATCATCGACTCGTAGATGGTGAAGGGGATCTTGTCGGTCTTCTCGCCGCGGAGCGTGGCGAGCACCCGTTCGCGGGGGGTCATGGTGGTGCCTCCGTGTCGGACGGCGTTCGCGACGGGCGGAGAAGCTAAGCCGGGCGCGGGGAGAGGTCAAGGGGAGAAAGGGGCGGCCGTGCTGCTAGGCGCCCGCCGCCCTCTCGAAAATCTCCTCCGCCCGTTCGACGAGCTCCTCGGCGAGCGACTTCTCGTCGGGGTCGTCGGCGATCTTCTCGAGGATGTCAGTCGAGCCGCCGGCGGCGGCGACGCCCGCCTTCTCGATGGTGGCGAAGCCGGTGAGCATGATGACGGCCGTCCCGGGAGAGACGGCCTTCACCTTCGCGACCAGCTCCGAGCCGTCGCAGTCGGGCAGGTTGATGTCGAGCACCGCCATGTGGAAACTCTCGGCGCCGAGGAAGTCGAGGGCCTCCTCGCCCGTCGACGCCACTTGGACGCTGAAGCCCGCCCGCGTCAGCGTCCTCTCGTTGGCCCTGCGCCAGTCGCGCTCGTCGTCGAGGACGAGGATCCGGAACTCGCTGCGCTCCATCTGCTCCCTCCGCCTATTCGAGCTTGAAGGACAGGATGACGGAATCCATCGCCGAGCCGACTTCGATCGCCTTGTCCTCGCGGTAGGTTCCGACGATGACGAAGAGCTTTCCCCCCGAGGTGACGGTGACGAACTTCTTCCGCCAGCGGAAGCCGCCGGCGTCGTAGCTGACCATGGTCCTCAGCGACTCCCCGGCCGGGTGCACGGACTTCGCGTGGGGGCTGTCCTTGAGGGCCTGGGCGCCTTTCTTCTTGAGCTCGCGGACCATGCCCGTGACGGCGGCTGACGGGTGGACCCCCTTCTCGATGAAGGTGATGGTCACCGACGGCCTCGCGAGCTTGAGCGGGCCGGTGATGAGCTCGCCCGCGTTAGCGGTCTTCCAGTCGCCGGGAATCTTGACGGTGAAGCCGTGCCGGGGGTTGGAGATCTCGACGAGGCGGTCGGCGTCGGCGGCGGTCGTCTCGCTGGCCCAGATGCTTCCTCCCGACGTCGAGCCCCCTGCCGCGGCCGCCTTGGTGCCGGCGCCCACGTCGATCAGCTTGGTCTCGGACTTGTTCGCGTTGACGAAGGTGCCCTCGCCGCGCTCGGCGACTAGCCGTTCCCGGCCGACGAAGTGGCAGCCCCTCAACTCCAGCCGCGCGAAGTTCTCGACCCAGTAGGTGACCGGGCCGTAGATGTTGCAGTTCTCCAGCTTCATCTGGAGGCGCTCGGTGGTGTAGTAGGCCGCCAGGGACGCGGCCTTCCCGGTGTTCTTCAGCTCGCACTCACTCACCGTGTAGAACATGTTGCCGGAGGCGCCCATCTTGGTGGGCTCGAGGCGCAGCGTCTTCTCGAAGGTGCAGTTCTTGAGGCGCACCCGCCGGGCCTTGCCGACCGTCAGCGTCTTCAGGAAGTAGCAGTGCTCGGCGACGACCTCGGCGTTCCGATCGCGCCGGCTGTTGACGTTTACCTCGATGAAGACGGGCCTGTCCGCCGCCCCGGCGATGTGGAGCTTCGCGTTGCCGAGGTCCATGTTCTTGCCCTTGATGCGCACGCCCGGGCCGATCTTGAGCGCGCCGCCCTTGTCGACGATCATGGATTTCTCGAAGACGTACGGGGCGGTTGTGTCGTCGAAGGTGACCGACTCCTTGATGATGCCGCCCTTGAAGCCGGCGGCCGAGTAGTCGGGCGGCGGCGGGGGGGCGGGCTGCGCGGGCTTGCCGGGCTTGCCGGGCTTGCCCGGCTGCGTCTTGGGCGGCGTCTTCTTCTTCGGCGCGGGAGGCCGCTTGGCGGAGCTCGCCGGAGCCGTCTCGGACGGCTTCTGCCCCGGTGGGTCGGCGAGCAGTCGCTTCAGGCCGTACTCGTAGGCGGCCCACAGGACCGCGATGGCGAGTATCGGCCCGACGATGGTCTTCGGCGGGATGCGCTCGAAGATGGACCTCTTCATCCTGAAGTGGGCGCCCGTCTGGAAGTTGAGGCCGCAGACCGTGCAGATGAGCGACCCCGGCACCGTGGCCGCGCGGCACGAGGGGCAGAAGGGCGGCGTCACGAAGGGCCGGCCCGGGACTGGGGCGCTCACGGGGCCGACGGGCGCGGGCCTCTCGCCGCGCAGCTGACGGGCGCTCTCGCGCCGGCGGGCGTCGATCTCGCGGAGCCCCTCGCGAGCCTCGCGGCTGGCGTCGGAGGTCGGGCGCGCGCTCCCGGGCCGGGCCACGGACCTCCGCGAGTCGCGGCGGCGCTTGGCCTGGTCGCGCAGGCCCTCGCGGGCCTCCTTGCGGGCGTCGGAGGAGGGGCGGACGCGCCCGGGCCGGGCGACGGACTTGCGCGACTCGCGCTTGCGCTTGCTCGCGTCGCGGATGCCTTGCCGGGCCTCCTTGCGCGCTTCTGCGCTCGGGCGGCCCTTGCCCGGCTTGATCTCCATCTCGCGGCGGCGGTCGCGCCTGGACCGGCGCGACTCGCGCCTGGCCTCGGCGAGGTCGACGGGGCCGGAGCTCGTGCCGGCGTCCGCCTCGGGCGGCGGCTCGTCGTCGAAGCTCTCGAGGGGGGCGATCTCCATCTGCTCGAGCTCGTCGGGCGAGGGCACGGTCGTCGTCGCGCCGCAGCCCGGGCAGGTGATCTGCTTGCCGGTGGCGTCGTCGCCGACCTTGAGCTTCTTGCCGCAGATGCACGAGAAACGGATCGCCACCGCCTCACCCCCTGCTGATCCCGGCCCGCCCGGCCCGCCCGGTCCGCGGCCGCGCGCCCCCGTATTGTACCGCATCCGCGGCCTCAGCGTCCCGGCGGATCGTGCGGCGCGAAGGGCGCGTCGTACTCGATCCTGACGCGGTTGTCGCCGACGGCGGGGGGTCTCGCGACCGAGCACCTCACCACCGGTATACTGCCCCCTCCGGGGTGCCAGACGCAATAGCCGTCCGGCTCCGAGAGCTCCTCCGCCCCCCCGTCCGGCCAGAGGGTCGAGACGCGTCGCAGCGCGGCCCTCGGATCGAGCGCCGCCTGCATAACGACCCCGTCGGGGAACGTGGTAGTGCCCTCGTCAAAGGAGAGGCATAGCTCCGCCGCGCCCCCCGCGTCGGAGTGGGAGCGCTGAAAGTTGCACATCGAGCTCTCGAGCACGGCCGCCATGGTCCTGCGGCGGCTCTCGCGGCGCGCTCTGTAGGTCGAGCCGTAGGCCATGAGGGCGAACATCGGGCCGCCGGTTATCAGGTCGCACGGGAAGCCGGGATAGGGCTGGCAGTACTGGGTGCGCGTGCCGATCTCGACGAGCACCTTCAGCCGCTCGAGGCCGGAGGTGACCGAGTCTTCCAGCGGGTAGTACTTCTCGGTGATCTCCAGCGTGAAGGCGAGCGTGTTCGTCTCGGAGGCGAGCTTGCCGCCGAGCGGGCCGTCGGCGTCCCTGAAGCTGCCGTGGAGGACCGGGCGCCGCTGCGGGATGCCGGCGGCGACGGCCGCGGCGTCCATCTCGGCCGCGATCGCGTAGCCGCTCTGCATCCCCATCCCCGAGGGCAGCCGCGGGTGGATGTACTCCGAGCCGCCCATGCCCCCGCCCGCGAGGCCGTGGACGTCGACGTAGCAGTCGGGCTCCAGCGCCTCCGCCACCGCCTCGACGGCGCGGCCCTCGGCCGTCTTCGACGCTCGGCCGAAGCCGTAGGAGGTGTAGACGTTGACGTCCCTGCCGTTGTGGTAGGTGTTGAGGATGGCCCCGTCGGGGTTGACGCACGGGATGACGACGACCGACATCTTCTCGAGGTACGCCGCGCCCTCGCCGGCGAGCCACTCGGCGAAGGCCGTCGAGGCCGCCCGGCCCGTCTCCTCCGAGCCGTGCGTGCCCCCGGTGACCATGAGCAGCGGCAGGTCGCGCCCGGGGTCCCCGAGCGTGAGCTTCGGGATCGGACGCCCCTCCTCGGAGGGGCCTATCTCGTCGAAGCGCACGAACGCGGAGGATTCCGCGAGCCGCCTCGAGCGCTCCATGACGTCGTCGTAGGTGGGGCTGACCTCGGCGCTCACGGCAGATCCTCCGGCTGGGCGGCCGATTAGAGCAGATGGCGGCGGTCCGGGCAAGGGGAAATGGGCCTCGGTCATCCCCAGCCTTCGTGAGCGACCGGGCCGTGGCGCACGGCAAGTCGAAAGCGGCATAGGCCGCTGCCGACTTCTGCCGCCCGCCAGGCCAAGGCCCGACCGGGCACACTCGATGGTCCGTCGTGCTCCCCGCCTGCGGCGGGCTCGCCCCGACGACCTGGGCGCGCCGGGTCGCTGCCTCAGTTCCTGAAGCTGAAGGTCCCGCGGTTCGCCTGCCACCAGTCGGCCCAGCGGGCGATGTCCCTGCCGTTGGAGACGCCGGTGGCCCTGCTCAGTATCTCGCAGATCGGCAGGCAGACCGTCGTCTTCACCTTGGTGAGCTCCACCGACGGCAGCTCGATGGGCAGGTTCACCGACTGGATCACGCCGCCGCTGCCGGTGTTGATGGACTGCATCGAGGTGATGTTGACCGAGCGGAGCGAGGCGTTCTTCGCCTGCGCCGCGCGGACCTCGAGCACCGCGTAGCCGATCAGCGCCTCGATGGCCGCCGGCTGCCCCGCGTGGCGGATGGCGTCGCCCGCGCGCTCGATCTGGTCCTTCTCCTTCACCCTTGAGGTGATGCGGATGAGCTTCCCCATCGCTGCGGGGTCGCGCATGCCGCCGATGGCCCTGGCGGCCACGCGGCGGACGGAGGCGTCCTTGTCGTTGACGGCGGCGTTCACGAGCGAGCTCGCGCAGATCCGGTCGCCCTTGTAGCCGAGGGCCTGCGCGGCGAACTTCCTCACCTGCGGCTCCTTGTGGCGGAGGCCCGCCGAGACGGCCACCGTCGGGAAGGGGTTCAGGCCGACGATCTCCTTGTAGGCCGAGGCCGCGTCCTTGGGGTCGTCGGCGGCGAGGTCCGGGATGAGCTCTGCCGCGCGGCGCCGGTTGCCCAGGCGCCTCTCGTAGGCGGCCCTGCGGCCGGCCGACGCGCCCGGGGCCGATGCGGCCGGGACCGGCCCGCCGGTCGGGGCTGGGGGGCTGCCCTTGCCGAAGCTCTTGAGATCCGACTTCCTGAAGACGAGCTCGGCGCCCCCGCCCCCGTGCAGCCGCAGCGAGACCGTATCGCCGTTGTCCGTGACCTCGCCCTTCACGACGCGGCCGGAGCTGAGCACGACGTAGTCGGCCCGGGCGGCGCCGGCGAGGCCCACGGCGACTGTCAGCACGAGTAGTGTTGTTATCCGCACGCCCTCTCCTCCACATGACGCGGGGCGGCCCCCGCCGCCCCGTCCCGGAGTCAGGACGCTCTAGAGGGGGCCGTATTAGACGGCCCCGGGCGGGTCCGGCGCGCCGCGGGCCGGGAGGAACACGGGGTCCGGATTCTTTCGTCCGCCGGTGGGCGGACGGTGTACGTAAACATGGCGCACCAGTGGTGCACCAGTGCCCGGGGGAGCGAGCTTGAGCGCGAAGGACGCCCACGGAACGGCCAAGCACAGGAAGATAGCGGGCACGCTCGCCAGCCGCATCCGCAGGGGCGCCTACAGGGGGAAGATCCCGGGCGAGCGGGCCCTCGCGGACGAGTTCGACGTCAACTTCAAGACGGCGAACCGCGCGGTCTCGCTGCTGGTCGACGACGGCCTCGTCGAGCGCCGCCGCGGCGAAGGCAGCTTCGTCGTGAACGGCCGCTCGGCCCCGCGGACGCGCCTGGCGCTCGCCTTCTACAAACTCGGGCCGGACAGGCCCGACCCGCTCTACGCGGAGCTCTTCGCCTCGGTGAACACCGGCGCCAAGGAGGCGGGGTGCCGTGTTGAGCTCACCATGCCCGCCGTGCCGGCGAAGCCGCCCGGAGAGCGGCGCGAGGAGGAGATCGAGCGCGCCCGCGCCGCCTTCGTCGACGAGACAATCGCCGGCGACCCCGAGGGCATCCTCTACTGCGGCAACCCCGACGAGCGCGTGCTCGGCGAGCTCGAAGCCGCGGCGCCCCTGCTCCAGGTGGTGGCCTTCGGGCGCGAGGGCGAGAGCTACGTCCGGCGCGACCCCGGCGACGGCACGGCGCGCGCGGTGAGGGCGCTCCACGCCTCGGGCCGCCGGAGGATTGCCTGGGTCTCGTACGACCACGGCTACCTGGAGGTGAAGGAGAAGGCCTCCGGCTACCGCCGGGCGCTGGACGAGCTCGGGCTCGAGTGGCGGCGGGAGATATTCACCCAGTACCCGGCGAAGCGCAATCTCGCGGACGAGCTCCTCGGCGCGGAGCCCGCCGACGGGGTCGTCTGCGCCGAGAGCACGATCGGCCCGGCCGTTCTCGCCGGGCTGGCCGAGCGCGGCGCGGCCGTGCCGGGCGACGTGGCACTCTGGAGCTTCGACAACGGCATGGCGAGCCAGTACACCGTGCCCCCGATGAGCGGCATCCGGGTCTTCGACGCGGAGCTGGGCGCGAGGGCGGTGCGGACGCTCGTCGCGATGATAGAGGGGCGCGTGAAGGCGCCGGTGCGCGAGACGCTGCCCGCGCTGCTCTACGAGCGCGAGAGCTCGGGCGCGGGCGGCGCGTCGGCCGAGGCCGGGCCGGCCGAGGCCATCTCGGCCGACTGATCGAAAGGAACGGCGATGAAGATGCTCGTGCTCATGGCGGTGACGGCTCTGGTGGCGAGCTGCGCGGGCGCGTTCGCGGCTGCCCGCCCCCCGAGGATTACCGAGGCCGGCCTCGCCGGCCGCACGGACGTCATCGTCTTCAGCGATTTCGAGTCGGAGAACTGGTGGCGCGACTGGGGCGAGCGCCGGCAGCCCCGGAACACCGAACTCGTCGGGGGCGAGACGGCCCTCGCGGGCAGGGGCAAGTGCCTGCGCGTCACCGTCGAGGCCGGCAGCCACTACGGCACGAGCGTCACCTACCGCTTCAAGAACATGATCGGCACCGAGCCCGAGGAGATGTACCTGCGCTACTACGTCAAGTTCGACACCAACTGGAAGCACGCCACCTCCGGCGGGAAGATGCCCGGCTTCGGCGGCACCTACGGTCGCGCCGGGTGGGGCGGCCGCCCGGTGCACGGGTCGGACGGCTGGTCGGCGCGCGGAGGCTACGGCAACCCGCGCGGCCGCGACAAGACGGCCGACGGGTTCTACTGCTATCACGCCGACATGCGCGGCCGCTACGGCAACTCGTGGCACTTCAGCCCGGCCCTCGATCACGGCAAGTGGCACTGCGTCGAGAAGTACTGCAAGCTGAACACCCCCGCGGAGGCAGGGGGGGCCGGGGGGGGCAAGGGCAAGAACGACGGCATCCTCCGCGGCTGGATCAACGGCCGGCAGGTCTGGGAGAAGACCGACATCCGCTTCCGCGACACCGACAAGCTGAAGATGGAGACGGTCTGGCTCAACATCTACCACGGCGGCGCGACGCCTGTGCCGCCGCAGGACATCCACGTCTACTTCGACAACGTGGTGATCGCGCGCAAGTACGTCGGCCCCGCCGTCTTCGAGCGGCCCAAGGCTAAGTCCACCGGTCCCGTCGTCATCGCGCCGAAGATAACCGCCGACGAGGCGAAGGCCGCCGCTACCGAGAAGGAGGCGGGCCGCCTCTTCCAGATGGCCCGGCAGGCCGAGATGATGGGGCACCGGGCCCTCGCGAAGACCATGTACAAGCAGGTCGTCGAGAAGTTCCCTGGCACCGAGGCCGCCAAGCAGGCGGAGGAGAAAGTCAAGTGATGAGGGAGCGTTCAAGACCAATCCCCATGCTCCTCGCCGCGACGGCCATTGCGTGCGCCGCCGGGGCCGCCGGGGCCGCCGAGCACCCCGAGCCGGCGGCGGCCGGCCTCTCGGCCCCGCGCTATGCGACGCCCGAGGACTGCCCCCGCTTCGCGAAGCCCGAGTTCATATCGCGGCCGCTCGAGAAGGCCTACCCGGGCCTGGAATACAACATCCGGCCGGCCGTCAGGGGCGGGACCTATCCGTACACGTTCTCGCTCGCGAAGTCGCCCGAAGGCATGAAGATCGACCCCGCCAGGGGCACCATCACCTGGACCGCGCCGAAGGCCGAGGGCGTTCACGATGTGGCGATAGCGGTCACCGACGCGGCCGGCCGCAAGGCCGGGCAGGCCTTCACGGTGAAGGTCACGAGGGCCGGGTTCTACTTCGCCTCGCCCGAGGGCGACGACGCCGCTCCGGGCACGATCGAGAAGCCCTGGAAGACGGTGGAGCGGACGGCGATCCCGCCCGAGGGCTTCACGTACCCGGCGGGGGCCGTCGTCGTCTTCCGCGGGGGCGAGTACAAGATCGACCGCCCCAGCACCAAGCCCGGCGCGAGCAAGCTCTCCGGCAACGGCGTCCCGATCACCGACCGCTCGCCGAAGTACTGGCTCGCCTACCCGGGCGAGAAGCCGGTGATAGACCTCGGCTGGTCGGGCGAGAAGCAGAAGGCCGCCCACGCGGAGCAGGTCGCTTCGGGGAAGCTGCCCGGCGGCAGGAAGAAGCCGACCACTCACCGCGGCTACGGCCACCGATTCGGCCTTGCGGGGGGCTCCGACTACTTCTACATGGACGGCTTCGAGATCAAGAACGCCTGCTACTACATGTTCGTCATGTGGCACGGTCGGAACACCGTGCACTTCCGCCGCTGCGAGATGCACCACCTCTGGTGCGACTGGGCCGAGAACCCCGGCTTCATCTTCACCTTCGCCGGCAGCCGCCGCGGCGGCAAGACGTGGGGCGTGAGGGCCAAGGTGACGGCCTACAAGAACTTCGTCATCCAAGACAACCACTTCCACGACCGCTTCATGGTCGGCAGCCACGGCGCCGCCTTCACCTGGTACACGGTTCACGATGCGCTCATCGAGGACAACCTCTTCGAGCGCGTCGGCAGGGGCGGCAACGACGCGTGCATCCAGGACAAGGACAACGGCCTTGGGAACACCTACCGGGGAAACGTGGTGAGGGGCGACTGGCACATCATCAGCCAGGGCAGCTCGGACGAGATCGAGATCTGCCACAACTACATCGAGGGTACCCTCAAGATCAGCGGCCACGCGGGATGGTGCAGGAACGTCTGGGTGCACCACAACAGCGTCAAGGGCATGATCTCGTTCCCGTGGCTGACGAGGCACCTGCCGGACAAGATCGACGAGACCAAGGGCGACTACTCGAGCGCGAAGTCGGCCGACTCCCTCAAGGCCGTCCGCGAGTTCCCGGCCGAGAAGAAGTTCGCCCACTTCTACCGGAACGTCCTCGACGCCAACCCCGAGCAGCGCCGCGCGGCCAACGTTGTGGTGCGGATACCCCACGGCAAGGCCTTCGCCGAGGACTGGCGCTACGTTCGCTGGGATGAGAACCTGGTCGACACCGGGGCGAAGGTAGGCATCCGCCGCGAGCACGCCGACTACTCGTTCATGAAGTCGGCCGGCTTCGACAAAGGCGGCGTGCAGGCGCCGGTCGAGCTCGACTCCGAGGGCCGGCTGCCGGAGGACTCGCCCTACCGGGGCAAGTACGGACCTCACGACCCCAGGAAGATGTAGGAGGCGCGCGTGGCGAAGAAGTACATGGCCCTCACCGCCGACACCGAGGCGTACTTCTGTCCGCCGGCGTTCGAGCACTGGCAGGGCGTCTTCACGATGGAGATGGTCCGAGCGTGCGAGGAGCTGGGCGTGCCCTTCACGTGGCTGGTGATCTGCGACCGCGAGAGATATCCGCGCGAGTTCCGCGAGATCGACGCCGTCTCGAAGACCGTGATGCCCGTACGCGGCGAAGACGAGTTCGGCATCCACGTGCATCTCCGCTACTTCATCAACGACACCCCCGAGGACGACGAGTCGTGGCGCGAGCCCGCCCGGCGCCTTGCGTTCATGCGCGCGGCGCGCGAGCGGCGCGAGGAGAAAGGGCTTCCCGCGCCCGTCTCCTTCCGCTACGGCGGGGGCGACATGCAGGCGAAGTTCTATCTCGCTGATGACTTCGAGTTCCTGCACGCGTACGGCGTGCGCAACTGGCTCTTCCCTCACGAGCTCACTGACGTGCAGGGCCTCGAGCCGGAGGACGTCGAGCACTGCGGCAACAACGTCTGGCGCGTGAGCGGCATGGAGGGCGTGACGCTCTACCGCGGCCCGCGCTCGTCGATGGAGATGGAGACGGCCGAGATGCTCCGCCGCATCGACGACGGCCTCGAGCGCTCGGACTACATCACGGTCAGCTGTCACGACTACACGGCCGCGGTGCCGGCGAACATCTCGGCGGCCGTGCGGCACGCGCGCGACCGCTACGACTGCGAGTTCGTGACGGTCGGGCGCATAGGGGAACTCATCCGTTCCGGCGACGTCCGGAACGAATTCTGAAAGGAAACCGTGATGCGAGCGGCTTCGGTGTTGCTGATTGTCCTGGCCCTGGCCGGCCGGGGGTCCTTCGCCCGCACGGGCGGCGACCCCATCAACGAGCCCGGCCTCGCCGGCCGCACGGACATACTCTACTTCCTCAGCTTCGACGAGGAGTCGCGCACCATGGGCTGGTGCCGCAAAGGCAGGGGGTACGGCTGGACGAACGCCAAGGAGAACGTGCTCTTCGGCACGGGCGCCCTCGAGGTCAGCCACACCGCCGGCACGCACTACCCGATGGAGGTCCACCCGGCCATCGACGAGGTCGACAAGGCGCACGTGCGCTGGTACCGCAAGTGGGAGGAGGGCTACGACTTCACCCAGCACAAGATGCCGGGCGTCTACGCCCGCGCGAAGGGCAGGCGCTCCGGCGGCGGCGCGGGCATCAAGCCGACCGGCAGCGACAAGTACTCGTGCAAGCTCTACATCGATTTCAGGGGGATGCCGCATTTCTACTCGTACAAGCCCGATCAGCCCGGCCGCTACGGCTGGTCGCCCGGCGTCAACAAGGGCTCGGTGAAGAAGATGGAGACGGGGCGCTGGTACTGCTACGAGATGATGATCAAGGCGAACAACCCGCCGGCGAAGGACGGCGAGCTGAAGATGTGGCTCGACGGCCGCCTCGTCGCCCACTACGACGGCCTCCACTACCGCGACGTGCCGGACCTCAAGATAAACCAGTTCACCTACAGCGCCTACGTCGGCGGCACGTGGACCACGAAGCGCGCGCAGAAGCTCTGGGACGATCAGATCGTCGTGGCACGGAACTACATCGGCCCCATCCAGCGCGAGAGGCCGAAGCCCAAGGCGACGGGCCCCGTCGTCATCAAGCCCGTCATCACCGCCGAGGAGGCGAAGGCCGCCGCCGGCGAGAAGGAGGCCGGCCGCCTCTTCCAGATGGCGCGGCGCGCCGAGCGCATGGGCCAGAGGCCCGTGGCCGCCTCGCTCTACAGGCAGATCATCGAGAAGTTCCCCGAAACGCAGGCGGCGAAGAAGGCCAAGGAGAAGCTGGAGTAGGAGGGCGGCTCGATGCGCTCGGGTCTGACGGCAGCTGTGATGCTCGTTGCGGCGCTCGCGGCGGGAGGGGCGGGCGGCGCGCGCGCGGACGAGGCGGCGCCGAAGGGGCCTCTGCCCCAGGGGGCGGGCCTCGCCGCGAGATACATGCGCGACGCCGGGGTCGAGGGCGACCCCGCGGTCATCTTCCACGACGGCTTCGAGTCGGGGGGCACGTCGAAGTGGAACCGAGGTTACGCTCAGAAGAAGTTCTCGCGCATCACGCGCGAGGTTGAGAACGTCAACTCCGGCGCGTGCGCGCTCGAGTGGGAGGTCGCGGCCGGCCGCGACACGGGCGGCAACCTCGGGTACCGCTTCAAGAAGGGCTACGACGCGATGTACATGCGGTGGTACCAGAAGTTCGCCGCCGACTTCGACCAGGACAAGCTCACGCACACCGGCGCCGGCATCGCCGGATGCGCCCCGGGGGTCGGCGTCCCCGGCGGCGCGGGCAAGAAGCCCAACGGCCGGGACAAATTCTGCACTGCCCTCGACCCCTGGCGCGACTGGGGGAAGAACCCGTCGCCGGGCGAGCTCATGCTCTACACCTATCACCCGGACCAGGGCGGCCGCTGGGGCGCGAACCTGCGGCCGAAGAATAAGACGATCCCCAAGCTCGGCAGGTGGTACTGCTACGAAATCATGGCCGAGGGGAACACCCCGGGCCAGAAGAACGGCCGCGTTGCCATCTGGGCCGACGGCAGGCTGCTCGAGGAGTTCGGGAACTTGAGGCTGCGCGACGTCGAGTCGCTGAAGTGCAACAAGATATGGCTCGTAGTCTACCTGCACAACTCGAAGCAGACCAACAAGGCGTGGTTCGACGACGTGGTCGTTGCCACGAAGTACATAGGCCCCATGCAGGTCGAGCCCCCGAAGCCGGAGAAGCCCGTTGCGTCGAAGGGGACGGGCCCCGCCCCCGACCCCTCGGACCGGAAGGCGAGCTCGGGCCGCGCCGAGAAGGAGGCCGGGCGCCTCTTCCAGATGGCCCGCCGCGCCGAGCGCATGGGCCAGAGGGCGGTGGCGGAATCGCTTTACAGGCAGATCATCGAGAAGCATTCCGAGACGCAGGCGGCGAAGAAAGCCAAAGAGAAGCTGGAGTAGGAGGTCGGCGGGATGCGCTCGGGTCTGACGGCGGCTGTGACGCTCGCGGCGGCGCTCGCGGTGCGCGCGGACGAGGCGGCGCCGAAGGGGCCTCTGCCTCCGGGAGCGGGCCTCGCCGCCAAGTACCTCAAAGACGCCGGCATCGCCGGCGACCCGGCGGTCATCTTCCACGAGGACTTCGAGGACGACCGGATGCCCGCCCGGGGCTGGTACGACCTCCGCGGCTGGGGCAAGAACCAGACCGTCACGCGCGACGAGCACATGACGGGCAGGGGCTGCCTCAGGCTGCACTTCCCCAAGGGGTCCTCCGGCCCGTTCAACAGGGCGCCGCGGCTCGCCCCGAAGCAGGACAGGCTCCACTTCCGCTGGTATCGCAAGTGGGGACCCTCGTGGGACTGGGGCGGCAAGGGCGATGGCAACGGCCACGACGCGATGCTCTACATCGAGCCGCCGGGGGGTGCGAAGCACGCGTATCACGAGGAGGCGCGGATGCGCGTCTACCTCGAGAACGTCTCGAAGGTCTACGGAAAATGGAAGCGGGGCTTCTTCGGCATCGCCATCTGCTCGGCCAACCGGCAGGACAAGGCCGCGCTCTTCGACAGCTACAAGAAGCACGTCGCCGCCGGCGGCAAGGTGATGGGCACCGCCGAGTTCCGTTTTCCCACCGTCACGGGGAAGAGAACGCCGATCCGGACGGGCCGCTGGTACTGCATCGAGACGATGGTGAAGATGAACACCCCCGGCAAGGCCGATGGCCGGGTCAGGCAGTGGATCGACGGCGTTCTTACCTTCGACGTCGGCGAGATCATGCTGCGCGACCGGGCGAACCCGGACCTCGCTGTCCGCCAGTGGCGGCTCGGGCCGTACTTCCACGGCGGCACGCCGAAGGACCAGACCTGCTACCTCGACAGCCTGGTGATCGCGAAGAGCTACATCGGCCCCGTGGAGAAAGAGCCGCCTGAGCCCCGCGAGGCCGCCGTCTCGAAGCCGGCCGGAGGCGGGGCACCGGGGGCCCCGTCGGTCGAGCCGAAGGCCGGCCGCGACGAGAAGGACGCCGGCCGCCTCTTCCAGATGGCCCGCCGCGCCGAGCGCATGGGCCAGGGGGCCGTGGCGGCGTCGCTTTACAGGCAGATCATCGAGAAGCACCCGGAGACCGAGGCGGCCGGAAAGGCGAAGTCTAAACTCGAGTAGCCCGCACGCCGGGCCCAGGCCAACAGGGAGACCGCAATGAAGACCAGGACACTCGCACTCGCAGTCGCGCTGGCGGCCGCGTCGCTGGGCGCATGGGCCGCCGACATCGTCGTCGCCCCGCCCCCGCCGGGGGCGGACGCGCTCGGGGCCATCACGTCGGCGCTGGCGAGGGCTCGGCCGGGCGACCGCGTCGTGCTGCGGGCCGGCGACTACCGGCTCTCGAAGGCCGTCCGGTTCCCGCGCGCGGGCGAGACGGGGAGGCCGATCACCCTCTGCGCGGCGCCGGGCGAGTACGTGGCGCTTCTGGGCTCCGACCGCCTCACGGGCTGGCGGAAGCACGAGGGTAAGGTGTGGAAGGTGAAGCACCCGCCGCGGCTCGTTAAGGGCCTCTACGAGGACACCGAGCGCCTCACGCACGCACGCCCGCACTGGGGCAAGCGCGAGAACCCGCCCGTCTCGGAGCTGAGGGCCCCCGGCACCTGGACTCAGGACAAGGAGTGGGTCTACATGTGGTCGCGCGAGGGCGACACGCCTGACAACCACCGCATCGAGGCGTCGCAGCGTTACGTGATGGTCGTCGACAAGTCGTGGATCCGCGTCGAGGGGCTGCACATGTTCTTCGGCCAGAACGTCGTCTGCGTCATCCACGCCGACAACAGCGAGGTCGTCCGCTGCGAGATCGCGCACTGCTCGAACTCCGTCGACAACTCGTACAACGCCTACCTTTCGGGCTGCTCGCACTCGGCCTTCCGCGAGTGCGTCATCCACGACTCCTTCTACTGGGGCGATCACGGGTCGAACTCGCACACGCTCAGCACCATCAACTGCGGCGACAAGGGCCCCAACTTCGTCGACCGGTGCGAGATCTTCAACGGCGGCCTCGGCGTCGGCACCAAGGGCGCCGTGCGCGAGCTGGTCGTCACCGGGTGCCGCATCTACGACGTCGTCAACGGCATAGTCATCTCGGGCGAGCGCTCCAGCGGCCCCGGCGCCGGCAAGACCGATCGCGGCCACTACGTCGTCTACGGCAACCGCATTCGCCAGTGCTCGAAGGGCGTCTGGCTCGGCTCGGGCAAGACGAAGAACAACCGCGTGTGGAACAATCTTATCGAGCGCTGCGGCGCCGGAGTCTCGATGCGCAACTACGGTGGCGAGCCGAAGAGCTCTCATATCGCCAACAACGTCTTCCTCGAATGCGGCCAGGGCGTCTTCGTCGTCGGGGGGCGCAAGGGGGCCGAGACGCTCGGCAAGTTCGTCAAGGCGGGCATGAAGGCCCACAACAATCTCTTCTTCAAGAACGCGGTTGACTGGCGTAACCCTCTAACGTGGGGCCGGAACCTCGACATGCCGGTGGCGAAGCTCGCCGCGCGCGCCGACTGGGGCCTCGGCAAGAAGTCGGTCTCGATGAGGCCGCTCCTCGACAAGTTCGGGCGCTCCGCGAAGGGCTGCCCCGGCATCGGCCACGGCGCCGAGCTCGAGCTGCCCGAGTACATCGACCGCCCGGACGACTGGCACATCGGCCTCGGGCCCTGGGGCGAGGACGAGAAGAAGCCGGACCCGGGCGTGACGCTGTCGATCGCCGGCTCGCCCACCTCGGCGGCGGCTGGGGCGAATCTCGCCCTCAAGGCGGTGCTCACCAACGAGTCGCCGGAGAAGGCGTACGAGATCGCCAAGGGCCGCGACGCCGTCCTCACGTACCACTTCCGGTACGTGGCGGGGCACTTCGACAAGCAGGAGCTGTACCGTGTCCGCGTGCAGCTGCCCGAGAAGACTCTCAAGCCCGGCGACAAACTCGACCTCACGCGCCTCGAGGGCTGGAAAAACCCCGTCAACGGCAAGCTCGGCGACGCGTTCCATCTGCGCGTCGACACCAAGCAGTGGAAGAACGGCTGCCGATTGCGGGCGACGCTCCGCTTCATCGACCGGAAAGACGACCTCGCGAAGCGGCTGCAGCGGCTGGAGCCGCTCGTGCGCTCGAAGGAGGTGCTCCGCGTCAAGCTGCAGTAGCGCAAACGCCGAGCTCTCGGCCGCCACCCCCGCTCGGGGATTATTGCCTTGAGCGGCCCCGCCGCCGTGTGGTAGACTGTTACCGTCGGGCCTCCCTGTTCCGCCCGGCCGCGTGGAGGGCGCCCTGCGTGGAGAGCCAGCCCGGCAACCCGTACGACTTCCACGGCGGCGTCTTCACCTTCAACGTCGATACCGCCGAGCTCGACGACGACGAGCTCAAGAACGCCCTCTTCAACGCCGTCGGCTGGGCCAAGGATGACCTCACCATCGACATGGCCCTCTCGACGTACATCTCCTCGCGCACGATCGGCCAGCTGATCGACGCCGCGGCCGGCCTGCGCTACCGCGGCAAGCGCCTCACCGTCGTCGCGCGGCCGAAGGTGGCGCTGATGCTGAAGCGCACGGGCTTCGACCGTCTCGCGACGCTCGTGACGGCCGAGCTCTGAGGCCCCGTCGCGCCGCGCCGCTCTCTCACCCCCTCTCCCCTTCAGATCATCCTCGTTATCTCGCCGTAGACCTCGGGCCTGCGGCAGCGCATGACGGCGTTCCGGCGGCGCGACTCCTCGAGCGCGTCGGCGTCGATGTCCGCGGTTATCATGAGCTCGTCGATCGCGGGCTCTGACCTGGCGACGACGCCGCCTCCGGGGCCGAGCACGTACGCGCCTCCCGAGTGGGTGCTGTGGCCGTTGTACCCCGCCTGGTTGCAGAAGACGGCGTATACCGAGTTGTCGGCGCAGTAGCGGCCGTAGCGTCCGGGCAGGCCGTCGAGCGTTTTCTTCAGCGAGTTCTTCTGCTCGGCCTCGCCGATCTCCTTCCCCCAGCCCGAGCGCGACGCGTGCGGCAGCAGGATGACGTCCGCGCCCATGAGCGCGAGCACGCGCCATCCCTCGAAGAAGTTCGAGTCGAAGCAGACGAGCGTGCCGACGCGCGCGAAGCCGAGGTCGAAGACGCCGAACTCGCGCCCCATGCGGAAGTGGAAGTACTCGTCCTTCGACGCGTGCATCTTGCGCTGCACTCCGACTATGCCCTCGGGGCCCGCCAGGACCTGCGAGTTGTAGAAGGTCCCGTGCGCCGCCTCGCAGAGGCCGTACGAGATGAAGATGCCGAGCTCGCGAGCGAGCGAGGACATCGTCTCCCATATCCTCCCCGACTCGGCCTCCTCGGCGAACTCGGTCACCTGCTCGTCGCCGTAGTGGCCGGTGACGCCGAGCTCGGGGAAGACGGCCAGCCGGCATCCGGCCTCGGCCGCGGCTCGCGCGAAGCGCTCGTGGATTTCGAGGCTGAGCTTGAGCTCGCCCCGCATCGCATTCATCTGGACCGCCGCCACCCGGAAGCTTTCCATGGCAGTTCCTCCTCTCGGCGCGGATGATACGCCGCGCGAGCCCGGCGGGCAAGGGGGCCGCTCTGGTTTCCAGCCCTGGTCTCTCACGGTTCCATAGTGGACTCCAATCGTCCTGCCCGGCCTCTGGCCGGGCGGCCATCCCGCCCTCCCCCGTCACTGGGGGAGGGGCCGGGGTGGGGGTGATTGCGGCCATCGGGCCGCATGCTCGGTGCCAGAACGAACGCGGCGCGCGCGCGAAGCCTCAAGACGCGGCCGCCTTCGCACATGACACAACCCCTCTCCGGCGCCCGGGGGCGCGAAGACCGAAAAAAAGGAGGTGCCGGGGATCTTCTACGCGAGTCCCGCAACCGGCACGTTGGGCTAGTAAACCGCGGACATCTTGGCCCCGGACCGCCTAGGCATTCGGTACCGGCCTCGAGACCCCCGCAGCGTTTCGCCGAGCACCCGGGTGTCCCGCGACGCACGACGCGCGCGGGTGCCGGGCCCCACCCCTTCACCGTTCCTTAGGTCGGTGGGGGGTCACTAGCAAC
>Ga0272441_10001049_pt1 | contig 59655 bp, 53 predicted proteins | sample SSMProp6N_FD_193582 | JGI IMG/M metagenome (GOLD analysis project Ga0272441, IMG submission 193582) | Marine sediment archaeal communities from Little Sippewissett salt marsh, Falmouth, MA, United States - SSM-Prop-6N | ecosystem: Environmental > Aquatic > Marine > Wetlands > Sediment ...
GTTCTTTGCAGGGATTGTCCTATCAAATAATTAAAACTTTGGGTAATCACATTAAAAGGATAATTATTACTGTTAATAAAAATAATCAAATACCTAATCTAATTTTTTTCATTTCCCTCTCAACAAATCGATATACAGTTGCATGTTTACTTCCACTAAGCAGCATATCTATTGTTTTTTTTGTTACATCCATAGATTCAAAATCTGAAATAAAAGAAATTGTATGTCCATACACTGAAATATCTGAACCTGTCAGTCTTTCGATAATATGTTTTGTTTTTCCATTTTTTCCAATTACTCTGCTTTTTAATCGTCTTATATGAGTTGGCTTTTTTCCCACATAATCATGAATATCAAATACAAAAAAATAAGTGTCTTCTTTGAAAAGTCTCATCGCATGTTCTGGAGAAAACCCCCTGCCAATTGCGCGAATTATTTCTTCTAGCTGTAGTGCAATTATTGGATTATCAGCTTCTTGTTCGTTAATAGTTATTTCTCCTTCATCTGAATCTACATCTATTTTTAAATTGGCAATTTCCTCGATTTTCTTTTTTGTTTCTCCATTATGACCTATAAGGGCACCTAATCTTTCTTTTGGAATTCTTAAATATTTCATATTTATCATTTATTTTTTAATTATTTTTTTTATTATTCGTTCTTCTTTGTCTTTTATTCCTAACTTGCTGAAATATTGTACCACATTATGAACATCTCTTTTTAAAAAATCTGAGGATAAAGGATGTTCAAGTACTACTGCTTGACCAACATCAATGACATATGGCTTATTTTTATAAATAAGAATATTGTACTCACTAAAATCGGCATGAACCAAATCTGATTTTTTGTACATTGACGAAAGAAAATCAATCAACTCATCATAAATTTTTTTAGGATTTTTTAATTCAGTATCCTTTAATCTTGGTGCGGGGTTATTTTTATCTCCTATGTATTGCATTATTAATACATTATTAGTTTTCATTATAGGTTTAGGGACTCTTACACCAGCTTTTTTTAATCGTTCTAAATTTTTGAATTCTTTTTTTGTCCATTCAAAAATAATCCCTCTTCGTGTTTTGTTGACACAACTAAATCGTGGGTCACCAACAATGTATTTTGATATATGTTTAAATGTAGAAGTTGATGTTCGGTAAATTTTTAGTGCAACAAATTCATTTTCAGGAGTAACGCCTCTAAAAATATTCGCTTCTTTGCCTGTTGAAATTGGAAAATCCAAATAATCAATTACCTTATTGGAAATTAATTTTCCCAATACAAGAAGAGTTGATTTATCAAATACATCATCAAGAGTTTTTCTATCTAGTCCAACTCTCTCAATTAATAAACTTAGCTGATTATCAAGTTTTTTAATCCATTTTTCATCCAAAAATAAATCAGAAGACATCAATTTCCTCTGGCAATAATTTCCTTCTACTAAGTGTTATTGCCTGGGTTCTTGTATATCGGTGAATAACATCAGCTTTTTCATTTTGTATGTCCCATGGTTTAAGAATTAATAAATCACCAGTTCTCACCCTAGCTTTTCGTTTCATTTTTCCAGGGATTCTTGCCATTCTTGATTTACCATCCTCACATATGGCATTTATTCTTGAACCCCCCATGAGCCTTTCAGCAATAGCAAACATTTCTTTTTTATGTCTCTTTGGAAGTTTAAGACGAAAGTATTCATCTTCACCTCCATCTGAATCAGAATATTTTTTGAAATTATTTTTATTCACAAAATCAACCATTTATCATGTATAGGTATTATTAAGCTTGCCCTTGTTTTAAAGTTCTAATACATCTGAAATCTCTTTTAAGGAATTAAGACTCAAATCAAGAAAATCTAGAATTTCAATTCCAACATCACTACAAAGCTCAATTTTTTTTCTATTACACCCTTTGGCAAAAGAATTATCTTTAAATTTATTGATTAAAGTTTTCAATTCTACATCATTTAATTTTTTTGAGGGTATAACTAAGGCAGTTGCAATTACTAATCCTGAGACTGAATCTGCCGCTATAAGAGACTTATCTAGTTGCGTTTCCGGAAGATGGTTTGTATGTTGATAGTTATGCGATTTAATGGCATTAGTTAATTCCTTTGGAGTTAATCCATCAAGAATCTGAGCAGTAATTGTTGCATGTTTTTCTGGATCAACTTTTGTGTAATCATAATCTAAATCATGTAACAAGCCAACTAAACCCCATAGTTCCTCATCTTCATTAAGTAATTTTGCCATATTTTTTAAAATAGCTTCTACTGCTAGGGAATGTTTTATTAGGTTCTCATTTTTTAGATATTTTTTTAATAATTCAAATCCTCGTTCTCGGTCAATCATAACAATTTTTTATGTAAATAGTGTTCTAATTTAAATCTTGCTAAAAACATGATGAAAAAATTAATATTTAATTTTAAATTATGTTTGTATTGGTGAGAGCAATTAAAACTATAATGATAGTTGATGATGAAACATCTGTTATTGAAAAAGTAAAATCTTTTTTAGGAGATAATGAACTTGATATTATTTCCGCTAATAATAGTCGTCAAGCATTGGAAATAATTCAAACGAGAAAAAATTTAGATCTAATTCTAATTGATACCTTAATGCCAGGAACTAAAAAGTCAGCTCTTTATTCTACAAAACCCAATTCAAAATTATCTAGTATTGAAGGAAATACTTTTTTACAAAAACCGTTTACAAAAGATCAATTGATAAATTTTATTAGAAAAAATATCGATAAATAACTCTTGTTTGTTAAATTTATAACAGATATACTAGTTATAAATGATTATTTTGAAAAACAGTAATTTAATACTTTACATTTAAATTTCAGTACCAATAAACTCTTTTAATTTATGAACCTCGGGATTGACTTTTCCACATTTTTTAACTGAAAAAATATCCTCTAAAACCTGTACTTCACTTATCACATCATAATATTCTTTGTTTAATGCTTCAGTGAATCTTTTAGCATTCATTATATCGCTTGTGTTAAATACAAGCATCCAATCATATTCACCGTGAAGATAACTACTACACTCTATATCGATTCCGAGTTTCTCGCCAGTCTTGTGGATTGTAAGATCAATTATTTTCTTTATTGCATTTGCAGCTGGTTTACTAGATCTCTTTATCAACATAATATATCGTTTTAAATCTAATTTTTCTATATCCACTATTGCAGAATACCCCCAAATTTGTTTATTTTTTTCCAATCTTTTTATTATTCTCCAAACCTTTTGTCTTGAAAAGCCACATCTTTTTGCAATTTTATCTATACTCTCTTTGGAATTTTTTTGTAATTCAGATATTACTTTTTTCTCGTCTTTATCAATTTGTTCTTTACTACTCTTAGGCATTTTATCCCTTTCAATTAAAAAAATATATTTATTAATAACAAAATAACCTTTATGAATTTTTTCTAATTGCGTATCAAATTTTAAATTCTTTTATAACTATTTATATTTTTAAATACCAATTAAAAAATATATGAATCTAATAAGATTGGAATTTGAAATTATTTAAACATATAATAATTTTATCTAGCTATGGGATAAAACAGAAATTAAATACATCCATTTTAGAAATACCTATTGCTCCAAATGAATCTTCTACCGTAACAGTTAAATTATAAACCCCTAATGCTAAACCAGTCCAAAACCATTCATGCAATTTCCAATCGTAACAAAAACTAGCATTTCCTTCATATTCTCCATTAAGATAAATATTTACTTTCAAATCCTCACTATTATCAATGTCATCAGTAGCATTGATTATAACAGGATATAATCTGAATCCACCAATAGAAATGGTATCCGCAATTATATTCAAAGGTTTTGGTTTTAAAGGAATTCCTGAAAAATGCATGTAACCAGTTTTAGGATTAATTATATCAACCGAAGGTGATTGATTAGGAATTCTTTCTACATCAACTGGATAAAACAAACCAGTTTTATTCCATACTTCATTTCCCTCTGAGTCAACCTCTGTCAAACGATTTCCTCCACACTCAACTATCAACGTATTTCCGTTTGGGAGTCTTTCTGCATCTTTAGGTGCTTTTAAACCACTTAACTCCCAAATGATATCACCATTAAAATCAACTTCTATAACCCTTTTACCTACATGCTCAGTAATTAGTGTATTTCCATTTTCAAGTCTCTCAATATCCACAGGACCATTTAATTCAGGGATTAACCATACAATATTTCCAGAGGGGTCGATTTCTATTACCCTACCATCTGGAAATACTTCTGCTTCTGCAACTAAAGTATTGCCATTGGACAACCTCTCCACATCATGAGGATTGTGTAAATCAGTTTTTTGCCAAACAATAGCACCATTTGTATCAATCTCTGTTATGCAACCAGCACCATATTCTGATATTAATGTATTGCCATTTGGCAATCTTTCCGCGTCCACAGGTAAGTTAAACCCAGTTTCCTTCCAGACAATACCTCCTGCTTCGTTTACTTCAATAATAATTTCATCCCCATATACTGTTATTAAGGTGTTTCCGTTTTCTAATCTTTCTGCATCATGAGGTATATTTAACCCGGTAATATTCCATATTTCATTACCTGCACTATCGATTTCAATTACTTGGTTGTTACCCCATTCTGTATATAATGTATTTCCTATGATTTCATAATGACTAGCTAATGCTCCTTTTTCATGATTAACATCAGAAACAGAAATTGGCATCATTAATATAACAATAATACATAAAAATGTAAATATCTTTTTCATTTTCTATTTCCCCTTTTATTACATTTAAATAATTTTTATTAAATTAGATTTTATGAAAAATATAATTTAGTTATGTATAAAGAATTTTCGGTTAAACAAGACAGAATCTGTAAAAACACATAAAAAAACTCAAACTCAATTGTATTTCTTTTTAATAAATTTAATTAAATATCAATTAACTGTTTAAAAATGTTGTTTCATTTTCACGCCTTTTCTTGAAGAATTTGTTACAATCTAATTTAAAATATTTACGAAAGATTTATATTATTATTGATATTTATTTTATTTGGGAGTTGTAGGGTTCTGAAAAGAATCGTTACTGTTTTTGAATCTCCTCACCACCTCACTGATTCAGAACAACTACGGCTCTACAACTCCTGAAATTTATTTAGAGATATAATATCCTACTATTAAAATTCCTTTTAAAGCAAAATTTTTCACTATAAAAATCCCATATTTGTAATTTCCATCTAACCTCAGTATACATTTGCATATACACCTGCTAAAAAAGAACTTATAAGATATATTTGTTTTCTTGTTTAACTAGGAAGGGAATAATCTAGATAATTCAATTAAGCCAATTGTATGAAATACCCATCTGAATCTCATTATCCCCTCCTCCCTCCTAGTGTTTATTTTTATTTCTTATAATCCGTCATGTATTTTAATATAATATCAACTGTCCAACTAGCGGTTTTACCAGAAACTGTTGGGCATTTATCGACATGCGCTCCAGCTTTTTCAAATTCTTTATACTCATTTGGATCCATTAAATTAAATGATCTGCCAAAAATCTTTTCCTGCACATCACAGCATAAAGGAGACCCGTATTCTCCAATGAAACGATCATACAAAATTTTTACAAATTGAAATACTCTACGATTTTTTTTACCATCTTTAAAATCTTTATATTTTCTTCCAGATATAGAACTTATAGCTAACATTCCTCCGACTAATGCTCCACAAGTTCCCTTTGAAGATAATGCAGTTCCTCCAGCAAGTCCATCTGCACTTTTAATTGTTGATTCATCTCCAATATCTAAAGTTTCTTTAATGGCTGCTAAAACACATTGGGGACAACTACCTAGCTCAGCTTCGTATTCAAAGGCAAGATTATATGCTTTCTCTTTGAGTTTTTCTGCTGAAACCATTTGTATCATTTTATTGATTAATTAATTTCTTTTGAAAAAAGTTCTGGACTACCAATATTTGTTTTTGATACAATTAAATCCTGAATTACAGAAACTTCTTCTTTTGCTAAATGAAAAGTGAATGACTGATCATCTACAACTATAAAATCAAATAACACATTCTGGTAGTCTTCGTTTTGAATTGATATCCTATAAGTTGAATCAATTTCTAACTCTAAAGAACAATAACCTTGATCATCCGTATAACCAGATACATCATGATCAGTATCAAGCCCATCAGCAAAAATTAGTATATCTTGAAGTTTATCACATCCACAGCCTTCGCCTTCATAAAGAGTAAATTCAACGATAGCAAAAAATTGCGTTTCACTAATTGTGTTATTATTTAAATAATCTCCATTTTTATTGTACATACCAAGTGTTATTGTTGTTAACAATGTCATTGCAACAAAAATTATTGTCGTAACGCCTAAAACTTTCTTTATTTTTTTACCATTTTTCATATTACCCCAAATAATTAACTATTGTTAACTATTTATATATTTCTATTCTTAATATTGCATACTAGTACATACGAATTTTTAAAAGGAATTTAAAATCTTAATATTATTGTATCAGGTTTGAAACCATAAAATATCACATTTAGCAAAATTTGGGGGGAATTTGGGAAAAAACTTTATTTATGATGTCGACCTTATTAATTACTATAGTAAAATTTAGGGGTTTGATTAATATAAAATTGTACAGAAATTCAACGTTAGTTTTTATAATAGTCATTTTTTTATTTTTTGGGATGTCTTTTACATCTCTATCGGCCACCCAAGATTTGGAAAAAGAACCAAAAAATAGCAGTTTCATAAATGGTGGACAGATATTGTTCTCACCCATGTATTCAACAAATACATATTTAATTTATAAGACGGGTGAAATAAATCAAACTTGGTCGAGTAATTACCCCCCAGGAGAATCAGTTTATATGTTAGAAGATAAATCAATTCTCCGCACTTTAAAACTAGCACCATACGGAGATGGTGCAGGTGGTGGCGTTCAAAGAATTTCTTGGGAGGGCGACAAGCTTTGGGATTTTACTTATTATAATAGTCAACATCTAAGTCATCATGATATCGAACCTTTACCTAATGGCAATGTTTTGATAATTGCATGGGAATATAAATCACTAGAAGAAGCGGTAGATAATGGTAGAAATCCAAATATACCACAGGGAGATCCAATAAAACCTGATCACATAATTGAAGTCGAACCTACAGATCCCTCAAATGGAGAAATTGTTTGGGAATGGCATGTCTGGGATCATCTAATACAGGACTACGATCCAACAAAAGATAATTACGGTGTTGTAGAAGACCATCCTGAATTAGTTGATATTAACTACGGTGGATTTGATGCTGATTGGCTTCACATTAATTCAATAGATTATAATAATGAATTAGACCAGATTTTACTAAGTGTTAGAAATTTTAATGAAATTTGGGTAATTGATCATAGTACCACTACTGAAGAAGCATCAGGTCATACTGGAGGCAACAGTGGAAAGGGTGGTGATATTCTTTATAGGTGGGGGAATCCTCAGGCTTATAAACTTGGCGATACTAGTAATCAGAAATTTTATAGTCAACATGATGCAACATGGGTAGATAATGGATGCCCTGGTGAAGGAAATATATTAGTTTTTAATAATGGAGTATCTCGTCCAGGCAGTCAATATTCATCTGTTGATGAAATTATACCCCCTATTGATGACAATGGTACTTATTCTTTTGAACCTGGATCTCCATATAATCCTAAAGAGCAAGTATGGATTTATAAATCAGAGAATCCAACAGATTTTTTTTCAGGTTATGTTGGCGGTGCTCAGAGGTTAAATAATGGCAATACTATTGTTTGTGATGGCTCTAAAGGAAGATTCTTTGAAGTAACACATGAAAAAACACTTGTTTGGGAATACATTAGTCCTTACCCCACTCAAATATTAAATGATGTTTTCAAGATATATTATTTAGATCCTGGAGGTAGCCCACAGGGAGAACCGAATTTAGATTGTGAAGGTAGCCTCAGCTGGAGTGAAATAGATGGTGGGGTAAAATTAAAAAGTGATTTTAAAATAAAAAACATAGGGGGCAATGATTCTCTACTAAATTGGAAAATTGTATCATACCCAGATTGGGGCAAATGGACATTTAATCCAGAAACAGGGGAAAACCTTACACCTGAAGATGGAGCAATAAATATAGAAGTAACTGTTATTGTACCAAATGAGAAGAAAAAGGTATTTGAAGGTTATATTACAGTAGAAAATGAGGAGGATCCTAATGATTTTGACATTATTCCTGTCTATTTAAAGACCCCCGCTCATGCAAATAAACATTTTTTAAATTTCTTATTTGATAAATTGTTTTTTAAGTATGAACAATTTATCATAAATCTAGGGAGAATATTTGTAAAATACATTTACAATCTTTAACAAGCTATTATATTAAAAATTAATTTATTATATTTTATGCACACATATTATTAACTCAAGATTTGATATAAAATATATAGTTGGGATAATCAAGACGGAATCAATATAATGAAAATAATACCAATTGGAATATTCATCATAATAATTCTTTCAGGATTTTCTTCTTTGATAGTTTACCCAGAAAATTTATTTGCAGATCATTTTAATGAAAGCAAAACAGAATATTTTGAATCTATTGAATTTCCAAAAATGACAAATGGTAATTTAATCAAATCAAGAGATGAAGATTATATTTTAGAAAAATTTTTGTCTAATGCAGAAAAGGACACACCTATTATTGTAATTGAGGATATTTCAGCTTATTTTAATTCAATTGTAATTATAATAAAAAATACAGGTGATGGGGATGTCTCAAATATTTCTATTAATGTTAATATTAGCGGAGGCATTTTTGTAATTGCCACTAAAAATTATGAGATTTCAAAAATACCTAGTGGAGATAAATTCAGTCAAAAAATTTTTATTTCAGGTTTGGGAATGGGTGTTTTTACTAAATTTATCAAGGTAACATTTGAAATAACTTCATTAGACACTCCAACAACAACTGGGAGAACAACTCTTAGAATATTTGGTACATTTATTAAAATTATTAGCAATTCATATAATATTGATAATTTATGTGAAGGTTACACTCTTTTTGCACCCATGTGGGACACTAAAACTTACTTGATTAAAAACAACGGGGATATTGTTCATTCATGGAAAAGTATACATTTAGAGACCCAAGCTGCATATTTACTTGAAAATGGGAATCTTATTAGGACATCAATAGTACCTTTTTTCTCAAAATTCAGTGGGGGAAGTCAGGGTTTTATTGAGATGTTTGATTGGGATGGAAATAGGGTTTGGAAATACAAATATGTGTCTGATAACTACTGTCAGCATCATGATGTTGAAGTTTTACCCAGTGGAAACATTCTTTTAATTGCTTGGGAAGTAAAATCTGCAGAGCAAGCAATTGCGGCAGGGAAAGATCCTAAAAATTTGTATGGTAACCAACTTTGGACTGATCACATTATTGAAATCGAACCAGTTGGTGATTCAGGTGCTAATATTGTATGGGAATGGCATGCTTGGGATCATTTGATTCAAGATTTCGATTCATCAAAAGACAATTATGGTAATATATCTGACCATCCCGAATTAATAAATATAAATTATGGTCGTGATTGGAGAGATTGGTTACATGTTAATTCAATTGATTACAATGAAAAATTCAATCAGATTTTAATAAGTGTTTTTAATTTTAATGAAATTTGGGTAATTGATCATAGTACCACTACTGAAGAAGCATCAGGTCATACTGGAGGCAACAGTGGAAAAGGTGGTGATATTCTTTATAGATGGGGTAATCCTCAGGCTTATGATCACGGTAATGAAAGCAATCAAAAGTATTTTGGTCAACACGGAGCATCATGGGTAGAAGAGGGTTGTCCTGGAGAAGGAAATTTCATAGTTTTTAACAATGGGGGAAAACGCCCATTGGGCCGTTATTCATCTGTTGATGAAATTATACCTCCAGTTGATGAATATGGGAAATATTACTATACACCAAAAATAGCATATGGTCCTGAAGAACAAACATGGATTTACACTGCTGAAGATTCTGAAGACATGTTTTCAAATATTTGTTCAAATGCTCAAAGACTATCTAATGGAAATACATTAATTTGTAGTGCAACCCAGGGTACAATACTTGAGGTAACACCTGGAAAAGATATTGTTTGGTCATACCATAATATTTATCCATATTGGTATATGATAAAAACAGTGCCAGAAGCTATAAGATATAGTGTTGATTATCCTGGACTAGATTATTTAATTTAATAGATAAAATCTATTAATTGCTTATTTTTTTAAAAATAATAAAAAAGAAAAATCTTCAGTAGATTAGCATGCTAAAAATGTTTGATATCAATTTCAACTCTAGACAATACATATTTATTCAGAATAAAAAAGAAATAAAAAATTTTTCTGAAAATATTAGTATTTCTACAGTAAATTCAAAGTCAGATTTCAAGAAATTTTTTAAGATGCCTTGGATTATTTATAAAAATGATAAAAATTGGGTACCCCCTTTTTGGTTTGAATACCGAGATTTTTTTACTAAAAAAAATCCATTTTGGAGTCATGCTGAAGCTAAATTATTTCTTATTCAAAAAAATCATGAAATTGTTGGAAGAATTGCGGGAATTATTGACCATTTATACTGTAAATTATACAAAAGAAGTATTGGTTTTTTTGGCTTTTTTGAATGCATTAACGATTTTAAATGTGCAAAAATATTATTTGAAAGTGCACAAAAATGGCTAGAATCAAAACAAATAAAATATATGCAAGGCCCGATAAATGGCCGAGTTGACGTAGGCTCTGGATTTTTAACTCAGGGATTTAATTCTAGACCTAGCCTACTTTCCTCATATTCACCTGAATATTATACCTCGTTTGTTAAGAAATTTAATATGGAGAAAATTAGAGATTTATTATTATATTATATCGATTTGACTAAACCTATACCCAAGAAACTTGAAAAAAAAGCCCAACAATGTCTGTCTTCTGGAATTAAGATTCGCAGATTCAACCGTTTTCGTACAAATAAAGAAATAAAGTGGTGGATTGAGTTATTAATGGAAACTTTTAAGGAACACTGGGGATTTGTACCTATTTCCAAAGAAGAGGTTAAAACCAGATTTGGAATAAAACAAATTCGTTGGTTTGTTGATTCAGATTTATTCTTAATCGCTGAATCCGAAGAAACCCCTATTGCATTCATTTGGTCCACCCCCGATTATAATCTAGTATTTCAGAGAATGAATGGAAAGTTAGGAATTTATCAATTGATGCAGTTTCTGTGGCAAAAACACAAAATAAACTTGGGTAAATTACCTCTAATTGGAATTAAAAAAGGTTTCAGAGATCAAAACATTGGTTCATGTTTAAATTATCTGACATTATTAGAAATGAAAAAAAGAGGTTATTTGGGAGCTGAGGTAGGTTGGATAGATGAGCGAAATAAAAAAGCTCATGCTACTATTTCGATTACTGGAGCAAAACCATATAAAAAATTAAGTATTTATGAGAAAAAAATAACATCTAAATAACCTTAAGTTTTTAGAGACGTAATAAAAAAATAATTCAATAATATGAAAGGAAAAAATATCTGTAAATTTTTTGGAAAGTTTAATCATTGAAATTTGAATATCAGATACTAATTATTTGAAAAATATGATAAATATTTGTGAGATTTATGGGTTTTGAACGTCAAAGGCAGAAAAGTAAGAATATTCAGCACCCTCTTTTTGGTATATCAACAAAAAAATGGCTTAAACTCTTAGAAAAAAATGGGGGAGTGGACAAAGACTATTTTGCCAGGGGAGCTTTCATAACATTATTATCAATATTTACATCTCCTGCAAGATATCTATTTAAAATAAAATATTGTTCAAAAATTAAAAATACAAAAAGTATTCATCCACCGGTTATAATCGTTGGACACTGGAGAACAGGTACCACTTACCTTCATGAACTGTTAAGTCAGGATCCACAATTTTGCTATGTTTCACTGTGGAATACATTACTTCCTGACAGTTTTTTAATTTTAGAACCATTCAAAAATTTTCTTTCAAATTTCCTACCAAAACAAAGACCAATGGACGAAATTAAAGTTGATATAGATGGTCCTTATGAGGAAGAGGCAGGAATCGCAGTTTTAAATGAATGGTCGTTTTTTCATTGCTTACATTTCCCAAGAAATGCAGAAGAACAATATGTGAAATCTATCCATCTGGAGAATTTAACTAAACAAGAGATTAAAAAATGGAAGGATAATTATCTTCAATTTATGAAAACTGTTTCATTTGCAAACAATGGAAAAAGACTCCTAATAAAAAATCCTGCAAATACAGCTCGAATACCAATTTTACAAGAATTATTCCCAAATGCAAAATATATACACATATATAGAAATCCATACAAAGTTTATCTTTCTACTATAAAAATGAGAACTAGAGTACTAGATAAATTAGCTCTGCAAAATTCCAATAAAAAGGAGATTGAAAAGCAAGTTACAAATAATTATATAAGACTTATGAAGAATTTTTTCGATCAAAAAAAACATATTCAAAAAAATAACCTTATTGAAGTTAAATATGAAGATCTTGTATCAAATCCAATAAGACAGGTAGAAAAAATATATTCAAAATTAAATATTAACGGTTTAGAAGCTGCTTTGCCAGAGATGAAAAATTATCTTGAGAGACAAAAAGATTATAAAGTGAATGTTTATAAAATAGATAAAAAAATTATTAAACACGTCCAAGATAAATGGGATTTTACATTGAAACTTTGGGATTATAAACCACCAGGATGAATTAATTTTGCTCAATTTGGTATTAAATTGGCAATAAACTTTAATTATCATAAGTATTTTAGTATATTGACGATTCACCACGAGTTTGAACAATATGAAGATTTCGATAAATTATAGGACTTTTATTTTTCTAGTTGTCCTTTTAATGTTGGGATTATGTTTTTCTCCTTTATCCTTAACTCATAGTATCAATAGGAATTACATACAATCATTTAGATCCGATGATGTTAGAATATTATTTGCACCTATGTATACCACAACGACATACATTATTGATACAAGTGGGGATGTTAACCACACCTGGTCAAGCCCTTATGCACCTGGAGTGTGTGTATATATGTTGGATGACAATACAATTCTACGTACTATTAGACTTGCTCCTTTTGGAGCGGGTGCTGGTGGCGGTATTCAAAAAATAAAGTGGGATGGCACTAAGTTATGGGAATTTACTTATTATACAACTGATCATTTAAGTCATCATGATATTGCGCCTTTACCCAATGGAAATGTGTTGATGATTGCTTGGGAAAGTTACACTAGAGTCGAGGCAATTGAAGCTGGACGGGACCCAAATAAACTCCAAGGTAATATAATAAAACCAGATCATATCATTGAAGTTGAACCTACAGATCCCTCAAATGGAGAAATTGTTTGGGAGTGGCATGCTTGGGATCATCTAATACAGGACTACGATCCAACAAAAGATAATTACGGCGTTGTAGAAGATCACCCTGAGTTAATAGATATAAATTTTGGTAGTTATGGTTCTGATTGGTTGCATACTAATTCAATTGATTATAATGAGGAGTTTGATCAGATACTGCTTAGTTCTCACAATTTTAATGAAATTTGGGTAATTGATCATAGTACCACTACTGAAGAAGCATCCTGTCATACTGGAGGCGACAGTGGAAAGGGTGGTGATATTCTTTATAGGTGGGGGAACCCTAGGGCATATGGAGCTGGGAATTCTGGAGATCAAAAATTCTTTGGTCAACATGATGCAAGTTGGATTAAAGAAGGTTGTCCTGGAGAGGGTAACATTTTAGTCTTTAATAATGGGGTCTCTCGACCAGGTGGTCAATATTCCTCTGTTGATGAAATTATACCCCCTATTGATGACAATGGTAATTATTCTTTTGAACCTGGGTCTGCTTTTGGACCAGAAGAACAAATTTGGATATACAAAGCTGATAATCCATATAGTTTTTATTCTAATTATGTTGGTGGTGCACAGAGACTACCAAATGGAAATACTGTAATATGTGAAGGTGCAAAAGGGAAATTCTTTGAAGTTACTGCAGACAAAGAAAAGATTTGGGAATATACAAGTCCTTATCCTAATTATAATTTAAACGATATTTTTAAAATTCAATATATAGTGCCAGATGAAGAACCTCCAAAAAAACCTGATTTGTCTAGTGAAGGAAGTTTAAGTTGGAAAGATGTAAAACCTGGAGTTACTTTAGATGGTGTTTTTAAGATAAAAAATATTGGGAATTCCAGTTCTTTACTTAATTGGGAAATAAAATCGTTTCCTGATTGGGGAAATTGGACATTTGAACCTCTTTCAGGAAAAAATCTTACCCCAGAAGATGGAAAAATTACTGTTGAAGTTTCTGTTGAAATTCCAAACGAAGAAAATACTGAATTTGCGGGTTATATCCGTGTTGAAAATTCAGAAAATCAAGATGACTTTGAAGTCATACCAGTACATATAAATACTCCTGTAAATAATAATTTATTAATTTCCTTTTTATATCATATTATTAGTTTTTTGTGGATTAAATTATGTTATTAGAATCATCTTTTTTATAGTGACACCAAAACATTTAGTGAATTTTTATTAGGACAATTACAAGTTAACCATATGTTACCATTTTTTCCATAATGAATTTTTCCAGAATCATCTTCTGAATTAATATTTATATTATCATAAATAGGATCGGTACTAAAAGGTAACATTTTGAAAATTGTAGAGCATCTCGAGATTGTTTTGATTAAGCTTATATTGTAAACTTTATTAGACATATCATTTACTACAAATCTGGCATTTCTACATAGAAATAAAGGTTCATGATAAACTATATTTATCATTCCATATCTATTTCCATCGATAAAAGCTGTGAAATTGATTATACCTTCATCATTACCCATTATTTTAGGTTCTATGGTAAAATTAACCATTTCGTTTTCTTTTAAACTGCCAGTTACATTATACCATTTATTACTAAGTTGTAAATGAAATTCATCGGTGGTATTACTGGAACCTTCTCGTTTTACACTAAATAATTTTATATCATATTCATTGGTATCTAAAAAGTTTAGAGTTCCTTGTAAAAACCATGCGTTATTATCATTTGGCACAGTATATGTACCATAAATAGTCTCATAGCTTGAATTAAATGAATGAGAAAATACTTGACTTTCACTAACCTCAAGTTTGCTATATTGAGATTTTGTCTTCCAATCACAGCAACTCACATTCATTTTGAATTTTCCATTAGGAATTTTACTTTTTCCGACAATAGTAAAATTATATGTCTGTCCAGGTACAGCTGCACAAATAGTTCCCATGGGAAAACATTGGTATGGTTGTCCACTTCTCCCGTCTTCTTGATTATCGTTAATAAATATTTCAATTAGGTTTTTAAGTAATATTGAGAATTGAGGATGACGATCAGCAAGTAATTTGTATATTTTCGAAAAAAATGACTGATTTAATAGACGGTTATAAGGATATTTTTCAGGGAAAGTGATAAAAGTTGGTCCATTTACCTTCATACCTGGTTTATTACACTCAACATTTCCACCTCTATCATTACCAAATCCAAGAATTATCTCATTAGCCCAACCATTTGGAGATTCCATTTTTGAATCATAAAAAAGTTCCATTGGTTTTGTTCCTATTAGTTGAAGGGTAATATTTGGTGACAACAATTTCATATCAGTTAATTGGGTTTCATTATCCTGAAGAAACATTGGAAATGAATACCAGTTTTCTAGGTTTTGATTAAATGAGGTTGTAACATTCCATGAATTAATATAATCTGCTACCCAATGACCCCCTACCCCGTTGTTTTCCCATGTTCCAGTAGTTATTTTTGTCGAACTGATATTATAAATTGCTATTCTATCCTCTTCATGATAGTTATTCCAATCTAACTGTGCATAAGGGGCAGAGAAAGCCATTTCATGTCCAAATTGTCTTTTAGGGTAGGTGTCGCCTGAGCTTTGATTACCTAAGTACCAATCAAGATAATGATTATGACCATGTATCCACATTTTAATTTGTGGATTATTTTGAAAGAGATTAGCCCACCAATCCATGTCTTGTTTTCCTCGATATTCTTCACCAGAATCTGCTAGTGTTGTATCTTCAATTGCCTGATGACATAGAATTATTGTAGTGCTGTTAGGATATTGTCCTGTCATGTATTCAATCCACTCATAAATAACAGGGTGCGTCCATTGTACATATCCTAATTCAGGCACAACTAAAAATAATATTCCTTCACGCATCATTGCATATACAGGATTATTCATACTTAATTCGTCAATTAGTGATTTTGTAAGATTATGTGGATCATCTTTGTTCATTTCATAGTCATTTACATCATGATTACCTATAACACAATGGAAAGGAAGATTTACGTGTGAAATAAGATAGTCCTTTAGATTGTTTTTATATTGATTTACAAATTTTGGTAAATTTATTCCATTTACTTGGGCTGTGTTATGATTTACAATATCTCCTAAATGTATAGCAAAATCTAATAAATTTGTAGAATTAACTAAATCTTCACCCAATTTATCTAAGTATTCTGCCATAACAAATCTAGGAAAGCGGAAAAAATATTGATATTTTGCACCTATGTGCGTGTCAGAAAATGCTGCAAAACTCAATTGAGCATTATTGGATGCAGTAGAATTACCTTTTAAATTGTCACTTCTTATAACATATGAACTAATTGTAGGTGCTGTAGGTGCAACTGAGATGATTAAAATTAAAATAGTAATTATAACAAATATTTTTTTATCGATGTTTTCTTTATTAATCTAATTTCCTCCCATTATATAATTTATAATCTGACATGATATATAAATTTTAATGCTTAATTTGGCTAAGGTCTTAATTTAAATCAATTTTTTTAAACATTATTGGAAAATAATTTATATCAATGTTATAATGCCATTGAGACATTATTTATCGGTGGAGGTTTAACATGAAAGAAGTTGTCATAGTTTCAGGTGTTAGAACCGCTCAAGGAAAATTTGCTGGAGGATTGAAGGATTTTTCTGCCCCACAATTGGGCGGAATGGTTATAAAAGAATCAGTAAAAAGAGCAAGTTTAGAATTAAAAGATATAGACGAAGTTATTATGGGGAATGTAGTTCCAGCAGGACTGGGACAAAATGTTGCCAGACAAGCTGCGATTGCCGCTGGCATCCCTTACGATGTGGGTGCTTTTCATGTTGACAAAGTGTGTGGTTCAGGTCTTAAAGCAATCGTACTGGCAACTCAAGCTATAAAATGTGAAGATGCAGACATTATTGTTGCTGGTGGAATGGAAAGTATGACCAACTGCCCGTATTTGCTTGAAAAAGCAAGATTCGGCTACCGGTTATTTGATGGTAAAATCATCGACAGTATGGTAAGAGATGGATTGTGGGACGTTTACAATAATTATCATATGGGTAATACTGGAGAAGTAATTGCTGAGAAATATAGCATATCTAGAAAAGACTGTGATGAATTTGCACTAAACAGTCACCAAAAAGCTGCTAAAGCTACTGAAAACGGTAGTTTTAAGGGTGAAGTATTACCAATACCGATAAAACAACGGAAAGGAGACCCTATTATTTTTGATAAGGATGAGGGAATAAGAAAAGATACAACTATAGAGAAACTTGCTAAACTACCACCTTTTTTTAAAGAAAATGGTGTAGTTACAGCAGGTAATGCATCCCAAATTACAGATGGGGCTTCAGCAGTAGTTGTAATGAGTGCTGATAAAGCAAAAGAATTAGGTATTAAACCAATTGTGAAAATTAAAGGGTACAATACAAGTGGTGTTGAACCATCTTATGTTATGGAGGCACCTATACCTGGAGTAAAAAATCTTTTAAAAAAAATGAAATTAAGAATAAATGATATTGATTTGGTTGAACATAATGAAGCTTTTTCCTCTGCATCAATTGCTTTAATAAGAGAATTGAAGATTCCAAAAGAAATTTTTAATGTTCATGGTGGTGCAGTTGCCCTTGGACATCCTATTGGATGTAGCGGTTCAAGAATTCTAATTACATTAATGTATGCAATGAAAAAATATGGTAAAAATCGTGGACTTGCTACCATATGTTTAGGAGGGGGAAATGCTGTTTCTATGATAATAGAAAGATAAATTGGAGGAATATTATGGAAATAAAGAAAATTGGTATTATTGGCGCTGGTCAAATGGGTCATGGTATTGCATTAGAAGCTGCTAAAACTGGTTTTAATGTTGTTTTAAGAGATACCGAAGAGATATTTGTACAAAAGGGATTGGAAAAAATTGAAAAATTCTTAAATAAAAGCATTCAAAAAGGCAAATTAACCGAAGTGGATAAAAAAAATATTCTTTCTCGAATCAAGGGAACAATTAAATTGTCAGATCTTAAAGATGTTGATTTTATAATTGAGGCAATATTTGAAAATGTGAAAGTAAAAAAAGATTTGTTTAAAGAGCTTGACAAAATATGTAAGAAAGAGACCTATTTCTCTTCAAATACTTCCACTATTCCGATTACTGACTTAGCTTCTGTAACTTCCAGACCTGAACGATTTATTGGTATGCATTTTATGAATCCGGTACCATTAATGAAACTTGTTGAAGTAATTAGAGGTATGAGAACTGATGATGAAACAACAAAATTAGTCAAGAATATTGCTGAGAAAATGGGAAAAACACCCGTTGAGGTAAATGATGGCCCAGGTTTTGTATCTAATCGTTTGTTAATGCCTATGATTAATGAAGCAATTTATTGTCATATGGAAGGGATAGGTACTTCCGAAGCAATTGATCAAGTTATGAAGCTAGGCATGAATCATCCTATGGGACCTCTTGAACTAGCTGATTTAATTGGTCTAGATGTTGTACTTAATATAATGACTGTTTTGTATGAAGGTTTTGATGATTCAAAATATAGACCTTGCCCTCTTCTTAAAAAGATGGTGCAGGCAGGATATTTAGGAAGAAAAACAGGTCAGGGATTTTATGATTATTCAAAATAGGTGAAGTTATGGCATATAAAAATATTATTGTTGAAAAAAAAGGCGCGATTGGTATTATTAAAATCAATAGACCAAAGGTCCTTAATGCATTAAATATTGAGACTATTAAAGAAATTACAGCTTCAATCATTGAACTTGAAAATGATAAGAAAATTAAAGTTGTTATATTAACAGGCGAAGGAAAAGCATTCATTGCAGGAGCTGATATTAGCTCAATGTCAAATATGACACCAATTGAGGCAAAGGAATTTTCTGAATTAGGTCATAATATGCTCAACTCTATTGAAAACAGTCGTCTTCCTGTTATAGCTGCAATAAATGGTTATGCATTAGGTGGTGGATGTGAAACCTTAATGGCGTGTGATATTGTAATTGCTGGTTCAAATGCAAAAATCGGTCAGCCTGAAATTAATCTTGGAATTCATCCTGGATTTGGCGGCACTCAAAGGTTACCTAGATTGGTAGGAAGAATGAAAGCAAAAGAATTACTTTTAACAGGGCGGAATTTAACTGCAGAAGAAGCTCACACTATTGGTTTAATAAACATGGTTGTTGATGATGAAATATTAATAGAAGTTGCGGAAAAAATGGCAAACCAGATAGCTGAGAAATCAATAATTCAAACATCTTTTATAAAAGAACTTGTAAACAAGGGAACTAATGTTGATCTTAATACAGCAAATGCATTAGAAATTTCTTATTTTTCATCGAGTTTTTCCACTCACGATCAAAGAGAAGGGATGAAGGCATTTTTAGAAAAACGTAAAGCTTCATTTAAGGGAAAATAATCTACCTCCCTTTTTTATTTTAATATTTTACCCAGAATTTCTTCCGAGGCACTATATGGATCAATCTCCTTATTGCTTATTTTTTTAATTAATACTTCAACCTTATCTTTAAATTTTGATTCATCAAAAATAAAATTCATCAATCTCTTTCTAATTATTTCTATTAATTCTGCCTCATATCTTAGTCTACGATGATTTTGAAGTTGCTTAGTTTCCTCTAAATAGCTTTTATGCTTTTCAATTTCTCCTATTAATTCTCCTATTCCTTTTTTCTCCTTTGATATGGTCTGAACAATAGGTGTTTTTCTTTCTTTTTCAGAACACGTAATATCCACAAGACTCTCAACCTCTGCAACAGTTTGTTCAACACCTTCACGGTCAGCTTTGTTAACTACATAAATATCCGCAATTTCCATAATACCTGCTTTCAGAGTCTGAATGGAATCTCCTAAACCAGGAACAATTACAACTAAAGTAGTATCAGCAATTTTAATTATATCAACTTCTGCTTGTCCGACTCCAACAGTTTCGACAAAAATTACATCTTTACCTGATGCATCAAAAATTTCAACGACATCATAAACTGAGCTTGCAAGACCTCCAAGCATACCTCTAGTGCCAAGACTTCGAATGAAAACATCTTTATCCAAAGAAAGTTCCATCATACGAATCCGATCTCCGAGTAAAGCCCCTCCACTAAAAGGACTTGTTGGATCAATTGCAATAATACCTACTTTTTTTCCTTGTTTTCGATAAATCCTAGAGAGTTCGCTTATAAGAGTACTTTTTCCTGAACCCATTACGCCTGTAATTCCAATAACATGGGCATGACCGGTATAAGGATGGATATCTTTCATTGTTATTGTTGCAGCAGGATCGTTATTTTCTGCAAGGGTGATTAATCTAGCAATCGCACGTGAATTACCCTCTAAAATCTTTGATGAGATATCATTCATCTTTTCACATTCTTCTTAATAAAATCTATGATATCCTCACAAGACGTGCCCGGACCAAAAACACCTGCTATACCTGCCTTCTCTAATTTTGGAATATCCTTTTCAGGGATAATTCCGCCACCAACAATTATAACATCATTGATATCTTTCTTTTTTAATAAATCAGCAACATCTATAAACAAAGTCATATGGGCTCCTGATAATAAACTCAAACCTATCACATCTACATCTTCCTGAATTGCCGCTTCAACTATCATCTCTGCCGTTTGATGTAAACCAGTGTAAATTACTTCCATGCCTGCATCTCTTAAAGCACGCGCAACAATTTTTGCTCCACGGTCATGACCGTCTAAACCAGGTTTTGCAACCAACACCCTGATTCTTGCTACCATTTTCATTCCATCCTTTTAATAAATTGCGGGTTCCTCATATTCACCAAATACATCCCTAAGTACTTGACAAGTTTCACCTAGAGTAGCATATGAGTGAACACAATTTAGTATATAAGGCATCAGATTATTTTCATCTTTTGCAGCCTTTTTTAAGTCTCTAAGATTTCTATCCACTTTCTGATTGTTTCTGCTTTTTCTGAGTTTTTTAAGTCGATTGATTTGTCTTTCTTCACCTTTTTCATCCATCTCTAAGATTGGAATTTCAATTGGTTCATCAATTTGATATTCGTTCATACCAACAACTATTCGCCGTTTTTCATCTATCTCCTTTTGATACCTATATGCAGCTTCCGCAATTTCTCTTTGATAAAAACCTTTTTCAATAGCTGCTATGACACCTCCAAGTTTTTCCACCCTGTCCCAGTATTTATAAGTCTCTTCTTCCATCTTATCGGTTAACCACTCTATGTAATAAGAACCTCCAAGAGGATCAATTGTGTTTGTCACACCACTTTCCTCAGCGATAATTTGTTGAGTTCTTAATGCAATTCTAACTGCTTTTTCAGATGGTAAGGCTAATGCTTCATCCATAGAATTTGTATGTAACGATTGAGTGCCTCCAAGAACTGACGAAAGAGCTTGAATTGTTACTCTAGCAATATTAATTTCAGGTTGTTGAGCTGTTAAGCTACAACCAGCGGTTTGAGTATGAAATCTCATCAATAAAGAACGAGGTTTTTTTGCACCGAGTTTTTTCAATTCTTTAGCCCAGATACGTCTTGCAGCTCTATATTTAGCAATTTCCTCAAAAAAATCATTATGGGCATTAAAAAAGAAACTTAGACGTGGAGCAAAACTGTCGATATTAAGTCCACGTTTCATTGCCCATTTCACATATTCAATTCCATCACCTACAGTAAATGCAAGTTCCTGAACAGCAGTGGAACCTGCTTCTCTTATATGATATCCACTAATGCTAATAGTATTCCAACGAGGAACATGTTTATAGCCAAACTCAAAAGTATCGACAATTAATCGCATGCTTTCTTCTGGAGGAAATATAAAAGATTTTTGAGCTATGTATTCCTTTAGAATATCATTTTGGATAGTACCTCCAATAATACTCCTATCAATATTACGATTCTCTGCATTTGCAATATAAAATGCCCAAACAATTGCAGCAGGGCCATTTATTGTCATTGAGGTAGTTACTTTATCTATTGGAATACCACTAAATAAAATTTCCATATCCTTAAGTGATGATATTGCAACCCCACATTTTCCAAACTCACCTCGAGACAGCGGATGATCAGTATCATAACCATATAAAGTAGGATAATCAAAGGCAACGCTAAGTCCAGTTTCCCCATGGTTTAATAAATATTTATATCGCTGATTTGTCTCTTCAGCAGAACCAAAACCACTAAACTGTCTAAATGTCCATAATCGACCTCTATACATAGTAGGATGAATTCCGCGAAGAAAGGGATATCTTCCAGGTAAACCAATATCTTTTTCATAATCCAGATGAGCAATATCAATTGGCGTGTAAATATTCTTTATATCGCTCCAAGATAAATTTTCAAATTTTTTTTTCCTTTCAGGATGTTTTTTTGTATGAATTGAATAATTATTTTTATCCCACTTTTCACCAATTTGCTTGATTTTTTCTAATTTTTTTTCATCAAACATAAAAAAACCTTCTTTTTTAAAAATCAATTCCTTTTCGTGCCGTCTGACCTGAATGATATGGATGTTTTATTTCAAGCATTTCTGTTACAAGATCTGCAACTCTAATTATCTCATGATGAGCATATCTACCTGTTAATACAAGCTCAAGTTTTTCAGGTTTTTGTTCAATTAATTTTAGAACTTCTTCTACTGGAATCAAATTATAATCAACAGCAACATTTATCTCATCTAAAATAATCATATCGTGTTTATTTTTTTTAATTAGGTCTTTTGCAAATTCAAATCCTTTTTGAGCTAAATCAATATCTATTTGTTCAGGTTTCTCCTTAGATACAAACTCATCTCGTCCATGTTGAGATATGGTAAAATTTGAAATTTTTTCAATAGCATTTATTTCATTATATCTTCTTCCTTTCATAAATTGAACCATATGCACTTTTAATCCTGCTCCTGCTGCCCTTAAACCTAGACCTAAAGAAGCTGTTGTTTTTCCTTTTCCGGGGCCAGTGTAGACATGAACTATACCTTTTTCCAAATTAATCTCCAGGTTTCCGAATTATATAACCAAATATATTTCTTTTCCTATACCTAAAATTTAAAATTAATAAAAAATAAAATATCTATTTTTTAAAATTAGATAAATTTATTACTAAATTTAGAGCCAGGAGGGTAAGGTAATTCTTGGTATACATACACATTGTAAAACTGATTTATTTCTTCTTCTTTTAATTTTTTCTTTTTTTCAGATAAAAACTCAAAAATTTTAAAAATATCTATGATTTCTCTTATAACGTAATCTACTGATCTAGCTTCATCTTCAAAATTTTTAAACATTATTGAAGAATCTTCAATAAACTCTTCAATGTCCTTCAATTTTTCCCTCTCCTTCCTTTTAGCTTAATATATTTGTAGGTCATGATATATTAATTTAATTATATTTTAAAATCATATTAAAATATATAAAGTTCCAATTTTTCAAAATCTTATTACCGAAATCCTTATGTTTATTAATTTTATTCCACCCTCCATGAAACTGGAACTGAACGAACAACAGAAGATGATACAGAAAATGGTTAGGGAATTTGCTCAAAAAGAGGTTGCACCAATAGCTGCAGAGCTTGATAAAAAAGGCGAATATCCAACAAAAACTCTTGAAAAAATGGCAAAATTAGGGCTCCTAGGAATAATTATCCCTGCTGAATATGGAGGAGCTGGTCTTGATACCATTAGCTATGTTACAATTATTGAAGAAATATCACGAAAATGTGCATCAACAGGTGTGATTACATCTGTTCATAACTCTTTGGTATCATGGCCAATTATTAAATATGGTAATGAGGAGCAAAAAAAGAAATATCTACCAATACTTGCAAAAGGAGAGAAAATTGGAGCATTTGCTGGTACTGAGCCAAATGCAGGTTCCGATCTTGGAGCTATGAAAACCAGTGCAGTTTTAAAAGGAGATAAATATATTATCAATGGTGATAAAACATTTATAACTAGCGGACCGAAAGCAGGAATTATTATAGTATTTGCTGTTACGGATAAAGAAGCAGGTTCTAGGGGAATTAGTGCATTTATTGTCGAAAACGATATGAAAGGATATGAAGTTGGTAGCATTTTTGATAAAATGGGTATAAATGCAAATTTAGTATCTGAACTTATATTTAAAAACATGGAAGTTCCCAAAGAGAATTTACTTGGAAAAGAAGGCGAAGGTTTTAAAATTGCACTTAGTGCCCTTGATGGTGGACGAATTGGAATAGCTGCTCAATCAGTTGGTATTGCTCAAGCAGCTCTTGATGAAAGCATTGAATATTCAAAACAAAGACAACAATTTGGACGACCAATTTCAAAATTTCAAGCAATTCAATGGATGATAGCTGATATTGCTACAAGAATAGAAGCTTCTAGATATTTAGTTTATAATGCAGCATATAAAAAAGATATTGGTGAAAGAATAAGTAAAGAAGCTGCCATGGCTAAACTTTTTGCATCTGAGACTGCAGTTGATGCAGCAATTAAGGCTGTACAAATACACGGTGGATATGGATATACAAAGGAATATACTGTAGAGAGATTATTCCGAGATTCAAAAATTACTGAAATTTATGAAGGTACATCTGAAGTTCAACGGATGGTTATTGCAGGAAGTTTACTTAAATAAATTAGAATTAAGGTGATACATAATGGGGGAGTTTAACTACGAAAAAGAATCTAAGAACTGGAAGTGGGATATTCCCGATCAATACAATATTGGATATGATTGTGTTGATAAACACACTGAAACGAAGAGAAAAAATAAGATAGCATTATATTGGGAAAACGAAGAGGGATCAAAACAAAAATTTACTTATAACGATATGAAAAATTTATCCAACAAATTTGGGAATGTTTTAAAGAATCTTGGTTTTAAAAAAGGCGATCGTTTTCTTATTCGATTACCTAATCTTCCTCAATTTCAAATATCTTTTATAGGTGGGGATAAGATTGGAGCAGTTCCAATTCCTTCCAGTGTTATGTTTAGAGCTCATGAAATAGAATATAGAATAAAAGATAGTGAATCTAAGTTAATCATTACTACCCAAAATTATGTTAAACAAGTCAATGAAATTAAAAATAACTGCCCAACTTTAGAAAATATAATGATTGTAGGTGAATCATATGACAATCATCTATCCTATGATGAACTTATGAAAAATTCATCTAATCATCTTGAAATCGAACCAACAAAAAAAGAAGATATGGCTTTTTTTTGTTATACCTCTGGAACTACGGGCAATCCAAAGGGTGCAGTTCATCTTCACAGGTGGGTACCAGGTAACGACCCAAGTGTATTGTTTTGGCAAAATGTAAAAGATGATGATATTTCAGCTCATACGGGTGATCTTAATTGGATTTTTCCTTTAGGTAATGGATTTTTGTATCCTTGGAGACATGGATTTTCAACATTTATCTATGATGGAAGATTTCATCCAGAACGATGGTTTGAGCTAATTGAAAAATACAAAATCACAAACCTTGCGTCAGTTCCAACCGCTTACAGGATGTTTATTGCAGTTAATAACGCTGAAAATAAGTATGATTTATCTAATCTTTCACATTGTATTTCTGCTGGAGAACCATTGAATCCTGAGATTATTAAAGAATGGAAAAGAAGGTTCAATCTTGATATCTATGATGGAATAGGGATGACAGAGATAATGGTTTATCTTTCAAATTTTAAAGGAATGGCTGTAAGACCTGGTTCATGTGGAAAACCCCAACCTGGACGGGTTTGTGAGATTGTAAACCATCAAGGACAACCTTTACCTATCGGTAAACAGGGAATCTTAGCGATAAAAGATAGTGATCCAGGCTTATTTAAAGAATATTGGAATAAACCCGATAAAACAAAATCAAGTTTTAAAAATGGTTGGTTTCTAACTGGAGATATTCTTTACAAAGATAAAGACGGGTATTTTTGGTTTAGTGGTCGAGATGATGACTTAATTATGGCTGCAGGTTATCGAATAAGTCCATTTGAGGTAGAATCAGCAATTATATCTCACCCAGATGTACTTGAATGTGCTGTGGTCGCTAGTCCAGATAAATTAAGAGGAGTAATTGTAAAGGCATTTGTAATTTTGCATGATAATACTAAAGCTTCAGATGATCTTGTAAAAGATATTCAAGAACATACGAAAATGGTTGCTGCTCCATATAAATATCCAAGAGAAATTGAATTTGTAAATGAACTTCCAAAAACCCAAAGTGGTAAGATAAAAAGAAAGCAGTTAAGGGAGATGGAAATTGAAAGAAAAGAGGTAATAAAATGAATATAATTGTTTGTGCAAAACAAGTAATTGATGTATCTGAGATGAAGGTGGACAAAAACACTAAAAAACCCATTTTACAAGGTGTACCCCAGAAAATAAGCGATATCGATAAAAATGCAATGGAAGAAGCTATTAAAATTAAAGAAAAAAACGGCGGAAAAATTACAGTAATTACAATAGGGCCTTCAAATGCTAAAGAAAGAATAAAAGAACTTCTAGCTATGGGTGCTGATGAAGGTGTTTTAGTTACTGCGCCAGATAATATTGACTATTATATAACTTCTAAATTGTTGGCGGAGGCAATTAAAAAAATTGGTAGTTATGACATTATAATGTGCGGAGAAGCTTCTATTGATCTTTTTTCAGGTCAAATAGGACCTAGACTTGCCGGATTGCTTGGAATCCCCCAAATTACATATGCTCAAACAGTAAATGCAGAAGAAGGTAAATTAATTGCAGATCGTAATTTGGGAAATAAAGCTATTACAATCGAATCAACGTATCCAGTTTTAGTTACTGTTACTAAAGAAATTAACGAACCACGTTTGCCTAGTTTAATGCAGATTTTAGGAGCTGCTAATAAACCAATTAATGAATGGACATCAGAATCATTAGTTAGTGGCCTAAATCCATTAGTTGAAACAGTTGAACTGAGAGGGGTTTCAATGGAAAGAAAAAATGTAATTTTTAAAAATGATATTGAAGATTCAATAGGGAAACTCGTCGAAAGTTTATCCAAAGAAGGAGTTCTAGGGGGGTGAAGAGAATATGGTACTAGTATATTCAGATAATAAAAATCTTACTATTGAAATGCTAAGCAAGGCATTAGAAATTGCAAAAGAACAGAATAAAAAAGTAACGGCAGTAATAATCGGTAAATTAGATGAAAATCTAGCAAAACAATATGTTTCATATGGCGCAGATCAGGTATTTTGTGCACAAACAGACTTGGAATCATATAAAGCAGAAGAATATTCAGATATATTAACAAAAATCGTTAAAGAATTGAATATTGATACAATATTCATTGGCTCAAATAAAAATGGCAAAGAATTATCTGCAAGACTAGGCGGTAAACTTAACGCGGGTTGCGTGGTTGATTCAAATAATATCTATATAAAGAATAAAACTCTGATTGCTGAAAGAGTTGTTTTTAGCGGTAATGCAATTGCTGTTGAAAAATTTAATTCAAAACCAGCTATAGTTACAATCCCTTCAAAGGCTTTTGATCCAATTAAAAAAGACGACAATCGAAAAGGGGAGATAATAAAGAAAAAGATAGACGGTGAAAAATCCTCTTCAAAAATCATCAAAGTTCAAGATATGAAGACCGAAGGTGTAAATGTTGAAGATGCCGAAATAATTGTATCTTGTGGAAGAGGGCTTAAAGATAAAAAAGATATAAAAATAATCGAGGATCTAGCTGATGTATTAAAGGGAAGAACCGTTGGGTGTAGCAGACCAATTGCTGCAGATTTAAAATGGTTATCTGAAGATCATTGGATAGGATTATCTGGACACAAAGTAAAGCCTAAACTATACATTGCAGCAGGTATTTCTGGGCAAATACAACATATTGCAGGAATGCGGGATTCGTCAATTATCGTTGCAATAAATAAAGATCCGGAAGCATTAATTTTCAAATCAGCTGATTATGGTATTGTCGGAGATTTATACGAGGTTCTTCCAAAATTAACGGAGGCCATCAAGACGAAAATAGAATAAATTTCCATTCATCATTCAAAATTTTTGTTTTGTGATGATTTTCAAATTTTATTAAGTTGATATGTATGGGAAGAGAAGTCGATAAAGAATTAATTAGAAAACTAAAAGATGAAGAAATTCCAGATTTTATTTTCCTTCATCTAAGAAACATGTGGGCAGTTGATGGTTTGTATTATTTAGGAATCGAAGAGAAATGGGGTACTGAAGCTGCAACCGAAATTGACAAAAAAGTATGGGAAGTAATGGGCAAAATTGAAGCTAGGAAATTGAAGAATTTTTTAAAAATTAGTAAAAGTGATATTCCTTCAATGATGAAAATCCTGCAATATTCAGGCTGGGCTTTGGATTTAGAGGATAAAGAGATAATTGTTGAACCTAATAAAGGTATTGTTAGAAACGTTAAATGTCGTGTTCAAAATACAAGACTAAAAAAAGGTTTAAAAGAATTTGGATGCAAACCTGTAAGACTGAGTTTTTTAAAATCATTTGCAAGGGAAATCAATCCTGATATTGAAGTAAAATGTGTAGTATGTCCGCCAGATAACCATCCTGATGATAAATGGTGTGAATGGGAATTTTCGTTGAGGAAAAATGGATTTAAAAAATAAATATTTATTTACGAACAAACATTTAAATATTCCAAATCATATAAGAAATAAAAAAGAAAAATCAAGGGGGCTAAAATTTTGAAGAATATAATATTTAATAGAAGCTTAGTGTGCGGAATAATCTTGTTATTTGTCGGATTGGGCATAACATCAAGCATTAGCGGATCATATGATAGAATGAACAATCAATATGATATTATTAATCGTGGATATTCACAGTTAAGTAATAGTTTATTAGCCTATTGGAATTTCGATGAAGGCAGCGGTAGTATAGTACATGATGATTCAGGACATGGTTACGATGGTACAATACATGAAGCAACATGGACAAATGGACATTCTGTTTATGCACTGAATTTCAATGGATTAAATTCTTATGTTGATTTGAATACTTATTCGGAAGATCTTGGTTTTAGTAAAGGGGATAATTATGAAATTTCAGCTTGGGTTCAGACGGATTCGACTTCTGCAGGTGCAATATATTCTATGAGTAATACAAATAGTACATTGTTATACGCGGATATTTCAATGGCTTCTAATGGTTCGTTTATATTTAGGGTTGGAACAGTAGAATGTACACTTACAGTAACTTCTAGCCCAGGCTATAATGACGATGATTGGCATTTTGTCGAAGGAAAATGGTATGGCAGTGCTACAAATCCTACTATAGAAATATACGTTGATAGTGAATTAGAAGCGACCCTTACTGAGTGGCAATGTCCCTTTAATGCCAACCAATTTGAAACAGCAAAAATTGGACGGAAAAGTGCTGATGCGTCAGATCATTTTAACGGAATAATTGATGAGGTTAAAGTTTATAAATCAACAGGTGGAAATACAGAGCCTGAAGCACCAACCATTTCCGGTGAAAAAAATGGAAAAGCTGGAACAGAATATGAATACACATTCAAAGCAGCAGATGCCGATGAAGATGATGTCAGGTATCATATAGACTGGGGAGATGGTAATCAAGAATGGACAACATATTATACTCAAGATATAGAAGTTAAGGTAAAACATACTTTTGAAAAAAAAGGCACTTTTACAATTATATCATATGCTCAAGATATTCATGGTGCAGATGGTGACACATCAAATTATGTTGTAACAATGCCAAAATCTAAAGAATCCTACTTCAACTTTAATCTATTAGATTGGATTTATAATATATATCAAAATGCATTTCCGATATTAAGAAATTTGCTTGGATCATAATACTTTAAATCTCCCTTTTTTTTAAATTTTAATACAATAATTAATAATTAAACAAATCAGCATTTATTGATTATAAACAAATAAAAATTTATTTACAAACAAACATTTAAATAATCTAAATCATATAAGAATAAAAAAGAAAAATTTAGGGGGTTATAAAGTTTGAAGAATATCTTATTTAGAAAAAGCTTGATTTATGGAATAATTTTTTTATTCATAGGGATGAGTATTACATCTAGTATACATGCCTATACTGGAAGAATTAGCAATCAATCAGCTGAAAAAGTTGCTGCTAATTTTCCTTTGAATAATGATTATATTAACGGCTACTGGAAATTCAATGAAGGCAACGGTAACACCGCGTATGACTCTTCTGATCATAGTTATGACGGAACAGTTTATGGAGCTTCATGGACTACAGGACATTCAAGTTACGCCCTTGATTTTGATGGATTAAATGATTACGTCAATCTAGATGATTATGCAAAAGATTTTCTAGGGTTCAATAAAACTGATGATCTAATATTTTCATTTTATTTTAAAACAACACAAACTACAAAAGGCATCATTTATAGCGTTAGCGCACCTGATTACAACCCAGGATCTCATATTGCAATAAATGCTAACGGTACTATAGAATTCAGAATGTGGCGTTTAAGTTGTGGCATCACATTAACATCTGAAGACAGTTATAATGATGGTGAATGGCACTATGTCGAAGTTTGGTATAATGGTATGCCAGCAAATCCAATTGTATTAATGTATGTTGATGATGAACTTGATAACAGTATTCAACACTATGTTTGCGGGTTTGATGCAAATTCATTTACCAAAGCCAAAATAGGCACTAGATCTAATGATACAAAAAATTATTTTGATGGAATAATTGATGAAGTTAAGTTAATCAAGTATCCTGGTGGGAATGAACAAAAACCACCAAGCACATCTGGTCCCAATATTGGAATACCTGGTGTAGAATATGAATTCAGCTTTATAACAAACGATCCTGAGGGAGATAACATATGGATTTACATTGATTGGGATGATGGTCAGATTGAAAATTGGATAGGACCTTATGAATCAGGGGAGGAGGTCGTTTTGAGTCATAAATGGGATCTTGATGATAGATATGAAATTAAAGCTGAATCTAAAGACGTTTGGCATCATAGTGCACCTTCAAAATATGTAGTAAAAATTGGAAATCAGCCACCAGAACCACCGACTATAGGCGGTCAAAGATATGGAGACACACAGCAACAACTTACATACACATTTGTATCAAATGACGAAGAAAATGAGGATGTTAAATATTTTATAGATTGGGGTGATGGTGATTCTGATGAAACCAATTATGTACAATCAAATACATCAGTACAACTATCACATAGTTGGCATACAGAAGATGATTATAACATATCAGCTGAAGCTTATGACATTCATGGAAAACCAAGCGATTTGTCTATATATCACATACGTATAGGTGACCAGCCACCAGACGTGCCAAATATATATGGGGCGGTGCGGGGTATTCCTGATATATTTTATGAATATGGGATTATATCTATTGACCCAGAAAATGATAATCTAAGCTATGATATTGATTGGGGAGATGGCAATATAGAGACAGATATTGGGCCATATCGATCTGGTGAGATATTTCCTCGAAGTCACAAGTGGGATAAAACAGGTACTTATTTAATTAAAGCCCGGGCAAAAGATGAATTTGATTTCTATGGTGATTGGTCAGAGTACAGAGTAAACGTACCTCAAAACAAAGCATTTAACTTTAATCTGTTAGAGTTGTTGTTTGAACGATCCCCACTTTCATTTCTTATCTTTAAATGCCTTCTAATGTTATTGAAATATGATACTATATTACTTGATAATTAATAATTAGGAAGGAAGAATACATATGAAAAAGAAAATCGTAGGAATTTTTGTTTGTATGCTGTTGATTATCGCTACTGTTATACCCGTAGCAGGAATACTAGGACCAGGAAAAGTAAAAACTAGATCTCCGTCGCCTTTAATGATTATGCGATTTGATACGTATGTTGATGAGATTTCTCCCTATAACATATACTCTTCACCTTTAACAATTACTGCTACAGGACCAAGTGATCTAGATTATGTCACATTATATTACAGATGGAGTGAAGACAATACCAGCTGGTCAGGAATAAACGAAGTTACGATTTTCGAAGGATTTGAATCAGGAAGTCAAAATACAAGTTTATGGAACACCTTTCAAACAGGTGGGGATGCCCGTATTCAATGGAATTATGGATCGGCTCATGGTGGTACTTATTCATGTGCAATGGATGATTTCGATTCAAATCAGGGTGATTTTGCTCTCAATGTAATTTATACTAATATCGACTTCACAGAGGCAACGGATATTAGTATTGATTTTTGGGAACGTGAATGGGGAGACGAATCAAATGAAGCACCTAATAGTTGGACAGGTTGGGGCCCCTATGACGTTGTTGCATTTACAAATGATGGTAGCACTTGGTATGAGATAGTTTCAGAGGCAGATTTAAATGAAGAAACATTTACACAATTTCAATATGATATAAGTGCAGATCCAGATTTTTCGTCACCACCAGATAGTAATTTTGCTATAGCTTTTCAACAATATGACAACTATCAATTGACCAATGACGGTCGTGCTTGGGATGACATCACTTTTAATTATAAAATAGGTGCAGGTATAAACTGGACGTTTTGGGAGCATGGCAGCAGCAATCCTGATTTTTCTTTTCCTTGGAGCTGGAATTTTAATTTCCCAAATGGCACTGGTTATTATGAATTTTATAGCATAGGGACAAAAACTGGGGAAGATGATGAAACAGCTCCATTAGTTGCTGATGCAAGATGCAGATTTAATCGAATGCCAGAGATTTTTGACGAAAATCCTAGTGATGGAAGTACTGGTGTAGAGCTTGTCCCACAAATGAATATATCAATAAGTGATGCTGATAGTGACACAATGGCAATTAATTGGTATAGTAACAGCAGTGGTACATGGCAAATTTTCGGAAGCAATATAAGTATTGAAAATGGAACATACAGTCAAATCAATAGTAATTTTAGTAATTTCGCAACGACATACTGGTGGTATGTTTCTGTTACTGATGATATCTATACGAATTCTAGTCCAATTTTCCATTTCACAACTAAAGTAAATTTACCACCATATACACCTAGTGACCCTGATCCACAGGATGGTGAAACAGATGTTAATATCGGTGCGGATCTCAGCTGGAGCGGTGGTGATCCTAATGGAGATAGTGTCACATATGATGTGTACTTTGGTGATAATAATCCACCTTCGAAAGTTAAGAGCAATCAATCAGGTACAACCTACAATACAGGAACCCTTGACTTCGAAACAGAGTATTTTTGGAAAATAGTATCATGGGATGAATTTGGCTATTCTACAAGTGGACCTGTGTGGAGTTTTACAACTGAAGAGAACCTTCCACCAAATAAACCAACTGATCCAGATCCAGAAGATGGAGCAAATGATGTTTGGATTGAAGGGATCCTTAGGTGGACTGGAGGAGACCCTAACCCTGGTGATATAATGACGTATGATGTATATTTTGGTACAACTAGTCCTCCTCCATTGGTCGGTCAAGTAATTCAGACTGCTTATGATCCTGGTACAATGGGCTTAAACACGATGTATTATTGGCAGATTGTTGCTGAGGATAGTGGAGGATTGACATCAACTGGCCCAATATGGAGTTTTACAACAGAGAAGGAACCTAATGATCCACCAACAAAACCAGATATATACGGTCCGCCCAGTGGCCCACCAGGTGTAAAATTATGCTGGGCATTCGTTTCAGATGATCCAAATGAAAACCAGATTAAGTACATCATCGAATGGGGAGATGGAGAATCTACTGAAACAGATTATTCTAACATAGCAGTAGAAGCATGCCATACTTATGAAGAACAAGGAGAATACACAATCAAAGCAAAAGCAATAGATACTCATGGTGCAGAAAGCAACTGGGCTACGCTAGAAGTTAGCATGCCAAAAAACAAACCATTTAATTTCAATTTTCCAATATTTAATTGGTTGTTTGAACATTTTCCAAATATTTTCCCAATACTAAGATATTTACTAGGACAATAAAATACCAATAATCTATTTTTTTATTTTTTTATTCTTTTACCCATATTACATTTTTTAGTGCATCTGTAGTATTGTCAAGAACAGTAAAAATCTTGAAACTCTAATTATTTTTAATAGATTTTTATTAAATAACTACCCTCCAATTATTTTCGGGAAACTCTTTTAAAATAGATACGGTTATTATCATCAATTTCCCATCAGATATTTATATTATATACTCAACTATGAATTAAAATATTATTAAAAGAAAATAGGGCTAAAATAGGAGTTTTTACACTGAGATAATTTGTAGCAAAAGTAAATTAACATTAAGAAGGAAATAAATATGAAATCGCCTAAAGAATATAAAGAAAGTTTAAGGAAGATGAAGCCAAATATCTACAAATTCGGTAAATTAATTGAAGATGTAACAACAAATCCAGTAACAAAAAGAACTATAGAAGGTCACGCCCAAATATATGCTGCTGCTCAAAAGGAAGAGTATAAAGCTATTCTTACAAAAAAATCTAATTTAACAGGCGATATAATTTCTAGATATCTTTCTTTAGTTTGTAGTACCGAAGATATGATTTCAAATGTACGTATGAAACGTTTAATGTTTAATCTTACTGGAACTTGTACTGGAGGCAGATGTGTTGGATTTAACGCCATAAATGCTATGTGGGCAACAACTTATGATATGGATAAAGAGCTGGGAACAAAATATCATACAACATTAAAACAGTGGCTTATTTCAGCTCAAAAAAATGATATAACTATTTCTGGAGCATTAACAGATTCCAAAGGGGACAGATCAAAAACTCCTTCTCAACAAAAAGATCCTGATATGAATTTACGTATAGTAAAAACAAAGGATGACGGTATTATAGTAAAAGGTGCCAAAGTCATGATTTGTGGTGTTGCTGCGTCAAATGAAATTTTTATAATTCCTGGCATGAGTTACAAGGAGCTAGATAAAGATTATGCTGTTTCTTTTGTTATACCACGAGATATTGATAATCTTACTATTGTTGAAACAAGAAGACCTAGTGATATGCGAGAATTGGAAGAAGGATATGACAATCCTGTTGAAATTGGAGGAATAACTCAAGCTTATCTTTTATTTGACAATGTTTTCATCCCCAAAGAAAGAGTGTTTATGTGCAAAGAATACAAATACTGTTCTAAAGCAATAATGAATTTTATTTCATCTTATAGAGCATCAATTGGTGGTTGTGTTGCAGGTCAAGGCGACGTAATGATTGGAGCTGCAGTATTAATTTCTAGGGCGAATGGGCTTTCTGAAAAGGTTTTTAAAAATAAAATCAATCAAATGATAGTAAACAATGAAACAACCTTTGGTATGGGAATTGCAGCTAGTGCTTTAGGTAAAAAACATCCTTCAGGTATTTTAATTCCTGATACTCTAATTTCTAATGTAAACAAAATATATGTTTCAACTTTACCTTATGAAACTAAACGATTAACCCAAGAAATTGGTGGTGGTATTGTTGAGACTGGCTGTTTACCGTCTTCTATAGATATTAATAATCCAAAATATGGGGAGTTTTTAAAGAAATATTTAAAGGCAAATTGTTCTGGAGAAACAAGGGCAAAAATATCCAGACTTATTGAATGGTTAACCATTGGCGCTGGTGTCCCAGGTTGCATGCATGGAGGTGGCTCGCCAGATGGGGCAAGATTGATTATTAATTCATATTCAGATATTAACAAATATATTGAATTTGCCAAACGTTTGGCCAATATTGATGAAGATATTATCGTTGAAACTAATAAGAAATAATTATAAAATAGTTAATTTAACACAATTATTTGTAATATTTTTTTATTTAATTACAAACTTTTAACTAATTCTGCAATTTTTTCTCTTTTATCCTTTTCATCAGGCAACGTTATCGAAGCTTTCCATTTTTTCGTATCGTCTAAATAAAAACCTCTAGAAATTGCAATAAATTCTCTTTCACCTGCATCACTTACAGCCTTTTTTCTAGCAACTTCAATAAAATTATTACTTCCAAATTTCACTTCTTCTGCTTTTATTGTTTCAAATTCGACCATGTTATACCTCTTTTTGCAGTGGAAGGTAATTTGAATTTCAATTTTTATACTTTATGTATTAAAAATGCGCTAATAATTTAACAGTTATCATAAAAAATTTAATAGATTTTTTAGTTATATGAATATATTTATAAAGAGATTTGTGTTATAAAATGTGTTATTATTGATGAGGAGATGGCAAGTATGAAACAAAAAGAGGTATATATGCTTGATGAGGATGATGATAGAGCTATTGAACTATTTGTAAAACTAGGAATGCCTAAAAATCTTGCAAAGACCCTGCTGTATGTATCCCAATTTGATGAATGCCTTTGCGCAGATATTGAACAAGGAGCAGATTTACGACAACCGGAAGTTAGTATAGCAATGCAGGAGCTTAGAAAAAGAAATTGGGTAAAAAAACGCAATTTAAAAAAGAAGGGAAAAGGCAGACCAGTTCATGTATATAAACCTGCTACAAATCTAAATCAAATTTTGAAATCTTTTGAAAGTGAGAAGAACCAGCAGTTTGAGAATATTAAAAAGGATATTACTGAATTAAAAACAATTATAAGTTCAAAATAACTCATTTTTCAAATCATTTCTTTTTTTTATTTTTTATTATTGCAGGAATTTTAAATGTAAATTTTTCAAATAAAAAATTATAAAAACTAAAAAATATGTGTTTATTATAATTTTAAATTTTATGCATAAATTATTACAAACTGAAAAAATTGACCAAAAAACTATTTATTTTTCATTATTTTTACTGCAAAGTTTATATATGAAGTCAAACTTAGTATAATTGAGGGAGAAATATGAGCATGGGTAAATGCTACCAAAATAAGAAAGAGTTTGGAGTAGGAATAGTTGTAATTTTATTAATAATTGCAATGATTCCAAGTATAAATGCTGGTTATTTTAAATCCGATAACAGCAATGAACTGATTATAAATAGTAAGGAGTATATTAATAATAATCGAGCCCAAATCGTATCAAATTGTCTAAATGCTGCATCAAAAATTCAACAAGCAGAAAATAATAATTTTGATACATTTGTCGATGAAATTGATGAAAATCGAGATTCCCATCAACCATTATTAGGCAGTAATGAAGTATTTGGTTTATGGATCAGAATAGTTTACCAAGATAAAGAAATATTGGAAAAGATGGATATTAACCCAAAAACAATAAGGGGAAAACTTAGTGATCCTGGATATAGAACTCCAATGAAATTCAATGTAGATGATGATGCAGAAGACGATATTGAAACAGGTTTTGGATTTTTCCGCTATGGTATAGATGAAATAACTGAAAGTGGAACTAAAGATCATTCAGCATGGGCAACTGCTTTTGATTTTATGCAAATAAACAATGGTCTTGATGATCAACTTGGAGAAATTGAAATTTGGCAGGAATTTCATGTAAATTTAGGGTTAATAAAAAATAAAGGTTTAGATATTTCAACTGATTATTCAACTAATTATAATATATTTCCAAAAAACACTGTAGTAAAAAATATACTTGAGCATTTATTGTTTTTAATACAAGGCAGAATTGAGGATAATCCACTATTATCTACATTATTTTATAAATTAAACGACTATCTTCAAGAATCTAAAAATGAAAAAATCTTTGAAAACAATAAAAACTCATTAGCTGCTAATGAAGATTATTTTGTAACAAGAGTTGGTTTCCACTCTCAAGAAGGACAGAAAATCCCATTTAGATTTGAGAAAACATTTTCTATTGCAAAAGATAACATTTTCCGACCTTTTATATTTCAACACGAAATGGATCCTAACGATATAATAAGCACAGCAAGCAATGATGTCATGTTTGGATTTCAATCATACAAAGAAGGTCAAAGCAATCCAGCTTATGACATTGAGTTTGATGTAAGCTTTAACCCTGCAGTTCATACCGTTACTCAATTTATTCCTAGATCTGGAAAGATATTTTATTATTACAGAAATGTCGGACCTAGTGATTCTTTAGACATAATCTTCTCCTCAAACATATTTAAAGGAGGGGACAGTGATGAAGAAAAAGAAGGTAGCTTATCTCTTACTCTCACACTTGACACGCCAACTGCCGTTGCTGGTTCAGGAAAATGGATGAGTTTTGATCCTCAGATAATTGGGGATTTTGATCCATTTGGGGGAAAATTTGTATATATGGCAAGTCATAAATTTGATGTAGATATTACCGCAAATTCTCCAAGATTTGAAGAAAAAATAGAAATTAAGGGCTTACCAAAAAAAGCTGATTTAGAATGGGATGTTGATGTCGATCTAGATGTAGGTGGGATGACCAAATTAGATGTCGAAGGTTACGTTCAATTGGATATGGATAGTCAACTTGATGAAGTAATAGTATATTATCCAAAATCAGAACCAACGGATCCTGATATTTCATTTATTAAGGTTCGCGGTATTCCTAATTATGAAAAAACTGGTGCTATTGCAACTTTGTATGTTGATCCTAATAATATATTGAATCCAAGTAACTACGTTTATGGTAAAGCTTATCGTGATTTCAGCTCAAATCTTGAGGCAATAGAATTATATCTTCCAAATATAACTATGCCTATTGTTGAAATTACAGATATACCCTCATATTCTGCAGTTACTGCTCAGCTTTTATGGAATAAATTGCAAGGTTTTGCCAGGGCAGAAAGATATTCTAGTGGCGTTCCAGACCCAGTTAGCTTTAATCTAGAATTTGATACCTTTGAAGTATGTAATGTTTTAGAAATATCAGATGGTTATGCTCAAGGCAATTTTAAAATTGCTAAAGATGGATATCTTGGATTTGACACATCAAAGAAAATGTTTAGTGATACTCTTGAAATAAGTGATTCTGCAGAAAACAATGCATTAAGTGTTTCTGTTGATGAGGTGTCTGCAAATGATCTTGAAGTTTGTTGGGGATTAGATAATTCTGGAGAGCAAATAAAATTAGAAAATTTAGGAGTAAATGGTTTTCTAAGTACTTTAAAAGATTTTCAAGTCTCGGTTTCTTTAGAAGGAAAAAGTGGAGAATTTAGTGGAAATTGGTCTCTTGGTGAAGCAGGGAGCTTTGTAATTGATTTTTATCAGGATGAAAACATCGAACTAGATATTGATTTAGGTGATGAGAATGAAACCTATGATTTAAATGGATATCTTGAATTAAAAAATGATTTGCATTTTGACATGAGCTGGCGATGGAAACAAGGGAGTTATGGAGATCCAGCATTTTTTAAAATCAATGAATTTTCCAACGAAGCAAATCTAAAAGAAGTAAATTTGTATTTTAATTATAATAATAATTGGGGTACAGACGTAACTCTTTCTAATGCAGGTATATATGTTTGCGTTGAATGGTATTGGCACAATCTTATTTTGTATATATGGCCAATAATCGATGTGTATGGTACTTTAGATTTAGATCTTTTATTGGATGGAATTTGGTATTACAATGTGGAGGATAATTGGCCATAATTTCTAAAGGAGGTGAAAAATATGAATAAATTATCTAAAGATAAATTCTCAAAAGTAATTGTATTTTCACTGGTTTTTATTTTAATTTTTTTGTCTTCATCACAGGCATTTGGAAAAAATAATGTTGCTAAAGAACCCTCTTCATCTCCGTTATCTAGCGATCCTTTCTTTACCTGGGAAGATAATTTTGATACCATGGAGTGGATCGAAGGTACTATGTCTTATGATTATGAGGTTGTAGATGGTGTTGCTCAGATAAAAAATACATATGAAGTTTGGACCGATTCTGAATGGACAAAATTAAAACCCATTACAATAACTAATAACGCAGGTTCTGCCTTAATTGACTATGCATTTAGTATAATTGTTGAACACGATTCGGATATGCAAGATGAGTATGATGATATTAGATTTAAACATGAAAATTATCCAACTTCCTGGCTTGATTACTACATAGAATCTTTTGATGCCAATGAAGCAATTGTATGGGTTAACATTCCAGAGATTCCGACAGGAGAAAGTATGCTTTATCTATTTTATGGGAATCCTAATGCATTTGATGAAAGTGATTTTAATAGTGTATTTTCGGATTGGAATGAAGAGTGGGAAAACGATGAACGGGTAACTTATCACGGAACTAATGAGGGAGGATGGGATCCAGATGTAGCATATGGTGTTAATTCTGAAGATGAGGATATCTTTTTTATTGCTTGGGAAGAAGGAACGCCATACTATTTTCCATACACAATATTTAAACAAGAAATTAGAGGATCAATTTATGATAGTTATGGCAATTGTGATGTATTTGATTTTACAATTTTCACGGAAAATAGTAATTATTATAGAAACGAAAATCCATCTGTAGCATTTGGTGATGATGTATTTTTTGTTGCATTTGAAAATTACATAAACCCCGTGAATAATAATTATATTAAAAGAGATTTGAAAGGAGCATTAGTTGACTCAAATGGGGATGTTGATGATACGTTTAACATATGTGTAGGCTCGGATGTTGCAGCAGATCCATGTGTAGTTTATGATTCATTAAATAATCGATTTTGCGTTGTATGGGAAGATGCAAGGGAAGGATATACTAATTATAATATTTATGGAAAACTATATGACACAAACGGTAATCAAATTGGTACTGAAAAAGAAATATGTACTACAGGCAATAGTCAGGCCGAACCCTGGCTAGCTTTTGATACTATTAACCAACAATATTTAATCGTATGGGAAGAAGGCTTAACTCCTGATGATGGACCTTTTGATATATGTGCAGGTTTGTTTGATGAAGATTTGAATCAAATAGGAAGCACAATTAATATAGCAACTGGAAGTGAAGACAAGGATTTCAACTTTCCATGTGTTAGTTATTCTGAGGAAACCGAATGTTACCTTGTTACCTTTAATGATGGGGATATTAGCGATGACGATTGGTATGGTAGTATTTGGGGAGTTATTTTGGACGATTCAGGAGATATTATTGTAGATAATTTTATAATTAAAAATGGCAATTTTATTCGGACCGATATCGCATTGTATCTTTCATCATCATTTTTTGTATCATATGATGATAATGACAATATATGGGGTAAGTTTGTATCTTTTGATGGTGATGTTTTTTCAGATGAGGTACAATTGTCAGCAAGTACTTCTGCAGTTGCTGATTGGGCAAGTATAGATTCTAACGGAGATAAGATATTTGTAAGCTGGGAAGATCTTCGTATATATTATTCTCCTCCATTTAATGATATGCCAGATGTTTATGCAAACATATGGAATTTGAATATTCCAAGTGGTTCAGACGTTCAAATTGAATTTGGAACGGAGAAGAAATTAATTTTAGAAGCACAAGTCACTTCAAAACCTGTTGAACCAGAAAATCTTATCGCTTGGATTGAATTTGGAGTTGATTTTGAAAATACCATTACATTTGACATATTAGATATTGACAGTAATATTCTCATTGAGGATGCAAATAATGGAGAAGATTTAACAAATATAGATACTGAAACATATCCCGAACTAAGAATTCAAGGTCATTTTAGCCGTGATGACCCATCATATTCCCCAACTATTAACAGTTGGAACTTAGTATATGCAGGAGTTGATGAAACCCCACCTGAAACAACAATTGGAGAAATAACAGGTGAATCGGGTCAAGAAGGTTGGTACATTACCAATGTTAAAATAGTGCTCAATGCTACTGATGGTTTGTATGGTTCAGGAATTGATCATACATATTTTAGAATTGATGAAGGTTCCGATATAGAATATGATCCTCAAATGGGAATTAGACTTCCACAGCATGCAACAGGTGATCCTAATACACCTCACGGCCAATGGAAAGTATATTTTTGGTCAATAGATAAAGCTGGCAATGAAGAACCTCTTCAAGGCCCAATTGATATTAATATTGATAAAGTGATGCCGCATTGTGAAATTTGGGATCCCCCAGATAGAGCAAATGTCCCATTAGGTGGTAATTTCCTAGTGCAGGCATATGCATTAGACAACGGCTCTGGAATTGATTATGTCGCTTTTGATGTCGGTCCACCATACAATAATCCTGTAAAAGTTTTCAATGATGATCCACCAGGATCAGGAAATTATAAATGGTTGTGTGACCGCAGCTTTAATCAAAAACAATGGAGGCACATAATTGCACAAGTATATGATCATGCAGGTCATATGTATGAACATAACATTTTTGTCTACTTTGCTACACCGAGTGAATACAAACCTGGTCATATCTACCTGTTTGGTAACTCTTTCGGACCTTTCCCACTTTTATCATTGTTTAAAATCGCAGTAACTTTAGAGCAATCAAATCTTGAAATTGTCATGTCAAACTATGATCAAGATGCAACTAGGGTTGATGTTGAAGTAAAAGGTTGCGTACTTGATAGAGAATTCAAATTTTCAGATAATGATTTATCAGATGGGTGCTACGTTGAAGTAGATGTGCCGTTAGGATTTTATTCTATTACTGCAAAGATTTATGAGAATTCAAATTTACTAGAGGAAAGAAAAATAATTTCTAGAATGCTGGTAATACTAATATAATAAAAAAATTCTCTTTTTTTATTTAAAATTATAATAAAATATATAAATTCTCAATTTATATATAATAATACCATCTCGGAGGAAAAATTATGAAAAAATTAATGTTAGTTATTGCAACAAGCTTTCTATTAACAGTTATGCCAGTTACAATCGGAATTTCTACAACAAATTGTTTCTTAATTAGTAATAAAAACTCGTACTCAAATATCGATACTATCCAGGATATATCTGCCTCAGTCGTTGAGCCACCTAATTGGGCAAATGGAAACTTTACTGGATATTGGGGACTAGATATTTGGGGTGAAACACACATACCCCTTGGTTACATGTTCGGGTATTACAAACGTACGCCGAATTTTGGATATTTCTTTGCCGATTTTGAATCATTTTGGAGTGAAAATGATACCTGGTATATTCAAGGTTACTTCTTTGGACCTTTTATGTTTGGTAGCTTAGGTGAAAATGAATATGCCAATGAAAGTTTATTTGTAGGCTTGGGAGGATATAACGAGACATATTATCATTGGCGAATAATGGGTCAAACAGGACCTACCTTTTTCATGCATGGAATATATACAAAGTTTAATTAACCATACAATTTTCTAATTTTCTTTTTATTAATATTTATTTTTAGTTTCCCTTTTTAAAATCAATTTTTCCTTCTCTAGCCAACCATCCCAAAGCAGAAAAAGTATCATCCACATCAATATTTAGCATTTTTGAAATATAAGTGGTATTAACCTCTTTGTCCATTCCTGATAGTAACTTCCAAACCTTACCCGCATTTCCTCCAATTTGGATAGTCATATTGGTTTGATCAAGTTTAAAAAAATCTCCATCTTTACATACTTTATTTTCTCTAGATAACCATCCTATAGCTGCTGATAACTCAACTTTTCTTAAACTAGTTTCTTCCATTAATTGTTGTTCAGTTAATGGACCGCATTTGTTTAGCGCCATCCAAACTCTACCAGCATTTAATCCAAATTCTTCAACGACATCTATCATTTTGTGCACCCTTAAAAAAGGAATTAATTAGTAGAATATAGATTTTTTGTTCGTTCAATTGATTTATAAAATAAGATTCAAAATTATCTATTAAAAATTTTTAATTCAATAATTATGAAAAAGTAACCAAAAACTATATAAATGTTTCATGTATACATGTAACTCGTTAACATAGAACAAAAATAAACGAAATGGTGAAAAAATGAAACAAAAAAGAATCAACAATAAGCTTCAAGAACTAGGCTATTCTATCGGTTTAGACGACAGCGAAATAAAAAGAGCAAAAAATACTTTTGTAAGTATACTGGGAATAATAATTGCTGCTGCAATTGTGATATTTATTGGAAGATTTGCAGTTACCCAGTTAGATGCCCTTGGATTATATTACACTGCTGTTAGTATAAAAGATTTCAGTCTTTTAGGTAGATTTTTTTAAAAATTTATTGAAATGTACTGTCAATAATCAACATGACAGTATATTTTCTTAATTAAATTGAAAAGATGTTATTATGCTAAAACCTAAATGTGTCCCGGTTAGTGTTGGATGGGAATTAACTCTTGAATGTAATATGAAATGTATGCATTGCGGTTCTTTTGCAGGTCCCATTCGCAAAAATGAATTAACCACTATTGAGGCATTGGGACTTTGCGAACAACTAAGTGATTTAAAATCAAAATATATCAATTTCACTGGAGGGGAAGCAATTCTAAGAAAGGATTGGTTTGAAATTGGAAAGAGAATAAAAGATTTAGGAATGGAGCTGAGTATACTATCTAATGCTCTTGCTATAGATAATAATATAATTTCTATTGCAAGAAAATTAGAAGTTTATGCATTTGCTATTAGTATTGATGGGGGAACATCAAAAACTCATGATTCTATCAGGGGAGTAAATGGATCTTTGAATAAATGTATAGAAGTATTGGATTTACTAAAAAAAGAGAATTTACCAGCAACTGTAATAACAACAGTTCATAAAGGAAATATAAAAGAGTTGAATCAGATTAAAGAGTTAATTTTTAATAAAACAAAAGCTTGGCAAATCCAAATTGCTGTTCCAATTGGTCGCTTTCCAAAAAATCTTATATTATCTAAAAAAGAATTTTATTCATTGGCTATGTTTATCGCATCCAACCGAAAAAAGTATTCTACAAAAGAGATTGCTATAATGGGAGCCCATAGTATAGGCTATCATAGTCAAATATTAAGAAACACAATGGTTTCACCTGTATGGAAAGGATGCCAGGCTGGAATAAGCGTTCTTGGCATACAAAGTAATGGAAACATCAAAGGATGTCTATCGTTGCCAGACTCAAATTTTGTAGAAGGAAACATCAAACAAACCCCATTAACTGAAATATGGAATGATAACAAATCTTTTACGTTCACTAGAAAATTTCAAATCGATGAATTAAAAGATAAATGTAAAGAATGTAAATTTGGTAAAACATGTAAAGGAGGATGCACTACTGTGTCATCATCATTGACCGATATGATTCATTGTGACCCATATTGTCTTTACTTAATTGAAAATAAAATAATGACTTAGTAAATATTATTTTTAACGATTTTAAGACATCCATAATAATATTAAATGGATTTAAATATTTTTTATTTCATAATTTTACGTTCTCCCTTCCAAATGTTTATAAAACAAAAACAATACTATCTTTGAAAAATGAAAAAAATTACAAATATTGTTGCAATTGTATCAATAGTATTGATTTCCTTTTTAGTGTTGGGCTACATAATAATTTCAGATGCCTCAGCAATTGATAGTATAATAATTAATGTAGAAAATGTTACAATACAAGATTTAAAACTAAAAAGTTGTGAATTAAAATTAGATATAAAAATAACAAATCCTACTCCAAATCAAATTTCAGACCTAACTGCTAATTTTGATATTTTCATTTCTAATACAGATGTGGGAGATGGAAAATTATCTAAAATTTCCATAGTACCAATTTCTTCTGAAATTAGTGAAGTATATCTTACGATTTTTTATGCAAATGTAGGTCAAGCTGTTATTAATGGTTTACAAACAGGGGATTTTCAATTAAGAATCTCGGGAGAAGCAAAAATAAATATTTTTTTTAACTTCCTATCTGCTACAAAACCGTTTTCTGCATCCTATTCTTACAAATAACAATATAGTTAATTCACTTAAAATTTTATAAATATAAAAAAAATAAAATTTTAAATTAAATCTATCTCTTTTGCATATGATTTTTTTGGCGTAATTCCTTTTGCAATTGATGCAGTTATTATTGCTTTTATAATATCAACTGCTATGTATGGAATCACTCCTATCATCAATAATTGGAGTATTCCAATTGACATACCCATCCAAAAATAAAGAACAATAATTCCAGGAATGTAAATCAATATAAAAGTTGCAAAAATCATTAATGCAAACATGGAAAAAAACCCTCTAGATTTTATGTACTTGTCAGTAAAATATCCAATGAAAAAAGCAGCAAGTATAAAACCTATTAGATAACCCCCTGTTGGTCCAAAAATATAAGAAAATCCACTGTTAAAACCTGCAAACCAAGGCATCCCCATAAGCCCAAAACCTGTGTAGATACCTTGACTCACTCCACCCCATTTACCAAGTAAAACTCCTGTTAAAAAAACACCAAATACTTGACCCGTAATAGGAACAGGAGAATTAGGTACATATACTCTTAATTGAGCCAATAAGCCTGTTATACATGCAAATAGTATTGCTAATAATAATTTATGTACTAATTCTAATTCAAAACGCCATTTGAAGAAATTATATCTAGCCAATTTGAATTTATCAATGTAAAATGAAATGTTCATAAATCATTTTCACCTTTGAAATTTACAATTGCTCGGATTAGAAATTGTTTATATATATTTTTTCCTAAAATTTATATTTAATTTAATATTCCCAACCTTGATTGTTATGAATTATTCAACCCTTACAATTGAGCATAAGGACGATATAGCCTTTATTACTCTTAACAGACCTGATAGACTAAATTCTTTTGATTTGCAACTAGGAAAAGAGCTGTACAAGGTTTTAAAGAATATTAGTGGAAGATCTAGTGTTAGAGCAGTGGTTATTAAAGGTACCGGAAAAGGTTTTTGCGGTGGTGGGGATGTTAAAGAGATGTATAATGCAAGTGATAAATCCCAATTTCTAAGAGAACTTACCAAAGCCATACATAAATGTGTCATTGAAATGAGGAATATGGAAAAACCAATAATAGCTGCTGTTAATGGAGCAGCTTTTGGAGCTGGTCTTTCTTTAGCATTAGCCTGTGATATTATTATTGCAGTAGAGGAAGCAAAATTTGGTACAGCATTTATTGGAATAGGATTAGCACCAGGATGCGGCACACAATTCTTTACACAGATAGTTGGATATCAACGATCATGTGAGTATATTCTGACTTCTAAGATTTTTTCCGCATATGAAGCAATGCAATTAGGATTAGTAAATAAAGTCGTAAATGAAAAAGAATTAGATAATACTGTTGAGGAGTTTACTAATAAATTTAAAAAATTAGCTCCAATTGCGGTTGGAAAAGCCAAAATGCTTATTAATAAAAGTATGCACAATGATTTATCATGTCACCTTGAACTTGAATCATTAACTGCCGCAAAGTCAGCTGGTACAAAGGATTTTAAAGAGGGTGTTACAGCATTTTCTGAAAAGCGAAAACCAGTGTTTATTGGTAAGTAAATTGGGCTAAAATAAACAAAATATCTTCTTTTTATTTTTTTAGATTTAGAGCTTTTTATAAAAATTAACCTAATTTTAATTAAAAAATAACGAAAAGTTTATTAACTACTAGTGACAAATATTAACATGGGGGAATGTAATAACGATTATTGTTGGATTAATAACTGATTTAGAAGAAAAAGAAGAAGTTGAGAGTGTTGCAAAATTATTCTTATTTGGTCAAAGAATAAGAGAATTATCCAAAAAGTAATTACATTTATTAATTTTAAAAAACACGATAAGTTAATTGATTTTATTTTTTTCGGCAATTGACGACATATAGTACAATTAATTTTTATATTTTAAGTTTTAATCAGTAATATTTCTCAATATGATAGAAACATTTATCTATTGTTCATATCATCGCAGCGGATATTCCAAATAGGAGATAATAAATGGAATATGATACGATTGAAGTATCAAAAAATAAGGAGATAGTTACAGTAACTCTTAACCGCCCAGAAGTTCATAATGCAATGAATGAGCATCTTATGGTAGAACTCACCAATATTTTTAAAGATTTATCTAAAGATAAAACTGTAAGAGTAATAATACTTACTGGAAAAGGAAAATCATTTTGTGCTGGGGCAGATCTTAATTGGATGAAAAGTATGGTAAATTATTCAATGCAGAAGAACCTTAAAGACAGTAAACTTTTACTTAATTTGTTCGAAGCAATTTATGAATGTCCAAAACCCGTAATAGGTAGAATTAATGGGCATGCATTTGGAGGAGGTATAGGTTTAATAGCCGTTTGTGATATTACAATTTCAATTCCTGATTTAAAATTTGCATTTAGTGAAGCAAATCTAGGAATTATTCCATCAGTTATATCCACTTTCGTCAGACCTAGAATCAATTCTTCTACAATGAGACGTTTATTTATAACTGCTGAGAGGTTTGATTCGGAAATCGCTCATAATATTGGTCTGCTTGATTTTATAGTTGCATCAGATGAACTAGATTCAAAGGTAAATTATTATATTGATCAAGTTAAGGATTCTGGACCTAATGCCATAAAAGAGATTAAAAAGTTAATAAAGAATCTTGGAGAAATGGATACGAATTCATATAAAAATTATACATTGGAAAAAATCTCTGAGTTAAGAGTTTCAGATGAAGGCCAAGATGGTATAAACGCCTTTCTTAATAAAACAAAACCAAAATGGAGAGAATAGCTTTGTTTAAAAAGGTATTAATTGCAAATAGAGGTGAAATTGCAGTAAGAATAATTAAAGCCTGTCAAGAAATGAATATCAAAACTGTTGCAATTTATTCAGAAGTTGACAATCATGCACCCCATGTAAATATTGCAGATGATGCAATAAATCTTGGAGATCCCACACCTTCTGAAAGTTACCTTAATATTCCAAAAATTATTGAAATTGCAACCTCAACCAATTCAGAAGCTATTCATCCAGGTTATGGTTTTTTAGCAGAAAATCCTGATTTTGCAAAATCTTGTCGAGATTCTGGAATTAAATTCATTGGTCCTGAACCAGATGCAATAAGGTTAATGGGAGATAAAATTGAAGCAAAAAATACAATGCAAAATGCAAGTGTTCCAGTAATTCCTGGATATCACGAGCTTAAACAAGATATGTCAACATTAATAAAAGAAGGTAAAAAAATTGGATTTCCTTTACTTATTAAAGCTACTGCTGGTGGTGGCGGTAAGGGTATGAGAATTGTAAAATCAGAAAATCAACTTGAAGAATCTATTGAAGGTGCAAAAAGAGAATCAAAATCTGCATTTGGAAATGATTCAGTTTTTCTTGAAAAATATATCGATCAACCCAGACATATTGAATTTCAAATTCTTGCAGATGAACATGGAAATACAATACATTTGTTTGAAAGAGAATGTTCAATTCAAAGAAGGCATCAAAAAATTATTGAGGAATCTCCTTCTCCCGTAATTACCAAGAAATTAAGAGAGGAAATGGGAAAAGCAGCTGTAACTGCTGCAGAAGCTATAGGATATACCAATGCAGGAACAATTGAATTTATGGTAGATGGAAATCTTAATTATTATTTTATGGAAATGAACACACGTTTACAAGTTGAACATCCAATTACCGAAATGACAACAGGTGTTGATTTAGTTAAATGGCAATTAAAAATAGCTAATGGATCTGAATTAGCATTAAAACAAGATAAATTAATCCAAAGGGGTCATGCAATAGAATGTAGGATTTATGCAGAAGATCCCTCAAATGGCTTTCTTCCAAGCGTTGGAATGTTAAAAAAGGTTGAGCCGCCAATTGGTCCAAATATTAGAAATGATTCAGGCATTGAATCAAACATGGAAATTACCCCTTACTATGACCCAATGCTAGCCAAATTAGTAACAAGTGCGGAAAATAGGGAAGAATGTATAACTAAGATGATTTGGGCTTTATCACATTATGTAGTACTAGGGGTAACAACAAACATATCTTTTCTTAAAACGGTGTTAGAACATCAGAAATTCAGACAAGGAAAGATATCTACTCATTTTATAAATGATTATTTTGGTGACCTTACTATTGAAAAAAAAGGCTTACCTCTTGATGCAATAATTGCATTGGCTGTGTATGATTCCCTACATAGCGGTAGAGAGGAAGTTGTTAGATTCAAAGAGGCAGATCCACATTCTCCATGGAAAAATGTTGGTAGGTGGAGGATTGGGGTTTGATATGTTTATCAATTATGAACATGAAAATCATATTTACAATGTAACAGTTGAACGTAGAAATGATCAATATTTTGTTGTGTATAATAACAATGAATATACAGTTAGGGCTACAGAGGTAAAACCTGGGCAGCTAAAAATTGAGCTTGGAGATAGAATTATAAAATGTGTAATATCTGAAGGAGAAAAAAGTAAATTTGTTTTTATTGATGGTAATATTTTTAAAGTTTCACGTACCGAATTAACCGGTCAAAAAAAGACCAAAAAAAAGGAGGGAAGCCTTAATTCACCAATATCTGGAACAGTTGTCAATGTGAAGACAAAAAAGGGAGATAAAATAAAGAAAGGAGATGTTATAATGGTTATTGAAGCAATGAAAATGGAATATTTGATAAGAGCTCCCTATGATGGAATTGTTAAAAAGGTTAACTTTAAAGAAAAGGACCAGATAGAAATTGGTCAGATAACTGTTGATATTGAAAAAGAAAAGTGATAATATGGATGTTATTGAAAGTAATATTGACACTTCAAGTAAAGAATATAATTTAAATTTTAAACATTATGAACTAATGGTAAAGGATTTAAAAAAGAATATTTCGGAAATTGCTAAAGGCGGGGGAGAAGAAAAAATCAAGTTGCATAAATCAAGGGGTAAAATGCTTGTTAGGGAAAGAATAGATGCATTGCTTGATCCAGACACCCCTTTTATGGAATTTAACTCTTTAGCTGCTTTTGGTTTATATGATAATCGAGCTCCTGGAGCAGGGATTGTAACAGGAATTGGTATTATTCATGGAAGAGAGGTTGTGATTGTTGCCAATGATGCAACTGTCACAGGTGGAACGTATTATCCGATTACAGTTAAAAAACATCTCCGCGCTCAAGAAATTGCTAAAGAAAATAATCTTCCTTGTATATATTTAGTAGATTCTGGTGGGGCGTTCTTACCAATGCAAGATGAAGTATTTCCGGATAGAGAACACTTTGGTAGAATTTTTTACAATCAAGCAATGATGTCTTCGTTAAAAATTCCCCAGATATCTGCTGTAATGGGTTCTTGTACTGCAGGTGGTGCATATGTCCCAGCAATGTCTGATGAAACCATCATTGTAAAAGGAACAGGATCAATTTTTCTAGGCGGACCTCCACTTGTAAAAGCGGCCACCGGGGAGGAGGTAACGACTGAAGAGCTAGGTGGAGCTGATGTTCATTGCAAGCAAAGTGGAGTTTCTGATCATTATGCAAATGATGATCAAGAGGCAATAAGGATTACAAGAAATATCGTTGAAAATCTAAATAGGCCTGAAAAAACTAATCTTGATATTCATAATCCTGAAGAACCTGCTTATGATATTAAAGAAATTTATGGTGTAATTCCAAAAGATTCTAGAAAACCATTTGATGTCAAAGAAATCATTGCAAGAGTTGTTGATGGATCAAAATTTCATGAGTTTAAGGCATTATATGGAACAACCTTGGTTTGTGGATTTGCCAGATTAATGGGTTATCCAGTTGGAATTTTAGCAAACAATGGTGTATTATTTTCAGAATCAGCCCTTAAAGGATCTCATTTTATAGAAATTTGTTGTCAAAGAAAGATTCCTTTGGTATTTTTACAAAATATTACTGGATTTATGGTAGGAAGGAAATATGAGGCAGGAGGAATAGCAAAAGATGGGGCAAAAATGGTATCAGCAGTAACCTGTGCGCAAGTACCAAAATTTACAGTAATAATTGGTGGTTCATTTGGAGCAGGAAATTATGGAATGTGCGGTAGAGCATATCAACCAAGACAACTTTGGATGTGGCCAAATGCAAGAATATCTGTAATGGGTGGTGAACAAGCTGCAAATGTTCTTTTAACAGTTAAAAGAGATCAGCTTTGGAGAAAAGGTATTGAAATGACAAAAAAAGAAGAGAGAGAATTAAAAGATCCAATCCTTAAAAAATATGAGAAGGAGGGAAGCCCATATTACAGTTCCGCTCGGATATGGGATGATGGTATAATTGATCCAATTGATACGAGAATGGTATTGGGTCTAGGTATTTCTGCCTCCTTAAATGCTCCAATTCCAGAGTGGAAACCTGGTGTATTTAGAATGTAGTTAGTGGTTATTTAATGAAATATGATGTCATTGTAGTGGGAGCTGGACCTGCTGGTGCAACAGCGGCAAAATGTCTTGCTGAAAAAGGAGTAAAAGTTGCCCTCATTGACAAGAAAGAATTTCCTAGAGATAAATCATGTGGTGGTGGTTTGCCTACCAGAGTTTTAAAGAGGTTTCCATATACTGTTGATTTAATCGATTCTATCTCATACGGTAGTATTACTTATTCGTCCTCTTTAAGATATAAATTTAGAATTTTAAGGGATAAACCATTGATTGCCACAGTTGTTAGAAAGGATTTTGATTATGGTTTAGTAAAAATTGCAATTGCTAAGGGTGTTGACTTTATTGTTGATAATACTGTAAAAGATATACAAGTTGAGAAAAATAAATCAAATGTAATATTTGAAGATGGAAAAAAGCTTGAATCCAAATTAATCATCGGTGCAGATGGTGTTAGAAGTGTTGTTGCAGATAAATCAAAACTTGCCAAAAAAACAGATGGAAATTGCTTGTGCATAATTGAAGAACAATTGATGAATGAAAAAGATATAGAGAAATATTTTTCAGATAAAAGAATAGTCCATATTTTCATTAAAACTAAGGGAATCTCTGGGTACGGATGGGTTTTTCCAAAAAGAAAATATGTAAATATTGGGATTGGAGAATTTGAAACAGGCATAAACAATAAAAAACCTCGTTCGAATTTAATCGAAGTATTTGATAATTATATAGATATTTTAAAGGATAAAAAAATTCTACCTAAAAATTTTAAAATAAAAAATAGACAAGGTGGTATTTTACCAATTTTTCCTCTTGAAAAAACCTACTCTGAAAGGATTTTACTCTGTGGGGATGCCGCTGGATTCATAAATCCAATAACTGGAGAAGGCATTTATTATGCCATGGTATCTGGACAATTAGCAGCAGATATAAGTATAAAAGCTCTAAAAAATAATGATTTCAGTGAAAAATCTTTGTCAAAATATCAAAAAAAATGGCAGAATGATTTTGGTAAGGATTTGAAAATTTTAGGAAAATTTAATAAACAATGGGAAAAAGACACTGAAAAAATAGTCAGACGTTTAACTAAGGACAAAACATTAGCAAAATTGATAATCGGGGTAACGGGAGGTCAAATAAGTGTTTCTAGATACGAACTCTTACTTTATATTAGGTATATTTACGTTTTGTTAAAGGAATTTATATCCCATAATTTGGATAAGTAACTTATTAAACATTGAATATAAATGAATATTATTATTTAATGTTCTCAAATGCAATTTTCATTGTTTCAATTTCTTTTTTATCTTGTTTAATTATTATACTAAAAATAATTGTCAAGATAAATGACAAAGGAACACCGATAAATAATGGATCAAGCAAATTTATTTTGTAATCAAATACTAATGAAGACCCTATTAATTGTGATGAAGTTTTTGCATAAATAAAAACATACCACAACATAGTGAAAATAAATCCGCCAAGTATTCCTGCCCAAGCGCCCGCCCTACTAATTTTTTTCCAATACAGCATTAGAGTATAAGGACCTAAAAACGTACATGCCATTAATCCAAAGAAAAATGAAGTCATAATGGCTACTACATCCGGTGGATTTAAGGAGATAATTAAGGTGGCAATAATAACCACTAATGTTGCAATACGTGTTATTTTTATTGATTTTTCATGCGAACAATCCTTCATAAAACCTTTTTCACATACATCACGTCCAATCGAAGCACCTGCCGTATGAAATAGTGCACTTGCTGTTGACATTGCGGCAGATAAAATTGCAAATAGAAATAGAAATACAAACCATTCAGGTAGAAGCTCTGATACAACTAGTGGTAATACTTTATCTGGTGTTCCGGGATATATCAAACCATTTTCAATCATTAAAACATTACATAAAGGACCAATGCTAAAAGCAGTAAAAGTCATCAATAAAATGAATAAGCCTCCATAAGGAATTGCTAATCTTAATGCTTTTTCATTTTTTGCAGTAAGATATCTAGTTATAAGTTGAGGCTGAGCAAGAACACCAATTCCAACACCAAATATTAGAGTTAACATTATCATAAAAGCTGGTGAAAATGTTTCCGGTAATGAGGTTAATGTGGTAAAACCAGGGGGTACTGAGGTCCATCCCATATCTAAAAGTTGATTTGGTGTAATAGCTGCAGCAGCTTCATGTGCTGGAACTATTCCTCCAAGCATTACATATATCCATATTGTAAGAATTAGCATTCCAACTACCATTAAGATACCCTGTATCGCATGAGTCCACATAACAGCATATAATCCACCAACAAGAAGATATAAACCAACAACGACAGTGAATACTACAACACATATCCAATAGGGTACCCCAAAAGTAACCTCAAAAAGTGAAGCAATTGCAAGAAAAACGGCAGTAGTATAAGCTACCATAAATACAGCAATAATTACACCTGAAACCCCTTGAATTTGTTTGGAGTTAAACCTGTTTCCTAATATTTCTGGCAAGGTTAATGCGTTTAGCGATTGCCCCATTTTTCTTGTTCTAAAACCATAGAATATAAATGCTATAAATATTCCAACAAAAATATTAAGAAAAGCAAGCCAGAGAATTGAATGCCCGTAAATTGATGAAATCCCTGAAAAACCAATTAAAGCAACTGCACTAATAAAAGTAGCACCATATGAAAAAGCAATTACAAAGCCACCCATGCTCCTGCCAGCTATAAAATAATCTTCTTTTGTTTTAGTTTTTTTATAACCAAGATAACCTAAAAAAGCAAAGATAATTGCATAAAGGACCATAAATGTAACAAAAAATACTACATTCATCTATTTCCCCTCCGCTTTTTTTGATTCTTTTTTCTGTTTTCTAGAGGGTTCTTCTTCTTTCTTTTTAAAAAATTCTTGGTAGATTCCATATAAAATGCATAAAATTGCTGCTAGTATTGTTCCAATCCATGCAATGAACACATAAATATCCATACCTAATATTAAACCCATTAATTTTACCTCCACCCTTTGATGTAACGCGTGTCTTTAATTTTTTATTGTGTAACAAATAAAGTATTTTATATCTTTCTTATTTTTTTTCAAAATCATTATATTTAGATATCATATTCCTGATTGAAACAGGGAGGATTATATGCCAAAACAATTCTGGGATAAAGAAATCGAAACTAAACCAATTAATGAATTAAAAAAATTACAACTAAAAAGATTTAAAAATATTATTAAATATGTTTATAAAAACAATAATTTTTACCATGACAAATTAAAAGAGACTGGATTACATCCGGACAGTATAAATTCTCTTAGTAAAATTGAAAAAATACCATTTTTAACTAAACATGAATTAAGAGCATATTATCCATTTGGACTTGTTTGCACCCCTTTGGATGATATCGTGGAAGTCCATGCATCATCTGGAACAACAGGGAAACCAGTTGTAGGACCATATACTTTAAATGATTTAGAACTCTGGGGGGATGCCATGGCCAGATCTCTTTGGGCAAATGGACTAAGAAAAAAAGACATACTTCAAAATTCATATGGATATGGCTTATTTACTGGTGCTCATGGTTTTGAAAAAGGAGCTCAGAAAATTGGTGCAATGGTAATAACAATGAGCTCTGGAAATACAAAAAGACAAGTAAATCTAATGAAAGATTTTAATTCAACTTCTTTAGCCTGTACTCCATCATATTCAATGTATATTGCAGAAGTAGCAGAAGACATGGGTCTTGATCCAAAGGTAGATTTTAAATTAAAAATCGGTATGTTTGGAGCTGAAGCCTGGAGTGAAGAAATGAGAAAAAATATTGAAAACCGTTGGGGAATAACAGCCCACGAACACTATGGCTTAACAGAGATAATAGGTCCAGGCGTTGTTTCAGAATGTGAAGAAAAAAAATTACATATTAATGCAGATTATTTTTATCCTGAAGTTATTGATCCGAAAACAGGTGAAACATTGGCCCCTGGAGAGGAAGGTGAGTTGGTATATACCACATTAACAAAAGAAGCGTTTCCGGCTATAAGATTTCGAACAAAGGATCTTGCAGTATATTATGAAGATAAATGTAATTGTGGAAGGAAATTACCTATACAGTCAAGGATAAAAGGCAGAAGTGATGATATGATGAAGGTTAAAGGAGTTATTGTGTTTCCTTCTCAAATAGAAGCTGCTTTAATGAAAATTAAAGGGGTTAGTGATAATTATCAAATTGTCAAAACTACAAAAGGAAGTATAACTTCATTGTCAGTTGAGGTTGAACCAACAGATGATCGTTTTAAAAATGGTCATCTTGATAATTTTGAAAAAGAAGCCGAAGATGAGATATATAGTATCTTGAACCTACATATACCTGTTAAGGCTATCCCCCCAAGAAGCATTCCAAGAAGTACAGGAAAAGCTAAGAGAGTAGTTGAAAGATAAAGATATTATTGAATTGGTAATTGTAGATTAAGATTTAAGAGCTTTAAAACCCTCCATGAATGCTTGTTTATTCATCTCAACATACTTTTTAGGAATATTCTCTAATATAGTTTTTAATAATACATCTGATGAAAACGGTAAAACTTTACTAGAAGCAAGAGCTCCTAGCATTACAATGTTCTTAGTAATTATTCCACCTGATTTAAGAGCTATTTTTAAAGCGTCTATTTTGTATAGTTTTGCATATTTTTCAATCTCATTAAAAATATCATCCAATTTTGGATATTTTTCTCCACTTACAGTTACAGTAAAAGGAATTGTAGGATGTATATCTGTTATAACCTTTGTTTCTTTATTTGCAAAATTAATATATCTTAAAGCTTCAACAGGTTCCAGACTAATAAAAGCATCTGCAGTACCACTTGCTAATAAAGCAGTTGACACATTGCCCATTCTTACGGTACAAATGACTGATCCTCCTCTTTGTGCCATACCATGAACTTCAGAAACATATACTGAGATATTTGCGTTTAAAGCTGCTTTGCCTAAAATATTTGCGGCAGTAATAACACCTTGCCCCCCTACCCCAGAAAGTACAATACTTACGCTATTTTTCATTAGTTCCCCTCCTTTTTTATAATGATTGCTTTTGATGGACATATCTGGGTACATATAGCGCAACCGTTGCAAAGAGATTCATCTATATGTACACTTCCATCATCCTCATAATAAAATGCAGGACAACCAAAAGTTGTTATACAAGTTTTACACCTAGTACATTTTTCTTGGTCTATTTGATACTTAGCAATCTTCCCTCCAGATTTTCTTCGGTCATGAAGTTCAAGTAATATACACGGAGCTTTACTTACAATTACAGAAGTTCCTTTATAATCTAAAGCTCTTTTAAAAACTTCAATTGAATTTTTAATATTCCTAGGGTTTATTACTTCAACATGTTCAACTCCTAAACCTCTTACTACATCTTCTACTTTGATTACTTTTGCAGGTTTACCCATACCATTTAATTCAGTTCCAGGATGAGGTTGATGTCCCGTCATAGCTGTAGTTCTATTATCTAGTACAGTAAAAACACAATTGTGGTTATGATGTACTGCATCAATTATTGCAGGGATGGCTGCATGAAAAAAAGTTGAATCTCCCATAAAAGAAATCACTTTTTGATCAGTAACAATTGAAAATCCACATGCTGTACCTGCATTTGCACCCATACAAAATACAACATCAGCAGCTTCAAGGGGAGGATCTCGTCCTAATGTATAGCATCCAATATCATTTGGATAAATTGTATCTTTAGGAGAAGCCCTTCGTGCTGAATAAAATGTTGCTCTATGTGGGCATCCTGGACAAAGTGCAGGAGGTCTTATTGGTAATTTTACACTCGATTTGATGGGTTTAGGCACTGGATTTTTTATTTTTAGAATTTTTGATATCGCTTCAATTACTATATCTGGATTGTATTCGTATAATCTTGAAAAATGACCGGTGGATTTACCTAATATTTTTATTTTAGAATGAATATTAAAAGCTATTACTTTAAATTGATTTTCTAAAATTGGTTCTAGTTCTTCAACAAAAATCAGTGTGTCACATGATCTAATAAAATTTTCACATTTTTTTCTTGGTATAGGATGAGTCATTCCAAGCTTTAAAATATTTACATCAATTTTAAGTACAGATAATGCCTCTTGGACATAGTTAAATGAAACACCCGAAGTTACTATTCCTATATTACTTGATTTTTTTGACTTAAGTATTTTGTTAAAATCTGTTTTTTCTGAAACAGTCTCTGCACGTTTTATTTTTTCAAGAAGTTTGGGATGCCCTGCACGTGCAGTCGAAGGAATACAAACATACATCATATTGCGTTCAAAATGCCCTTTTCCTTTACCCTTTTTAAGTTTATCCAATATTATTGGACCCCTTACGTGACTTAACCGGGTAGTAGTTCTAAATAAAATTGGTAATTCCAGTTCTTCAGATAATTTAAAACTAAATTTTATCATTTCTTTTGCTTCTTGTGGAGTTGAAGGCTCCATCATCGGAGCATTTCCAAATAAAGCAAAATATCGGTTATCTTGTTCATTTTGCGAAGAATGACAATAGGGATCATCTGCTGTTACTATCACATGCCCTCCCTTGCACCCGAGATATAAATATGTCATTAACATATCACTTGCAACATTCAAACCAACGTGTTTCATGATAGTTAAAGCTCTTAAGCCAGATAGAGAGGCAGCAGCACCAATTTCAAGAGCAACCTTTTCATTAGTTGAATATTCAAAATAAAAACCAGGGTCTTTACCACTTTCATTTGCTTGTTTAGCAATCATTGAGAATGTATCTGCTATCTCAGATGATGGTGTTCCAGGATAGGTGGTTACAACGTCTACTCCAGATTCAAGTCCACCTCTGGTTATTGCCTCATTACCAAGTAATAATATTTTTTTTCCCCTATTGTTATCAGTAATTTTCATCATATTCACCCTTAATAAACAGAATTAAATCCCTATTTTACTTTAAATTCCCCAAAAAAGGTAAAAGAAAATAGAATATAAAATTACCTGATTTGATAGTTGAGTAACACTCATTAACTATTACAATGATTACAATAAATTTATTATATTAAAGTAAA
>Ga0272441_10001050_pt1 | contig 59611 bp, 54 predicted proteins | sample SSMProp6N_FD_193582 | JGI IMG/M metagenome (GOLD analysis project Ga0272441, IMG submission 193582) | Marine sediment archaeal communities from Little Sippewissett salt marsh, Falmouth, MA, United States - SSM-Prop-6N | ecosystem: Environmental > Aquatic > Marine > Wetlands > Sediment ...
CGTAAGAGTTGCTATTACCCGAAACTAGAAGAGTGTCTCAATCTTTCGTGCCGGTGATAGTACACCTCCGGCAGGGGAATCGGGACGATACATCCAACCATATTCATAATAACTATTCCTTGTGATAAGCCGCAGAAAACCCGTGGCGTTTTGCTTTCCCTCACCGACCACTAGTCAACAATAAGATTAGGTAACCACATAATAGCCTTCGGAAATAATGAGCATACGATGAGGCCGATTACCATCAATATGACAAAAGGAATAATTCCCCGATATACTTTTCTGATATCGATGTTTTCGGGATCAACACCCTTAATGTAAAAGAGGGCGTATCCGAAAGGCGGTGTCAGAAATGATGCCTGGAGATTAACCGCCATCATGATGACAAACCAAATCATGTCAAATCCGAGTTGTTTGGCGATAGGCAAAAACAGGGGGAAGCAAATAAGGACAATGCCTATCCAATCGATAAACATTCCCAGGAGAAAAACAATCGCCATCATAACCCAGAAGGTTCCCCACTTGCCGAGTCCAAGGCCCATGACGAAATCCGTCACCACATCCCCACCGCCGACGCCAAGAAATACGCCGGTGAAGCACGTAGCGCCGCAGAGGATCATGATTACCATTGTGTTTGTCTTTGCCGTCTGAACGACAGCTTCATACAGGCCTCTCCACGTGAATTTTCCATAGCCGATTACCATGAGGAAAGATAGAAAGGCGCCGACACCGGAAGCCTCCGTCGGTGTGGCTATGCCGAAGAAAATAGAGCCTAACACACCGAGAATGAGAATCATGGGTGGAATCAGAGATTTTACAACCAGCCATGCCACTTCTGCATTTGTTACTTCAGCCCGCTCCTCCTTACTGATCGGTGGTCCGAGTTCAGGCTTTAACGCACAGCGGATTGCAACATACGCCAGGTAGAGAAACGAAAGAATGAGTCCGGGAAACACCGCGCCGGCAAAAAGCTTACCGACCGACAGTGTTGCCTGGCTGGCCATGACGACCAGCATAATGCTGGGAGGAATCAGTATGCCGAGCGTTCCCCCGGCGCAGATGGAACCGTAGGAGAGTTCTTCATCATATCCGTATCTTTTCATCATAGGTATGGCCAAAAGCCCCATGGTCACGACAGATGCGCCTATAATACCGGTACATGCGGCAAAAATTGTTGAAACCACAATGACTGCCAGGGCGATTCCACCCTTTGTCTGACCCAGCAAATAGCGTAGCGCCTTGAAGAGATCTTCGGCGACACCCGACTTGTCTAAAAGCTGTGCCATAAAGATGAAGAGAGGGATGGCGAGAAGAACATAATTGTCCATCGTCCCCCATATCCTATTCATGAAGATGTAAAAGACCGATGGACCCCAACCGATCAATCCGAATATTACCGCCAGACCGCCCAAGACAAACGCAAGGGGGTGACCCATGAACAATCCTAGCAGTAGACCACTGAACATCAGAATCGTTAGTAACTCAGGGCTTACATCAATCATAACTCAACCCCCTTGATCAGGTATATTCTTTTGATAAACTCCGATATCCCTTGTATGAGCAGCAGAATGAATGTTATAATGATTACCGTTTTAATAGGATAAACAGGGGGAGCAAACACGCTCCATGTCGTCTCTTTCATGGCCCACGATCGTGCCGCAAAATAATACCCCTGCCAGATGCACACTGCACAAAAGGGGAAAAAGAACAACGCATAGCTGATCACGTCAACTATCGCCTTTGTTCTCTTCGAAAGGACCATCGTAAAGACATCTACCGACACATGGGACCCATACAGCAGCCCGTATCCGGCAACAATCATGAAATGGAGCGCGTATAGTTGTTTCAATACCTCAAAGCTCCACGTCGTGGGTGCATTAAAAAACCTGCGGAGTATTACTTCCATGACCGTGAGCAACACAAGGGGGACGATAATCCAGCTGAAAATTCTTCCCGTCCACTCATTAATTGCATCGCAGCTCTTTATAATTTTTTTTGTTAAATCCATGAGGACCCCCATCCGTTTTTACCTGGGATGTTTAATACACTTCGCAAAATCCTAAATTTCCTGAAAATACCCAAACAGCAGTAGGTAAATCATGAGTAACGAATGTCATAAAGAACGCTCTTTATTCCAACTCAAGGAACTGAATGCTTCCAAATCGTTCAGATCGTGCGTCCTTGAGAGGTCCCGCGCTGAAAAGTGGGGACCTCTCAAGGACACGCTTAACACGCTATAGCAGTTCTGCTAATCAAGATTCGGATATGCTTTCGGATTAAATCCGAAGGTGAATGGGGCTTCCATCGCGCGCCATTTTGAGAAATCCTTCTTGAATTGCATCTGCGATTTAATCGACTTTTTGAAGAGAGGGTGATTCTTGGCTGTTGCCTCGGTGTGCTTGTTCACCAGCGTCTGGATCTTGTCCATAACCGCATCATCATATCTGGTAATCTGAATTCCTTTGTCAACGAACTTCTGGGTGTATTCGATGGTGTCATAATACTGTTCGGCAAAGAATTTCACGCATGCGGCCTTGGCTGCCAGGCGAAGATCCTTTTGCAGGTCTTCCCCGAGGGAATCCCAGACTTTCTTGTTGATCATGACGCCCATGACGGAGGCTGGCTGATGCCATCCGGGGACTGCCCAGAATTTTGTGACCTCTCCAAATCCCATACCCCAGTCGCACGAGGGGCTGCAGAACTCGGCAGCGTCGATGACGCCCTTTTGCAGAGCCTGATAAATTTCCTGACCCGACATGGCGATATGTGCTGCGCCTAGGTCTTTCAGGAGTTTGCCCTGGGTCTGACCGGACATCCTGATTTTCTTGCCCTTGATGTCTTCCAGTGACCTGATCGGCTTATTGCTGCGGAGGCCGCACTCCATGGGGGTGACACCTGTCACAAGATACATCATTCCGAATTTTCCGTATGCTTCCTCATAAATTTTGTGACCCTCACCGCCGTAAATCCACACGAAATAATCCATAGGAGTCATTCCCATGGGATAGGAGCCGAGCGTATCAAATACGGGATCTTTCCCTGCCCAGTAATTTGCCCAGTCACCTGCGGCCTCAACCGTTCCTTTACTCACCGCGTCAAAGACTTCGTAGGAGGGCATCAAGGTTCCACCCGTATAAAATTTAATCTGCAGGCGGCCCTTTAAAAGCTGATTAGCGGCTTCAACGAAAGCGTAATCTGCACGAATCAGGTCGATTGATGGGGGCCATGTAGACGTCATCTTCCACTTCAAGACCTTCTCTTTGCCAATGGCCGGCGACGTTGCGAAGGCCAAACTAAAGGCCAATGCAACAACCAATACCGTTAGGAAAACTTTTCTTTTCATTAAGAAATACCTCCTCATTCTTTTGTAGGAATTCTTGAGATAACCTAGAATGCGGTTTTGCAAATTTCAGACCAAGGATTTTTTAAAAAAAGTTTTCAAACGAGATATGCCGATAAGCATCAAGTATCATTTATGAATTTATCTTGAACCGACGACGTGCGATGTGTTTCTTCTAGTTTTCCTTGACACAAAACGAAAAAAAAAGCATATGGCAGAGTGTATCAGAGATGTCTACATGTCGCCTTCTTGATACAGTAATGCGGCGGGAAATGGAGCAAAAGGTACCAGTACAGAGAAACAAGCAATGAAAACAAAAAAGACCGAAAAACCTGAAAACCAGCGGCTTCATGAGCAGGTTGCGCTGAGCAGGCTTATTTTCGACAACATTTACAATGGGGTTGTTGTCACAGATCCCCAAGGTTATATTACGCATTTCAATGAACCCTACGGCAAGTTTTTAGGGATTGATCCTGAAGAACAGATCGGGAAACATTGTACCGATGTTATTGAGAATACACGCATGCATATTGTGGCCAAAACCGGTATACCGGAGATCAACCAATCACATTCGGTAAATGGACAGAGCATGATTGTACAACGTATCCCTATCAAGCAAGATGGAGCGGTGATCGCTGTCTTTGGCCAGGTAATGTTTAAAAGTGTAAAAGACGTAGAAGCGCTTGCGGAGAAGCTTTCTCTCCTCAAATCAAAGGTAAAAATCTATGAACAAGAGCTTCTCTGTTTGCGTTCGACACGCTTTACCTTTGACAGTATCATCGGTGTCAGTAAAGCCATGACCTCTCTGAAAGGTGAGGCCCTCAAGGCAGCCGCCCTCTCGTTGCCCGTATTGATTACGGGAGAAAGCGGAACGGGGAAGGAACTGTTCGCCCAGGCCATCCACCATGCCAGCCCTCGTAAGATATACCCCTTCGTACGGGTCAACTGCTCTGCCATCCCCCAGAATTTGCTTGAATCGGAGTTTTTCGGGTATGCCAAAGGGGCCTTTACTGGGGCGAACACGAGTGGTAAACCCGGCAAGTTTGAACTGGCCCACCGTGGGTCCATCTTTCTCGATGAAATCGGTGAAATGCCGCTTGAAATGCAGCCGAAACTATTGCGTGTTCTAGAGGAAAAGGAGTTTGAACGGATTGGCGGTTCCCGGGTAATTCGATCTGATTTCCGTCTTATTGCCGCTACGAACCGGAACCTCGAGGAAATGCTGCCCGAAAAACAATTTCGTATGGACCTTTTCTATCGGTTGAACGTCATCCCGATAAATATACCCCCCATCCGTGAGAGGAGGGAGGATATCATGCCCCTCGCACGCCACCTGTTGGATAAACTGTCGAAAGAGGCAAACCTTCATGAAATACTTATCAATGGAAAGGCTGAAAAAGCTTTGAAAAATTACGACTGGCCGGGAAATGTGCGGGAACTTCAGAACGTGCTCGAAAGGACGCTCATTCAATTGGACGGAGACACCATCGATCTCCATCACCTTCCATTTTATCTGCACTATAACAGACAGTCGAGTCCCCCCGGAGGAAGCACCACGTCACCGGAACTGAATCAATTATCGTACAAGGATCTACATAAGAAAACTGAGGAAGAGGCCATCCGCAATATCCTTGAGACGACCCATTACAACAAGGCTCAGGCTGCCAAAATGCTCGGCATCCACCGGACCCACTTATATAAGAAGATGAAAAAATATAACATTCCTCTCGATCGTGATACGGAAACCTCCCCGGCGTAGCCATATTGATACACAGGCCGCCTAAAAGTTTCTTTCATCATTGACCATCGTGGTAGTTTCTGTGGAATTTGTCCCCTGTCTCCATACATAGTGAGCATATCCTTTCTCTTTCGGTGACGTATTTTTCTGTTGACGTGCGGGGTGCTCTTCGATGCGGCAGCACCGTGTCGCGTCGAAGAGATATGCCCTAACCTCTTTTTTTATTTATTATTTCCGGCACAGAACCAAGAGGCATTCAGGGTGCCTTGTGCAGAAACGCACCACGTTTTTTGACGACGATGACATTGGCACTACCGGTGGGAGAGGGGTGTGATGGCATGGCATACTTTTTGTAGTGGGCGTTACTGTACAGCCAATGCTTTTTCGATGAACGGCCTGTTTCGCGAAGTCAAAAGTGAAAGAAAGGTGGATAAGACACATGAATGGTAAGACGATTGATGAACTCAGACTAGGAGATAAAGCCGAATTTACGAAAACCGTATCGGAGACAGATATCTACCTTTATGCGGGAGTGACCGGCGATTTCAACCCGGCCCACATAGATGAGGAGTACGCCCGAGGAACCTTTTTTAAAAGCAGGATTGCCCACGGTATGCTATCAGCGGGGTTTATCTCTTCAGTTATCGGCACGAAACTTCCGGGTCCCGGAACCATCTATCTCGATCAGAGTCTTAAGTTCCTGGCGCCGATACGAATAGGTGACACAATTACTGCCTGGGCAGAGGTTGTGAAAATCATGTCTGAGGAAAACAGGATAAAGCTTAAAACCATCTGTGTTAACCAGCATGGAACAACGGTATTAGACGGTGAGGCTGTTGTTAGTCCCCCTAAATCGCATCGATAACAGATAACGTGTCATGTTTCTGTCTCACATCTTGAGGCGTACGACGTGAGCATGAATTTTTAGCAGGAGGTATCTTGTGACAATGAAGGGAAAAACATCGAGGAACCCTAGTGGCTTTCCAGTGCTTTCCGTTCCATCGACAGCACGGAACAAGGTGGTAACTGCAGAAGAAGCCATTCAGCTTATAAAGGACGGTGATACGATTGCAACAGGTGGTTTTGTCGGAATCGCGGTTATCGAGGAAATGGCCGTCAGGATTGAGGAGCATTTTTTACGCACTCAAAAGCCGAGAGATTTGACCCTGATCTATGCCGCCGGTCAAGGAGATGGTGCGGAGAGAGGTCTGAACCATTTTGCCCATGAAGGCCTGTTGAAAAGGGTTATCGGTGGTCACTGGGCGCTTGCTCCCAAACTCGGCAAAATGGCAATGGAGAACAAAATGATTGCCTATAATCTTCCCCAGGGCGTGATATCGCACATGTTCAGAGATATTGCCGCCCATAGACCGCGAACCATCACAACCATAGGCTTAGGGACCTTTGTTGACCCGCGTTACGGTGGCGGAAAAATAAATGATGTGACCAAGGAAGATATTGTAGAGCTGATCACTTTCGATGGTGTGGAATACCTCGCCTACAAATCTTTACCGATAAATATAGCCCTTATCAGAGGTACCACTGCTGACACGGATGGTAACGTGACTATGGAAAAAGAGGCATTAACCATCGAAAATCTATCTATTGCGATGGCGGCGAAGAATTCCAACGGCATTGTCATTGCCCAGGTAGAGAGAATAGCTGAAAAGGGCGCACTGAATGCCAGAGATGTGAAGATACCGGGAATCATTGTCGACTGCGTAGTGGTTTCCAAGCCTGAAAACCATTGGCAGACCTTTGACGAGATCTATAATCCCTCCTTCAGCGGCGAGGTAAAAATCCCATTACAATCCATGTCCCCCATGAAAATGGATGCCAGAAAGATCATTGCACGAAGGGCCGCCTCCGAGTTAGCAGCGAATGATATTGTAAACCTGGGGATCGGCATGCCGGAGGGAGTCGCGAATGTGTCAAATGAAGAAAAGATTTCGAGCTATTTTACCCTCACGGCCGAGCCCGGCATCATCGGAGGAGTTCCTGCCGGGAAATTAAGCTTCGGTGCCGCAACAAACCCGGATTGTATCGTAGACCAGCCCTACCAGTTTGATTTCTATGATGGTGGTGGATTGGACATAACCTGCCTGGGAATGGCGGAAGCCGACAAAGCGGGTAATGTCAATGTCAGCAAGTTCGGGCCAAAGCTCGCCGGATGCGGCGGGTTTATCAATATCAGTCAGTGTGCGAAAAGGTGCATTTTTGTCGGGACCTTCACCGCTGGCGGATTGAAGGTTTCGGTAAGCGATGGAAAGCTCAATATTGACCAGGAGGGGAGGCTCGGTAAGTTTGTAGATCAGGTTGAACATGTGACTTTCAGCGGAAAGTACGCTGCCAGTAAAGATCAGTATGTTCGGTATGTAACGGAACGCTGTGTCTTTTCTTTAACCAAAAAGGGCCTGGAGCTTATCGAAATAGCGCCTGGTGTTGACCTTGAAAAAGATATCCTCGCGTTAATGGCCTTTAAGCCTGCCATTAAAGAACCCCTTGGCCTGATGGATGAGAGAATATTCAACCCGGAACCCATGGGTCTGATAGACGATCTCTTGGCGGTTCCCCTGGAGGTGCGTCTGGCCTATAGTCCCGAAGAAAATATTTTCTTCGTAAATTTTGAAGGCTATAGCGTTAAATCGAGTGAGCAGGTTCAAGAGATAGATGACACGGTGAGAACGATCCTCACCCCTGTCGGTAAAAAGGTCTATACCATCGTAAACTACGATAATTTTTATATTTCGCCGGATCTTGTTGATGAATATTCGGATATGGTCAAGAAACTCGTAGAGGATCTCTATTCAGGGGTGACGCGGTATACAACCAGCGCCTTTGTCCGCATGAAACTGGGCGAAGCCCTGGTAGAACGGAAGGTCAAACCACATATCTACGAAAGTGAAGCAGAGGCGCAAAAGGCGCTTGAAGAAGTGAAAGCAGTCGAAGAGGGGTAAGAGCGGAAGGCTGAACAGAAAAGACGGCTTAGAGCGTTCCGCGCAATGGGCGAATGGAAGGATACGATGTTCCGATATCATTCGTTATGGTTAACGGATAGCAGGAGCAACACAGTATGATACGTGAATGCACCGCGCAGGAGTTGCGACATATTGTCGGGGAGCGGAGTTACCTGGATTCCCGTGAAGATCTCATAGGCTATTCCTATGATTCCTCGGTGGATGAGGCTATGCCGGAGGCAGTGATACTCCCGACAAACACCGCACAGGTATCGGAGATCATGAAGATCGCCTATCGGGAGGAGATACCCGTAACTCCCCGTGGGGCGGGAACGAATCTCAGCGGAGGAACAATTCCTGTAGCGGGGGGTATCGTTCTCGTTTTAACACGGATGGACAGGCTCATTGTGCTGAATAAGGAGGACAGATATGCCGTTGTTCAAGCCGGCTGTGTCAACCTGAACCTTCAGGAGGCGGCAAAGAAAGTCGGCCTCTTCTATCCCCCTGATCCAGCTTCCTGGTCGGTCAGCACCTTGGGAGGCAACGTCGGTGAAAATGCCGGTGGTCCCCGCGGGGTGAAATACGGTGTTACGAGGGATTGGATTCTGGGATTGAAGGTCGTACTGGCCGACGGGCGGATTATCACCGCGGGCGGTATTACCGCGAAAAATGTTACGGGGATCGATTTAATCTCTCTTTTTACCGGTTCCGAAGGCTGTTTGGGAATCGTGACGGAAGTGACGGTAAAGCTGTTGCCCCTTCCTCCCTTTCGACAGAGCCTACAGGCTTTTTACCCCTTACTGGACGGGGCGAGCAGAACCGTCGCCCGTATCATTGGTTCAGGCATTGTGCCCGTCGCGCTGGAGCTCATGGACAAAGTCGTCGTCAACCTGATTGAAGATTCCGCCCATATCGGTCTTCCCCGGGATGTTGAGGGGACCTTGTTGATTATGGTTGATGGGGATGAGGGAGCGTGCAGAAACCAAGCTGAGCGTATCGCATCAATCTGTAGAGAAGAAGGAGCCTCGGACGTTCTAGTAGCACGATCAGACGAGGAAGAGGAGAAGCTGTGGTTGGGTCGTCGCAGTGCCTTTGGTGTCATGTCACGGAAAAGGCCTACCTGTGTTTTGGAAGACTGCACTGTTCCTGTGAGCAACCTGCTGGAGATGATCAGAGGAATCGTTGCGATCGGGGAGAAATACAACCTGACCATTGGTGTCATGGCCCATGCAGGCGACGGGAATACACACCCCATGATTCTCACTGACAAACGGGATAAAGATGAATGGGCACGTGTGGAGAAGGCCGTCGCCGAGATCTTTCAGCTTGCCGTTGATCTTGACGGAACGCTATCGGGAGAACATGGCATTGGTATATCGAAAAAGCCCTTTTTACCCTTGATCATGGACGACGATGCCAGGAAACTTATGACAGAGATCAAATCGGTCTTGGATTCAAAGGGAATCTTGAATCCCGGTAAATTTATCGAGCAGAGATAGACCCCTGATAAAACACGATGGATTTTCTCGTATCTATGGTAGTTCGAGTGACTGGCGCCGTGAGGTGGGAAGAATCATGTCTTTCACATGGAGTACCGGGATAAGAAGGAACTGTTTCTGACAATGGAACACACTACGCAGCTTCTCAGCGATACAACAATCGAACATATCTATCATTGTGCCAAGTGTGGTCTGTGCCTGGAGGTGTGTCCGGTTTACCGTGAAATGCTTGTCGAGTCGCACAGCCCTCGAGGGAAGGTGCAACTGGCACGTCATATTATCGAGGGGGATCTTGCAATAACCGATCGGATGAATGATATCCTCTTTTCATCCTGTCTTCTCTGTGGGTCCTGTGTTGCGGCATGTCCGAGCGGGGTGCGCCAGGATGTCCTGTTTTCCGGGTTGCGTTGGCGTGCTGCCCAGCGCCACGGGTTGGGCTTTACGAAAAAACTTTTCTTTCATGTCCTTGCCAGGGGATGGTTGATGTCGCAATCGGCATGGTTCGGGAGATGGACTCGGGAGATACTGAGAATCACCGGCATAGAAGAGAAGATACAGGCGGGCAATCTTCCGGTGGAAGGCGTGCCCCCAATGAATGCGAAGCCATTTAATAACGCGTACAGGGGAGTGATACCGGCGCGAGGCATGACAAATGCCCGTGTTCTCTACTTTCATGGTTGTGCTACCAATTACGTCTTCGGAGATATTGGCAGCGCGGTAGTATCTGTCCTCCGACGCATGGGTGTCCAAGTTGAGATTCCCCGGAATCAGCCATGTTGCGGTCTCCCCATTTTCCTGTCCGGTGATCGAAAAACTTCTCTTGCGTGCATACACGATGTTGTTGAAAAATTTGATCGGGATGATGTGGATGCTGTCATTGTTGACTGTGCAACATGTGGTTCCGCTCTGAAAAATGAATACCCGCACATTCTGAAAGAACTTCGTGATCTTGGAGAGAACGTTGACGACGATCTTGTGGAGGCAGCTGAACGGCTTGCCGCCGCTACAATGGATATATCGGAGTTTATCGATATTCACCGTGAATGGATGCCGAAGTTTTCGCCGACGAATGGTGAAAAAATGAAAGTGACCTACCATGATCCCTGTCATCTGTTACGGGGACAAGGGGTGGGTGTTGAGCCACGGCGTCTTCTTACAATGCTTCCCAATGTTGACTTTTTGGAAATGAACGAGGCTGACCGGTGTTGTGGCGGTGGCGGAGAGTATCAGATTGAGTATGGTGACACTTCAGCCTTAATCACCAATCGAAAGATAGCGAATATATGCCGGTCCGGTGCAGAAATTGTCGCAACCGGATGCCCCGGGTGCAACATAACCATCGGCGCCCATCTGAAGAAGATAAATGACATTCGGATACTGCACCCCGTGCAACTTATTCACATGGCGCTGGAGGGGGATAACTGGAAGACATAAATGGGAGAAAATGACACAGGCGACTCCATATCATCGCTCGAGAGCACGGAAAGCTATCGAAAATACGTAAGCACCGATATGAGAAAATCCTTCAATAATGTAGAGCGGACCACACATTGCAAACCGGAAACATAAAAAAAGGGGCTGCCATCCGTGTGAATCGTGATTCATTTTCGCTCATGAATCCTTCACCTCGTCTTCACGATACCGCCATTCAATCATCTCTTTAAAAACCCTTTCTACCGAGGAATGATCATCCACAATCCAACGGTCATCCAGCAGGTTGCCAGCATGAATGCGTTCTTTTGTAAAAGGTGTGGTCACGCAAATGCACCACATCCCTGCTGCAATGGCCGCTTTAACCCCCGCAGGCGAGTCTTCGATGACCAGACATTCTTCCGGCTTTACGGAAAGCTCTTTTGCAACAAGTAAATAGATTTCCGGATCTGGTTTGCTGTGGTCAATATCATCACGGGTGGCAATGAAATCAAATTTATCAGTTAATTGAAGGTTATTTATTGTTCGCCAAGCCTGCTTGCAGTGAGACATGGTAGCGAGGCCTGCTTTAAGCCCGCTGTCACGAATCTTGTTTAAAAGGGTAATATTGTGGGGCCAATGGTTAGTGCGAAGTACCTCGGCATCAGCAAGGATTGTCTTGTAATGAGGAAGCCTGACTTGCACGAACGCCTGCCACGGAGCACTAACTCCGACTTCGCCTATCCGTGAACGGGCCGCCTCTTCAAGCTTGAAACGTTCCATTAACCCGATGGCAACCTCCCTGCGTGAAAGGCCCACAACATCCCCGAATGCGCTAACAACAACACCCTGTGAAACACACCCGGGACACAACTCAACTGCCGTACGGGCATAGGAAATGGCTTTTAATCTCTCCGTCTGCAAGAGTGTTCCGTCCAGGTCAGATATGACAGCACGAAACATATCATCACTTCTCCGAGGGTCAGCGCGGCAATCAGAATGAACAGAACACCAAGTATCCGTAACAGTATTGGCTGTGGAATACGACCGGCGAAAAAAGATCCGAACTGTGCACCGATAATCACGCCGGGAACGGTGAAGATCACGATACTCAGTAACATCGTCAACACTTTGTCCCCTGTCTGAACGAATCGGATCAAATGGCCGATGGATATAGAAAGTGCCGTGACTGCCACCACGAACACGCCCGTCCTTATTGATATCCTGCCGTCCATTTTAACTGCACAGGATATCATATAAATTTCTTCTGAGCAGGACACATTCAGGATTTTCCACCGTGCGGGGGCGTGCAAACGATGCGGGCAAATCTTCTCGTATACTGCCCGGCTCCGAGTTCATTACCAGGATTCTGTCGGCCAGGGTGATTGCCTCATCTATATCATGAGTTACAAACAGGATCGTCTGTCTATGCTGCTGCCAAAGGTCTATGAGGAGATTCTGCATTTCTCGGCGCGTGTAGTAATCAAGAGATGCAAACGGTTCGTCCATCAATAATACTTGGGGTTCTAGAATAAGCACGCGGGCAAGTTCCACCCGCTGTTTCATCCCTCCGGAGATTTCACGGGGCAGATAATGTTGGTAACTTAGCAAACCGACGAGGGTGAGCATGCGGTCGACCCGACTATTTCGATCATGTCGGTTGGTAACACGCCGTGTAAGCCCGAATTCGATATTTTCCCGAACCGTCAGCCACGGGAAAAGCGTATCTTCCTGAAACACAACACATCGATCAGTCCCGGGTCCCCGAACTGTTTCGCCATTGATCAGTACTGATCCGGATGATGGTGTCAGGAATCCTGCTAGCACATTCAAAAGCGTTGTTTTACCGCATCCACTTCGTCCGATTATACAAGTTATCTGATTTGCCATGGCACTGAAACAGACGGTTTTGAGCACATGCCCAGAAGCGACGGCCGTATCAAAATATATGGACACGTCGCGTACTTCCAGGACAGGTACATTGGACAATGATTCCGGTTTGATCACTGTCAGTTTGGCTTTCACTTTCAATACATCCTCTTGGCACTTTTTAGCGATACTTTCAGAAGGCTTACCAGCATTCCGTCACTTAGCTTACCGATGATGGCGATCAATATCATGCCGACAAGAATCATATCGATACGACCAAGCATACGTGCGTCCATGATAACCGCTCCCAGGCCGTCGGGAACGCCTGTCAGCTCGCCGAGCACAAGATATGCCCACGAAATGCCGAGACCGAGACGAAGGCCGGTGATGATATGGGGCATCGCACCCGGAAGAAGAATTGCAAAGCTACCCCGTAATCGCCCAACACCCATCATGGCGCCAGCCTGCAGAAGGCGGGGATTTATTTGCCGAGCACCTTCAGCCGCATTCAGATAGACAGGGAAAAAGGCGGCCAGAGCTACGAGAAAAACCGTTGTCTTGATACCAATACCAAACCATACCATTGCCAGGGGGAGCCACGTGATGCCGGGAACGGCACGCAGGCCGTTGATAAACGTATTCAGGAGCTTGCTGACGAGGGAGACCCTGCCGGAAAGGATACCGAGTGGAAGCCCAATGGCGGCGGCGAGTGAAAAACCCACCGTAATCCGGGCTAAACTCGCGACCGCATCACCGGCAAAACGGCCCGCATACGGTGCTTCGCCGGGGTTCAGGAAAACGTATGTGTAACATGTTCGGATAACTTCGAGCGGAGGCGGGATAAGGTATGCAGGCACAAGCCGGGCGTGTGTTACCAGTATCCAGAGTATCACGAGCACAACGGGTATGATCCAAGGAACAATTGTTGCCAGTTGTGCATGGCCTGTTTTCCGTGGTGAAAATTCATTTCGTTCACTCATGGTGCGCGTTCTTTCCGCAACGTCAGGTTCGTCAGAACTGTCCGAACAAATGAAAGATCAAATAACGATTCATAATCCGGTTGCCGTTCAATCAATCCTAGGGCCTCCATTCGTTTCCCCAGCGCCCGGGCTTTCGTGACAAAATCTTCGTCCATATACCAGGCAAGCTCCATATTGGGCCGGGCTTGTTCAAGAACATCAACAGGTGTGCCGAACTGCGACGCCAGCCCCAACCACTCTTTGGGGTGCGTTATCAGATGCTCGGTGGCCCGGGCATGGATTAAGACGAGCCGGAGGACCAGTTCGGGATGTTTTTTGATCGTGTCTTTCCGTACAAGCATTCCTGCATTTATGGTCCCGATTGACTCGCCATAGTATGGATAGGAAAGAATTTTACCGTATCCCTGGTTCACGGCAATCGTCGGGAATGGTTCACCCGACAAAAATGCGTCAATTCCCCCTCTAGCAAGTGCCATACCCATATCGAAAAAATCGACACGCGTGAGCTGCACATCCCTATCGGGCGACAGGCCATTCCGGGTCAATACTTCCCGCAGCAATATTTCATGCATGGTGCCGGGCACATAACCAATCTTTCTGCCTCGAAGCTCTGCAACGGTCTTCACATGACCGTCTTTTTTTACGACCAGTGCCGAGCATTTATTGCAGAGGGCAGCAACAATGACCACCGGCTCCCCTCGAGAGGCAGAGTGAATCGCATGCGCCAGCGTTGTACCGCACATATCCAGACTGCCTGCAAGTAGAGCCATTTTCTGATCAGCCGGATTGGTAAAGGAAAAGACGGACAGTTTGTCCGACGGATTTACATAGTTCGCATAGTAAAAGGGCTGGATTGTTTGAGGCGTTTTCCAGGTACCTACTTTAAGTTCAAATGGCCAGAGTGGACAGGGACGCAGCACGATTAGAAATACAAACACAACAATGAAAATAGTTCCATACATTTTCTGCTTCATAGCCGTAACCCTTGCAATGTGTCGGTATTATGTTTTTATTGTGTCCGGCAATGTGAGCTTTTGGTCCGCACTCTGTTTACCGGAAATCAGCCCTGTACCGATTGCATGATGTTGTCACTATTTTTCTTTTGTAGGTTTGTAAAACAGTTTGACATTGAGTCCGGGTCCCAGTCTACCTCCTTGAACATCTGCCGACACATTTCTATACTCGTACCCCTACCTTGACTTGTGTCTTCTGTTCTGTCTCGAGGACTTGAACCAACTTCTGGGAAAAACAGGTTAGCACCTGCCAACAATGACAGGGTATGCGGTTCATGTGTACAGTGGGCCTGTGGAACATCACCCATGACGAGACGGCTGACGGCGACCATACGGGCTACTTCCCGCTCACTTATCATTCCATATTTTTCAAACGGTGATCCGGGAAAGTTGATTCGTCGCATTACGCCGCTGTAGATAGCGCCGTAGTCATGCGCAAAAACCATGAGACGGGCAATTTCATCAGCACTGTGTTCCGGCCCGACCGGTTCTACACAGTTCATCCACAACAGACCGACATTCCTGAGTACCTGGATTGTTTGTATCCGTTTATCAACCTGAAAAGGGGTATCAGAACCTTCTCCAAGCCGCACGGCATGATAAGCCCCTATAAAACCTGCATCCAGGAGCTGTTCTCCCTCTCGGTGATTGATGTCACGCGTATTGGCCACCAGAGGAATCGAAACCTCGCCGCTCAGCAATTTTCCAATCTCCAACAGCTTGCTGAACTTGTATGTCCCGGTAGTCATGACATTGATGGCATCGGCATTGAATGTTTCGGCAGTGCGCGCCCATGAAACTATCGTTTCTTCATCAAACTGTTTTTCTTTGGTGAAAACCTGCGCGCTTTCAGCCAGCGAGCAAAAGCTGCAATTAAACGGGCACGGCTCTATGTTAAGACCGATGTGAAAATGATTTTCCCCCTTATTGTTAAACATTAATCGTGACAAGCGGTTTGCCGTTTCCATTAGCGCGTATACTTCCCGACTGTCGAGTTTCAGACGAAGTAATGTAACGGCCTCATGCTCGTTTAGTCCCTTTAAGTCTGCACCTTTTTTCAGGATTTCCTCTATTCCGGGATCAATATGCCACGCCATTCATCCCCCCCCCATGGTAATTATCATTCCAAATAGAAAAGGAAGTAGATCATAAAATGTTATGATGTAAATGAAAATTTGCGGATGAACACGAATGATGAAAATATAGAATAGGAGACTGTAAGTTCAGTAATAATATTAATAGCATATAAAAAAATATTGATAAAGGTTTTTTCGTCTTTTATTTCTCGAAAGCCATGCCATTCAATCGATTCTCCCGGCTCAGGCCATACCGCATGGCTTCGAGATGGCTCCCATTAGTAAGTATATTACAGACTAATCTGATATTATAAATTGAATGACAATTTTTGAGTAGTGCAGGAAATTAAACGAGGGATTGCATATCAACATTATCTCCATAGACCATCACGGAAAAAACAGACCTCGCACCAGCCGGTGTATTTTTTGTGTCCGAAAACCCAAAATCAATGGTTCATGTGGGGTATGGCATGGGGTGTTGACATTAATGGATAATGAAAAGGGGCCATGCATCTTGCATAACCCCTCGACACTATTAATGGCGTCCCCACGGGGAGTCGAACCCCGGTCGCCGGCGTGAAAGGCCGGTGTCCTAGGCCTCTAGACGATGGGGACGTAATTGTGGGCCGATAAGCCAAAGATGTCCCTATATATTTTTATATGCTCATGTGTCAAGTCAAATTACGGTCGTTCACTTAATTTTATCGTGTGAATTATTACCATGATATGACGGCTTTTCAAGTTTTTTTGTTTCCGCTCATGTTGTTATTCAAAGACAACCGGCTCGCGCAGTATCACGCTGCGCGCTCGTGCCGCCCACTCGGCGATTTCCCGATGGGTTGCCCTCAAGGAGGCAATCTGATGGAGGTTGTCAGCCGTTCGTGAGATAAGCATGGTGAGGTCGCCGTCGGCGACATTCAATTGTTTTGTAATAAACGACCATTCAACTTCTTTTGCCCACCAGTAGAGGGCCACCGATGCCCAGAGAGGTAGAGGGGTGACCTCGAAACCTGCCTCAGTCATTCGTTGTACGAAGGGTGCTATAATTGATATGACAGTGTCGTAGGCCGCCAGCATTTTTTTCGACTGCTGGCGCCTCCTGATGACAATATTGGCGTCGCGGTCGTAGACAAAAGGTGCAACGGCCGCTGCGAGGAGTGCTTCATCTCCGCGGGGGAATGCCTTGTTCTCGATGCATTCAGCGACGAGAAGCGGCTGATCGAGCCGCAGTTGTGAGGTCCACATGCCTTTTTCCGTAAGATGGCCATTTTCATCGACGAATCCTTCATCTTTTAGAAACATGAGATGTCGTTGAAAATCTCTCCAGAGGTCTCGTCCTGTTTTGGATCGCTTTTTGTTTCGTTCCTGAAAACTGGCGAGGGATCGCTTAAAAATGTTTCTGATATCATCAGGGGTGTGTGAGAGTAGCAGATTCAGGGCCATGGAAAAATCATTTTTGATACGGCTTTTGATCCTCTCCGGTTCCATGAAATAGAGATTCTTGAGGTGGGCGGTGTCCATGTATCTTTGGGGAATGGCGATCATGAAGCCGATATTGTCCTGTCCGCGTCTTCCCGCCCGACCCGTCATCTGATGAAATTCCGTAGCATTGAGGGGCAGGAATTCATGACCGTTGAACTGATCCGAATTGAGGAGGACAACAGATCGCGCCGGAAAGTTTACCCCGGCAGCCACCGTTGATGTGGCGAAGACGGCATCGAGGTAACCTTTCTTCATCATCATTTCGACGGTAAACTTCCAGGCGGGGAGCTGTCCTCCATGGTGTGCTCCGACTCTTCGGTTGAGTAGGGAGCCGAGCTGACCGTGATTTTTGAGGTAGGGAAATTGGGCGAGGATTGTCTGAAAATCGTCTTTGAATGTTTCTTTGTTTTTTCGGGAGGGGGTGCCTTTGATCGTTCCCACCGCAACGTTGCACTCGTTCCGTGATTTGAGAAAAAAGATAGCGGGGAGAAGCCTGAATTTTCGCAACACCCTGATAATATCGTCAAACGGGGGGAGAGGGTCGCCCCGGCGATAGATAGTAGCCTCTTTGTCGAGAAACGAAATGATTTTCCGGTAGAGTTTTTTCTCACTCAAAAGGGGCATCATCCGTCCCGACGGGTGGAGAAAGAGGGGGTAGAGGGGGACGGGCCTCGTTTTTTCTTCAATAATTGTGCAGGGTTTTCCCCTGATTGATTCCAGCCACGAGGCGATTTCTCCGGCATTGCCGATCGTGGCCGACAGTAGCAGCAGATTGATCCGCGCGGGGAGATAGATCATGATTTCCTCCCACACGACACCCCGTTCTCTATCGCCGAGAAAATGCGCCTCGTCGAGGATAACCAGATCGAAATCGAGATCTTCTCCTCGGTGCATGGCATCGTAGAGCTGGTTGCGGAGAATTTCCGTCGTTCCCACAACGATGGGTGCATCGACATTTTCTTTTGTGTCTCCTGTCAGGATGCCGACTTTCCTCTGGCCGAACCGCTCCGTGAATTCGACCCATTTCGCGTTGGTCAATGCTTTGAGAGGTGATGCATACCAGCAGCGACCGCCACCAGTGTATATGCGGGCAATTGCCTGTTCGGCGATCCATGTTTTGCCGGCACCAGTCGGGGCTGTGACGAGGCAGTCCGTTTTGTTTACCGCTTCGAGGGCATCGCGCTGGAATCGATCGGGTCTGAAGAGGATTGTCGGCGGTTTTCCGATCCGTGAGAATGTTTCATGCAGTCCCGCCTCGGCTTCTGGCTTCATCCTGACGGTATTTTCTCCATCGTGTCGTCGCGTCGGTTTCCCACGAAGCGTTCTTCGCCGGTATATGTGTTTTTTCGTTGTCCCGGGTTTTCGGGAGTCTTTGACCTTTCGCGTCATTCGATACGTTCTAAATTCTCTGTGTTATTGTCGTGTTACGCACATAACTCAAACTTTTAGTTACCACAGTTCGCAATCGGGGTAAAGAAATCTCGGATTTCACTCTTTTGAAATTGACAAACGAATTGCTGAATATTAAGCTCCTCACTTGCTTCGTTATTTTGCCACCCGACATTTGAAGCACAATGGTGCTATGAAAAGAGAAAGCAATGAGAAGACAATATTCTGGGGCTGGTTCGTCGTCTCCGGCGCATTTTTGATATTGAGCATGAGCTATGGCACGCGCTACTGCTTCGGTGTCTTCGTAAAACCGATGTTTGCCGAGTACCACTGGTCCTTCTCAGTCATTTCCATGGGTGCATCAATTAACCTTATCATGTATTCCATCGGCGGGATACTGTCTGGATGGCTCCTTGATAGAATGGCGCCGAAATGGATTATGTCGGTGGGCGCCCTGATCACCGCCGCGGGCTTTGTACTGACGAGCTTTATTCATACGCCCCTGCAGTTGTACCTTTCATATGGAGTACTCTGCGGTCTGGGAGCGTCGGGTATTGGTGTGGTGGTAAGCAGTTCATCTGTCGGCAAGTGGTTTATCAAAAAGAGAGGGATTGCGGTCGGCATTGCCTCTATGGGAATCGGGTTCGGAACCATGGCCCTGACGCCGGCAGCCGGATACATTGCCAAACACTACGACTGGCGTGACGGATTCATGTTTTTTGGCATTCTCATATGTGTCGTAGGGGTAGCTCTGCCGCAAGTCCTCATGGGAAGGAAGAACCCGGAGGCATACGGTCTCGCCCCTGACGGTGAACCTTCCCGCAGAACGAGTCCTGCTGAGGGAGAACCGTACCGGGGCGATCCTTCCAATGTGTCGCTCAGGCCGGTGCTCACGAGTTCCGGCTTCTGGGTTCTCGTTATCTGCTTCAGTGTTGCGGTCATGGCCGAGATGATGGCATTTGTCCATCAGGTAGCCTACGCTATTGATAGGGACATCGACAAGATCGTGGCGGCCTCGTCTGTCGGCGCTATCGGCATTGCAAGCATTTTCGGCAGATTTTTCTTCGGCTGGTTCAGCGATCGTCTCCATGATCCGAAATATTCCGCCTCGGTAGGATTTTTAGTCATGGCGGCGGGCATGTTCATACTCATTCAGGCGTCCTCTGTTCCCCTGCTGATAGTTTATGCTATCATCTTTGGCTTCGGGTATGGGTCTCTTGCTCCCATGATGCCGGTGCTCCTTGCCGATCGTTTCGGCCGTTATGTGCTGGGGTCTGCGTATGGATGGCTTACGTTCTTCGTCGTCGGGTTTGGCGGTGCGCTGGGGCCGATAATCGGAGGGCTTATCTATGATACCCTGGGTTCATATACCCATGCCTGGCAGCTTAATATGGGACTTCTCCTCGTTGTGGCCCTCGTCATCCTGACATTGAAGCCCGGGGAGGGGGACGCTGTGTAGTCGGGGGGTACTACCACCGGGAGGGGGGCTCTTGCCGGTACCGGTGAAGCTGAAAAAAGTATCTGTTGTAAATAAAAAAGGGCTTTCGCTGCATCGAGCGAAAACCCATGATATTATCTGGTGGGCCGTGCGAGAATCGAACTCGCGACCAACGGATTAAAAGTCCGCTGCTCTACCAGCTGAGCTAACGGCCCCTGGCATCGTGACAAGATACCGTGTTTAACAAGAAGCATCTTGCGTTGTCAAGCAGAAAATAGTGAATCTCCGCCGGCAGTTGTTAAAATATATCCGTTATGTTAAATGGTGTCAACGTGAAGTGATCATGGGCAATATTTTTGGCATCCGCTCCAGGTATCGTACCGATACATGACATGTCGTACAATGTTCAGAAAGTGTGCGTTATGAGGTTTTACCTATGCAGGACATTTTAAAGAAGGTACAGGTCAACATGCCCTTTCAGATGCTCGTTGAACAGTACTTGCCGGTGATTATCAGGGAGAAGATAAATCCGGAGATAGGATTTGATTGCTTTGCCCTCGACCAATTCAGTAGAGACGAGTATCAAAGAGTGGCCGATATTCTTCTCGACGCGGGGCTGTCGATAACCTTTCACGCCCCATTCTACGATTTGAGGCCGGGGGCCCTCGACTGGAAAATTCGACAGGCAACGGCGGATCGCCTCTCACAGATCTTTGAACTGGTTCCGCTGTTCAGACCCCGTACAATTGTCTGCCATGCCTCCTTCGATCATAAGTATTATGTGACTCATGAAGAGGTATGGCTCGAGAACAGTCTGAAGATGTGGCAGCAGTTTGCCGCCATGGCCTCTGAGATGAGTACGACCATTGCCCTCGAAAACGTCTATGAAGCGGATCCGCATATGTTACACCGGCTGTTCAGCTCATTCGCTCCTTCGGAGGCCGTCTGTTTCTGCTTTGACACAGGTCATTTCAATGCCTTTGCCACCACCACACTGGACGAGTGGATGAGTGCGCTGGGAGTTCGTATCGGAGAGATTCACCTGCACGACAACAACGGGTCCGGAGACGAGCATGCACCGGTTGGTGAAGGAAACTTTCCTTTTTACCAGTTGTTTGACTATTTGCATAAAGAGAAGATACAACCTATCATAACGTGTGAACCTCACACAGAGGAAAACCTGTGGCGTACCCTGAAGAATATAGAAAAGATGGGGCTGCTCGAACATGGAAGGTAGCCTCCGGGTTGTCGTGACTGCCCCTCGAAGGAGTCAGCAGTGCTTCGCTATATCATAAAACGACTGTTTTTTATGATACCACTGCTCATCGGTATTACCATAATTTCCTTTATGGTGATCCATCTCGCTCCCGGATCGCCAACCGATCTTCAGACGGAACTGAACCCCCGGGTTTCGGCTGAAATGAAGGCGCGCATGAGGGCCATGTATGATCTCGACAAACCACTCCACGAGCAATATCTCATCTGGGTGAAAAAACTGGCTGTCCTTGATCTCGGAACGTCATTTTCGACTGACCGAAGACCGGTCATTGATAAGATTGTCGAACGGCTTCCTATTACCATCATCATCAACGTGCTGTCGTTGGTCCTTATCATCATTGTTGCAATTCCGATCGGGGTTTTCTCTGCGGTTCACCAGGATTCACTTTTCGATAAGGTCACCGGGGTGTTTGTCTTCATCGGATTTGCCATGCCGACCTTCTGGCTCGCTCTCCTCTCGATGATCCTGTTCGGGGTAAACCTCGGATGGCTCCCCATATCGGGTATCCGATCCCTCAACTATGAGTATCTGCCGCCTGCGACGGCCGTTATCGATCTGCTCAAGCACCTCATATTGCCGGTCCTTCTGTCGGCGTTCGGAGGTCTGGCGGGGCTGTCGCGCTATATGCGGGCAAATATGCTGGAGGTGATTCGACAGGATTACATTACCACGGCACGTGCCAAGGGGTTGAGCGAAAGGGTAGTTATCTACAAGCATGCCCTCAGAAATGCCCTGCTTCCGGTTATCACCATTCTCGGCCTTTCGGTCCCGGGACTGATAGGCGGCAGTGTCATTTTCGAAACCATTTTTGCCATACCGGGGATGGGGCAGCTTTTTTATATGGCCGCTATGGCACGGGACTACCCTGTCATAATGGGCATCCTGTTTATCGGAGCGGTACTGACACTTATCGGTAATTTGATTGCCGATGTGTCGTACGCCGTGGCCGATCCGAGGATCAGGGTGTCGTGAGGTATCGTCGTGCGTGTGGAATGGGAGGAGATTTCTTTTACAGGGGAAAGGGTAGCTTCATAGATGCGAAATCCGAAGCACGAAGTCCGAAACGCCTTCAAATGACCAGAATTTGCAACTGAGTGAGCACATTTTGAACAGTAGGTATTCAAATTCTTTGTGTTTCGATATTCGGATGTTACCCATAATGAGTCTTTTTTACTATTTTACAAGCCGTGTGACCAGAGCGTAAGTAGATGTAAGAGCACATGAAACTTTCAGTGAAGAGTGAATTCTGGTATCGATTTTTACGAAACAAGCTGGCCGTGGCGGGCAGTGTCGTGGTGGTCCTGCTCTTTGTTGTGTCGATACTGGCGCCGTGGATTTCTCCATACGATCCAGGGGAGATCAATCTGCAGATGGTCCTTGCGCCCCCGTCCTCGATACATCTCTTTGGTACGGATCAGCTGGGTCGTGATGTGCTGAGCCGTATGATCTGGGGATCGCGGATATCACTCAAAGTGGGATTCGTCGCCATTGGTATCGCCGTATGTATCGGAGCAATTCTCGGCGCTCTGGCGGGGTACTATGGCAGGTGGGTCGATGCGGTTATTATGCGGTTCGTCGATATCATGTTGTGTTTTCCGTCGTTTTTTCTGATTCTCGCCGTCATTGCCATCCTTGAACCCTCCATCTGGAATATCATGGTCGTTATCGGTGTGACCGGATGGATGGGGATCACGCGATTGGTGCGGGCTGATTTCATATCGCTTCGTGAGAGGGAATTTGTTCAGGCGGCCAGGGCAATCGGGGCCAGTGATTTCAGGATAATATTTTTCCATATCCTTCCCAATGCCATGGCCTCCATTCTGGTGGCTGCGACGCTGGGTGTTGCCGGAGCGATTCTCACTGAATCGGCCCTTAGCTTTCTCGGAATAGGGGTGCAGCCGCCGACGCCGAGCTGGGGTAACATCCTCACGGCGGGAAAGGATAACATCGATATCGCCTGGTGGCTTTCGTTCTACCCCGGCCTGGCCATTCTTGTCACGGTACTCGGTTTCAATCTCCTGGGCGAAGGGATCCGGGATTCACTTGACCCGCGACTGAAGAGTTAGGCACGATCCGGGTTCGTTCATACATTGTATATTGACTGTTGTCATGTTTTAGAGTAACAAATCTCTGCGCATTAATTTGTAGGAGGGGGGACGAGGCCTTGGCCGAAAAAGAAAAGACCGGAGATTATATGAGTATGGATAAGAGAATTATTGGAAAACAATTACGTACGGGACAGATTTCGGAAGAAGAAGTGAAAAAGCGTCTTAAGAAACTTCCTGATGCGTCGAAAAATGCTGAAGAGTTCTCCGTCGAAATGGAGAGAAAAAAAGGAAAGTAATACCTGTCATGTTGATCGATTCCCACTGTCATATAGAAATGAAGGCCTTTGATAGGGACCGGGACAGTGTCCTTGCGAGAGCAAAGGATGTGGGTGTCGAGTACGTCGTTGCGGTCGGCATTAACCTCACCGATTGCAAACGGGTTGTTTCCACGGTGCGAAAATACGACATGGTCTTCGGCGTTGTCGGTATCCATCCCCACCATGCAAAGGATATTGACATGACAACGTACGACACACTCAAAGAGCTGGCGGCGCATGAAAAAATTGTCGCATATGGTGAAATCGGACTCGATTTTTTCCGAAACCTCTCGCCACGTGACGTACAAATCCGGCGATTCGGGGAGCAACTGGAGCTTGCCGAGGAACTCGGACTTCCGGTAGTGATTCATGACAGGGATGCCCATGCCCAGACGATGAGTATTTTGGAACAGTACAATGGCGACGGGCGAGGAATCATTCACTGTTTTTCCGGCGATTACGCCATGGCTAGAAAATGCCTCGATATGGGTTTTTACATTTCCGTGCCGGGTAACATTACCTATAGAAATGCCGAGATGCTGCGGGAGGTGGTGAAAAAAGTCCCCCTCACGCGCCTTCTCGTTGAAACTGACGCGCCGTTTCTGTCACCGCAACCGAAGAGGGGGGGCAGAAATGAACCTTCAAACATAGTATACACGGCTATGAAGGTTGCCGAGATCAAACGGTTACCCGTCGAGGAGGTTGAGGAAGTTACCTACCGCAACACAATTGATGTGTTCGGTATGGCCCATAATGTCTTGCCTTGAGTAAAAGGTATGTTCACATTTTTCTTGACTGTCGATGCGAATTACAATACAAAATTGAGATAATTGAGTAAAGATTCAGGGGTGCCGATAAGGCTGAGATAATACCCTTTGAACCTGATCTGGGTAATGCCAGCGTAGGGATGAGCGTTGCGATATTTGAGGGGGCATATCCCAGCTGGGTATGCCTCCTTTTTTTATGAATGATGGAGTTGTCACAGATATGGTAAAGATTGTTGCAATTATTGCCGATGGGACAATTCGAGATCATCGGTTTGTCGGGCGAAAACTGGCTGAGGCAGAAGAGCTGTGTATCATATGTGCCGATGGAGCAGCACGACACCTGCGCCAGCTCAATAGAGTGCCAGCGTTTATAATCGGTGACATGGACTCGGCCGACAGGGCTACTCTGGACTATTTCGAGAAAAAGGGGAGTACCATCCTCAAATATCCCGTACACAAGGACGAAACGGACACCCAGCTTGCTCTCGAACAGGCGTGCGATATGCTGCATCCCGATGAGGTCTGGATATTCGGTGCCCTCGGGGGGAGGATCGATCACTCCCTGGCGAATATATCGCTCCTCATTCTGGGAGTGAAACGAGGTGTACGGGTGAAAATCATTGAGGAGGCGTGTGAACTCTTCGTTGTGACGAATTCAGCGATTATTGATGGTGTGGCAGGGCAGACGGTGTCTCTGTTGCCCTTGTCAACGGAAGCTTCAGGTATAACCCTGGAAGGGTTCGAATATCCCCTGTCCGATGGGGTGATGGAAATCGGCAGACCGTACGGAATCAGCAATACGTTAATAACCTCGAGGGGGCGAATTTCCGTTACGTCGGGGTATCTTCTCGTGATCAGGTATTTCAGGGAGGAGGAATAAGGCATGGAACTGAGAAAGGTTTTGACAATAGCAGGGTCTGACTCCGGTGGAGGTGCCGGAATTCAGGCAGATTTGAAAACGATTACCGCCCTGGGTGGTTTCGGTATGAGTGTCCTAACGGCCCTGACTGCTCAGAATACGCTGGGGGTACAGGGGATTCACGAAGTACCCTTCGAATTTGTGGAAACGCAGTTCGATTCGGTAGCCGCCGATATCGGTATCGATGCGGCGAAGACAGGGATGCTCTCGAACTCTGAGATAATGAAAATCGTTGCGAAGAAAATAAGAGAGTATCCTGTCGAAAAACTCGTTGTCGACCCCGTGATGGTCGCCAAAGGAGGGGCAATGCTGATCAGGGAAGAAGCCAAGAGAACGCTGATTGATGAGCTCCTCCCCCTCGCTTTTGTTATTACCCCGAATATTCCCGAGGCAGAAGAATTAACCGGCATGGCGATATCGTCCGTTGACGACATGAGAAATGCCGCGGAGGCAATCAACCGCATGGGTGCCAGAAACGTGTTCGTCAAAGGCGGTCATTTGTCGGGTGAAGCCATCGATATACTCTATGACGGCAACACCTTCCATGAGTTGGTGGCAGAACGGATCGAAACAAAAGACACACACGGTACGGGTTGTACAGTGTCTGCTGCAATTGCAACGGGTCTTGCACAGGAGATGAATGTCCTTGATGCTGTGAAGCGGGCGAAAGATTACATCACAACGGCAATCAGATTCTCTCTCCGCATCGGGCAGGGGCATGGTCCGACCAATCACATGGCGTATGTCTTTCGCCGGTCGGCGCGCTATGAATGTATCAGGGAGCTGAAAGACGCCATTCAGAAGTTGAAGGAGTACGGATGCGGCAATATTATCCCCGAAGTGCAGTCAAACTTTGCGAGCGCCCTGCCGTATGCGATGGGGGTCGGCGATGTCGCAGGGATACCGGGGCGCATGATTCACGTGGGCGATGATGTGGCAACACTTCGTGATCCTGAATTCGGGGCCTCGAACCATGTGGCGAGGATCGTTCTCACCGTCATGCGGTACGATAAGGAATATCGATCGGCCATGGACATCAGGTTTTCAAATGAAATCGTCTGGATATGCAACGAACTGGGATATGCTGTCGATGAGTTCAGCAGACAGGATGAACCCGACGACGTCAAGGAGAGAGAAGGATCTTCCCTTGAATGGGGCACAAACGACGTGCTGTCGAGGCGGGAAACTATCCCCGATGTGATCTTCGACCGTGGTGACGTCGGAAAGGAACCGATCGTACGAATCATCGGGAAAACACCTGCCGAGGTTGCAGACAAGGTAGTGGCAATATCAAACAAGCTGAAAGGTCTGTAAAATATAAAGGCGAAAGTGAGGGAGAGAACAGTGTTGAATGAAGTAATCATTACAAAAGCGATAATCGAACGATTTTCACAGAAGTTTCTGGAGTATACGGAAGTTGACACGGCGATCGTGGGTGCAGGTCCTTCCGGGCTTGTGGCTGCGTACTTTCTGGCACAGGCCGGAAAGAAAGTTGCTATTTTTGAACGCAAGTTGAGCGTCGGCGGTGGTATGTGGGGCGGTGGCATGATGTTCAACGAAATCGTCGTTCAAAAAGAGGGAAAAGATATCCTCGATCTCTTTGGCGTGGCAACAAGAGAATATGAACCGGGGTACTATACCGCCGACTCGGTTGAAAGTGTCTGTACGATCTGTGCGCATGCTATGAAGGCCGGCGCGAAGGTCTTTAACTGCATCAGTGTTGAGGACGTGATTATTCGTGAAGGGAGGGTGATCGGACTTGTTGTCACATGGTCGCCTCTGGAGATGACGGGACTCCATGTCGACCCTCTTTCGATTATGGCAACGCACATCGTCGATGCTACAGGGCACGATACAGAAGTGCTTAAGGTTATCGAAAGGAAAGCGGATATTGCATTGGATACGAAAACGGGGAAGATAATGGGGGAGCGTTCCATGTGGGCAGAAAAGGCAGAACCCCTGACGGTCGAAAATACGCGCGAGATCTGTCCCGGTGTGTTTGTTTCCGGGATGGCAGCCAATGCGGCGTTTGGTGGTCCGCGGATGGGACCAATCTTCGGCGGTATGCTTCTTTCCGGCAAGAAGGCAGCTGAAGTGATACTGGGAGAATAGTGTGCAGTGACGGTACGAAACCCGGGGAAATAGTCATGGGTAGGGAGAAGAAGATCATTGCTCACGGTTGCTAATTTATCGAAAAGCTTCGACGATCTGACGGTACTGGATGGATTCGGCCTGTCCGTGCCTCGGGGAGGATTTACCGCCCTGGTAGGGCCTTCGGGGTGTGGGAAGAGCACATTGTTTGACGTGCTCACCGGAGTGGTATCCAAAGATGGTGGTACCATTGCCTGGCTCGGAGAAACGGTGCCTCATATCGGGAAAACGGCCGCGTATATGCAGCAGAAGGATCTGCTGCTGCCGTGGCTCACCTTGATCGATAATGCCCTGCTCCCTGCCAAGGTTGCCGGGGGAAACAGCGGCTCGCGACAAAAGGCGGAGTTGCTCTTCAGGCGCCTCGGGCTCCATGGGTTTGAAGAGTTTACCCCACAGAAGGTTTCAGGCGGAATGCGTCAGCGCTGTGCCCTCGTGCGGACGCTCATGTTTGAACATGAACTGGTGCTTCTCGACGAGCCCCTCTCCGCTTTGGATGCCATCACGAGACGGAGTCTTCAGGCGCTTCTGCTCCTCCTTCAAAGTGAATTCGGAAAGACCATCCTGATGATCACTCACGATGTGGAGGAAGCGCTTCTCCTGGCCGATGAGGTGATTGTGCTCACCTCTTTTCCCATGAATGTGCAGGAGCAATTTGTCTTGAAATGGCCGAAGCCGAGGCGGGCAGATGAGCCGGAAATTTTAAAGATGAAAGAGCACATCCTCGATGAACTGCAGGGAGAGGTGTCCCGTGAAACAGTCTAATATCATTGCTCTTGCAATCGTGATCATTGCTCTCGTTATCTGGGAGACCGCCTGCCGCGTCCTTTCGATCCCCGACTTTATTCTGCCTGCACCGTCGCGAATTTTCTATGTCGCCGTGTTCCGGGCATCGATCCTGCTCCCCCACGCGGGGGTGACGGCCGTGGAGATACTCATGGGAATTGGTATATCGCTGCTGGTGGCGGTTCCACTGGCGACGATCATGTTCGCCAGTCCCTCGATCGAACAGGCCATTTCACCCTTTCTTGTCGTATCGCAGGCGATTCCCGTATTCGCCCTCGCACCGCTGCTGGTCATCTGGCTGGGATATGGAATAGCAAGCAAGGTATTGATGGCCGCGATCATCATCTTTTTCCCCATAACGGTGAGCCTCCTCGAGGGGTATAAAAACTGTGGCTCCGAATATGTCATGCTCTTTCGACTGATGGGCGCCGGATTCTGGAGTACTATGCGCCTTCTTTACTGGCCGTGGGCCCTTCCGTTCTTTTTCGCCGGCCTGAAGGTGGGGGTAACCGTTGCGACCATCGGCGCTGTCATCGGCGAGTGGGTCGGTGCTCAGCAGGGACTCGGGTATCTGATGATTCAGGCCAATGCGAGACTCAATGTGGATCTGGTGTTTGCGGCGATTCTGTGGCTGTCCGTTATGGGCTTGAGTATGTGGATTTTTGTCGGTTTTCTGGAGAAAAAAATCATTTACTGGAAGCAGTAGGCAATAGAAGGAGGAATGGGTAATGATGAAACGAAAATATCATACCATGATATTGGTGGTGACAGTGGTTATGGGTCTTCTGATGGCTGCTCCCGTGTGTGCGGCGCAGAAGCTCACCATCATGCTCGATTGGTTTCCCAACATCGATCATCTGCCCCTCTATGTGGCAGAGGCCGACGGATACTTTGCCGATGAGGGGATCAGCGTGGAGATCCTCAGCCCGTCGGCAACGACCGATGCATTGAAACTTGCAGCATCAAACAATGTCGATCTCGCCGTCTCGTATGCCCCCCAGGCAATTATGGGTGTTTCGGCGGGACTTTCCGTCAAGGTTGTCGGCAGACTCGTGGAACATCCCCTCAGTGTGCTCCTATACCTCGAGGGAAAGGGGATTGAAAACCCTGCAGACCTGGAGGGAAAAATAATCGGGTATACGGTTCCCGGAATGATGGATATCCTGACCGAGGCGTTTGCGAAGATAAACGGGATACGGCATTACACGCCCATCAATGTCGGTTTCGCTATCGTCCAGTCCCTCGTTTCAAGTAGGGTCGACGCCATCATGGGGCCGTATAAGAACTACGAAACCGTTGCCCTTGAGGAGAAGGGGTATAAGGCGAGGTATTTCGAGCTGCGCGAGTGGGGGATCCCCGATTATGACGAACTCGTCTTTCTCACGGGGGATGCAGCGTTGGAAAAGAAACGAAAGGCGATTCGAGGGTTTGTGCGAGCGATTGACCGTGCCATTGCGAAGACGAGAAGAGACCCCGAAGGGGCGCTCAAAAAATATTTTGCGGCGGTTCCTGAGGCACCCCGGCAAATGGAAACAAAGGCATTTAACATAACGCTTCCCCTTTACGCCTTTCATCAGAGTCACGACGTTACGCGGTGGCAGACGCTTGCCGATTTTGCCTTCGAATACGGACTCATCAAAAATGAGGTTTCGGCACGATCGATGTTACAGCAGTGGACGAAATAGGTGAAAAAGTATGTCGGGAGAAAGGCAATAATGAAAAAAACGCAGATAGAGTTAGCCAGGCAGGGAAAAATATCGGAAGAGGTTTCCCTCTGTGCACAGCGGGAGAAGGTATCGCCTGAGTTTATCCGCAGGGGAGTCGAAGAGGGAACAATAGTGGTGGTGCGGAACAATACCCATACGACAATTTTTCCCCTCGCCATAGGAAGAGGGCTGAAAACAAAGGTCAACGCTAATATTGGAACCTCAAAAGATCGAGTGGACATCGATCTGGAACTCGAGAAAGTGAAAATATCGGCATCTGCGGGCGCTGATTCGATCATGGACCTCTCTACCGGTGGCGATGTTGGCATGATCAGGAGGAAAATTCTGAGCGCGTCGAATCTCATCGTCGGCACCGTTCCCGTATATCAAGCTGCCGCACTGATGCTGAACCGGAAAAAAGCCATCGTTGAAATGGCAGATGATGACATCTTTGATGTTATTGAGGAAAATGGTGAAGACGGTGTTGATTTTATCACCGTGCATTGTGGCGTTACGGGAAGGAGTGTTTCGTGTATTGAGAATGAGGGACGTCTATTGGGAATTGTGAGCAGAGGCGGCTCAATTATGGCAAAGTGGATGAAGTATAACAAAAGAGAAAATCCACTCTACGAGCATTTTGACAGGGTACTCGCGATAGCGAAGAAGTACGACATGGTACTGAGTTTGGGCGACGGTCTCCGACCAGGATGCATCGCAGATGCAACAGACAGAGGCCAGATACAGGAGTTGATCATCCTGGGTGAATTGACCCGTCGAGCACGCGAGTGGGGGGTTCAGGTTATGATCGAAGGGCCAGGCCATGTACCCTTTACGGAGATTCGGGCTAACGTGGAACTGCAAAAAAGTATCTGTCATGGAGCCCCCTTTTATGTGCTCGGTCCTCTGCCAACCGATATTGCCCCCGGGTATGATCATATCACTTCTGCCATCGGGGGTGCCATTGCCGGATCGGCAGGGGCGGATTTTCTCTGTTATGTTACACCGGCAGAGCATCTGAAACTCCCTGACCTCGAAGATGTCCGTGAAGGCATTGTAACATCAAAGATCGCCGCGCATATCGCAGATGTAGCAAAGGGATTGCCAGGTGCATGGGAAAAAGATCGATTGATGGCACGGTACCGAAATGAGTTCAATTGGGAAGGGCAGATCAACGCGGCTATCGATCCTCACAAGGCCGGCGCGTTACTTGAGAAGAGCAACAGTGCGGAAGAAGAGGGCTGTACCATGTGTGGTGAATTCTGCGCCATACGCTTGGGCAGGTAAAACCAAAACGACATGAGAGAGGAGCGTCATGCATAATCGGTGGTGGCGATATTTTAAAGAGATGGGGCCGGCGTGGATTATTGCTGCCGATGCAAGTGGACCTGCAACCCTTGCCAGCCTCTGCATTGCCGGATCACTGTATGGGTACCGGATGTTGTGGGTGGTCATTCTCAGTGTGCTCTTCGGTGCAACGGTGCAGTATATGGCAGCGCGAATCGGTATTATCGAAGGACACGGAATCATCAAAACAGTTGAACACCGGCTCGGTCCTGTATGGGGGTGGGTTCTCGCCATCGATGCACTGCTTGTGACATGGCTTGCCGCACTTGTTTTGATGAATGCCTTGGTCGGGGTTACTTCACTGATGACCGGTTTGCCGACACGTTTGTGGTCTGTGCCGTTCGCAGTCGTAATCGCTGTTGTTCTCGTGAAGGGAGGGTATCGGTGGTTTGAGATTTTGTGTAAGGGTCTGGTATTTTTTATTCTTGCCTGTTTCGTAATAACCCTCGGAATGGTCGATTTTTCCTGGCAAGACGCCGCACGGGGACTGATACCCAATATGCCGGGCGGTATGGATTCTGCGCTCATGATGGCAGCTATTATGGGCGGAGCCGTCCACATTACGATTATCGGACTCCATACATACAACACCAACGCAAAGGGATGGACGAGGGAACATCTGCCACTTGCTCGCTTTGACAATGCTGTTTCCATGGGGATTGCCTTCGGATTGTACAGCATCATAATTTTTTTCGTCGCTGCCGCCGTGCTTCATCCCCACCATATCAAGGTTGTAACGGCCACCGATGCAGCTTTGAGCCTCGAGCCGTTCCTCGGCAGGGCTGCCATGCATATCTTCATGCTTGGAATCTGGGGTGCGGCATTTTCAACCCTCTCTCCGACGGTACTGGCGGCATCGTATTTTTTCGCTGACAAGATGGGGTGGCCGCTGTACCGGAAAGATAAACGGTTTGTCGCAACCATTGTGGCGGGATGCGCCGTCGTTGCCCTCGGTCCTTTTCTCAAAGGAGGATTTTTTCTCCTCCTGCCCCTCATGCTTGCCCTGGGACTGTGCGGCACACCGCTCATCATTGCCATCATCCTCTATCTGGCGAATAAGCGGGAAATCGTGGGTGAAGATAAAAATTCTATGATGTTGAATATTCTCAGTGCCGTTGCGCTGGCGGTTTCCACTTTTTTGGCCGTACGATTCATCGTTGTAAAAATCGGAATATTTTAGATGGGAGTATAGAGAGTGAAGTGCTATGTCGGACCTATAAAATCCGGCTGGTGGTCGGTGTATCATGGGATAAACGATTCAAATCTACCGTGTGATGTTTACATATGAGGCACGAGTCTGGTACGCTACAGGCAACATCGGTCAGGGTCAACATTTCATAACGGCGGCAGTCATCACCGCCCTACATGCGCAGTACGGTATTCTTTTCGTGTACTGCTGAGTGCTCATTACCGGAAGCTACCACCATGCTTGATATTGCACGATTTGTAGACAGGCGAACGATCATCGTCGGGGATATCAATTCAGGAAAGACACGATATACGCTTGACATATTGGCGGCATTTCTGAAGGCAGGTCTCGATGATATTGCCGTTTTGGATTGTGCGCCCGCGAAGGTCGAGGGTGTGGGGGGGAAAATGTCCTCCATCGATGATTCGGATATTCTGTATGCCACCACTGATGTTGCCGCGCCGCGTCTGACGGGGCGAACTGAAGACGAAGTTTATGCGCTTGCCCGTCGCAATGCTGCAGCGATAGAAACACTTTTCGATGACTACCGCAGAAATTGCCGGGAACATCTCTTCATCAACGATGTTACGTTGTACCTCCACGCCGGTAGCGTGGAGCGACTCATGGGTGTCCTGACAATGCCATCTTCGGTGATAATGAATGCCTATTATGGGAGTACCTTTGATGACTCACCTCTTACCCGACGCGAGCGGGAGGGTGTGGAACATCTGCTGGGATGGTCTGATAATGTGATCAGGCTCTAAGATACGTGTGGTGTGATTGGAAGAATCCGTGAAAAGAAGCGTTCACAGTATGTCCACCGTGTGAGGTACCGGTAAACATGTCGGCAGCGAAACTCGTCATTTTCGATTACTCGGGAACCTTGAGCCTCGAGGCACCACGGTTCGGTGCGTCCGGGAATCTGACGAAAACTCTGAAAGAAACAGGCCTGGTGAAGCTCGGTGTTACAACGCCAGAAATTTTCTGGGAAGATATTGTAATCCCGTCATGGGATGAGGGAAGCACCACGGCGGTCGGGTATAAAACAATTTTTGAAAAAAGAATCAGAAAGATATTCCCCGAAAACTCTGCAGTGTTGTCCGATGCAGAGATTGCCCGTTCCGTGTCGGACTTTGTCGATCGTTATTTCGACCATTCCATGATTGATAAACGCTGGCGGCCCGCATTGGTGTGTTTGAAGGAGGCGCCCTCCGTTCGGGCAATCATTGCAACCGATCACTATAGGGAAGCCACGGCGGCGATTGTCCGTTCTCTCGGCGAAATTACCATCTCTTCGATCTCGGCGGTGGAAGGGTATCTTGCCGCCCGGAAAGGATCGTTCATTGTCGCCAATTCGGCGGAGATCGGTTTTCATAAAGCGGATCGAAAATTCTGGGACGTACTTAAATCGGGGGTACCTCTGACTGCGATACAACGTATTTTGCTCATAGATGATTTTGGAAGCAATGAAAATGTGAGAAGCGCCTTCGGTACGAGAGAGAAGGTCATAGCCAGGCAGAAAAAAACGACCTTGCTACTTGAAGAGATATTTGACGCAGAAGTGACCGTTATCCCGTTTGTGGTCGAAAGAAGGCGAGGGAAAGAAAGCATCGGGAGACAGATCCGAGAAATATCATGCGCGATAAAAGAATTTATCGCATCCGATGAAAGGGGTAGTACGAATGGCTGACACGCATCCCGGGAGGCCTCATTGACAAACGGGGTACGCGGTGATAACGTAACACGTCAAAGTCATCTAACCCCCATTAACAGTTCCGAAACCCTGGAAGGAGCGTGCCGATTAAACAGAAACTGGTAGCGTGGATTGCAGACTATCCCTTTGCTTCATACATGTGCGGTGTATGTGCGATAACCGGTCTTATCGGTGCACTTTATGTAGCATTGCTCATGTGGTTTGGAGTTCCTTCTCCGGTGATCGTATTGTTGCTGCTCCTTTTGCTGCTTCCCTTTCATGATGTGGCGGAAATTGCTGTGTGTAAGGCAATCCACATAGTGGAAAGCCCCCATCTGTTGCCCGAGATGGATTTTTCTGATGGGATTCCCGATGGGTTCAAAACCCTTATCGTCTATGCATCGCTCATTGCGAACAAAGAAGCCGCCGCACATACCCTCGAGTGCATGGAACGCACCCACCGTGCCAACAATGATACAAACCTTCCCGTGGCGATATCCACACATTTCCGTGATTCAACCGATGGTTCGGTTACGGAGGATGAAAAAGAACTCATCGATTTTGTGATAGATCGAATTGCCGCCCTCAATAAAAAATACGGCCGCGGCCGATTCTTTCTGTTTCACCGTGACAGGGAGTGGAATGCCGTTTCACAGAAGTGGATCGGATGGGAGAGAAAGCGCGGTGGTGTTGAGAAACTCAACCGGTGGCTTCTCGGGAAGCTTGAAGGTGAGGGGTTTCGGCAATATGGACCGGGAAAAACGTTCAGTACCGTTGCCGGTGACGTCGCCTCCCTTGGAACGATACGAAACGTAATCCTTCTCGACAGCGACAATGTGCTCCCCGACGGGAATGCTCTCCGTCTTGTCCGTATGGCGGCGCATCCCGACAATCATCCGTGTGTCGATAAATCGACCAATATAGTCACACGGGGGTACGGCGTTCTTCAACCATTTCCCGTGCCGACGAAGGAAAGCTGTACAAAGTCGCTGTACGCTCGCCTGGAAGGGTGGCACCGTCGGTTCGGTGGCGCACAGCATTATCTCCTCCAGAGTCTTCAGGATTTACTCCATGAGAGCACCTTTATCGGTAAGGGGATCTATGATGTCGCCGTCCATGAGCGGGTTCTCAGGGATCGCTTTCCTGAAAATCAATTGTTGAGCCACGACAAAGTCGAAAGCGGATTTTTACGAGCCGCTCTCGTTCAGGATGTTGTTGTCTTAGAAGAGGCCGCAGATAATTTCCTGGCAGGCGTCTCACAGATAGAACGCTGGCTCAGGGGGGACAAGCAGGTACTGGCGTGGGCACTGCCGAGGATACCTGACAGTCGCGGGGAGATGGGGAGAAATCCCGTCTCCGCGTTCAGCCGATGGAATCTTATCTGGTACATCAAGCGGCAGCTTGGTATATCCGCCCTGGTCATCGCGACGGTGGTGGGCTGGTTTGTGCCGCACATCCCTTCGTGGGTGACCTCTCTCATCCTTGTTGGCGTAGTCGGGTTTCCTTATCTCGTCGTACCGCTCCGGTTTCAATCGCCACTGTCGTTTCTTGTCGGATTTGCCCGGGGCGTTGTGTCGACCATTGTCTATCTCTCCTTCTATCTTCATCGGGCGCTGTCGATTCTAGAGGCATCGGTGCGTGTGACGTTTCGGTTTCCCGACAGAGTATCTGTCACAAACGCGTTTCAGGATATAAAGAAGGATGGTCGCTTCGGTTCGTTCGAACGGGTGATAAGGACGCTGAAAGTGATAATGACGGCGATAGTGAGAAAACCGAATATCGACTGGGTAACGGCCAGTGAGGTGAGAGGTAAACGGGAGATCTACAGCTTTACCGGAATCTGCGAAACAATGCTGCCATCGATTGTGGTGGGTGTCATGCTGGGTCTTGGGTGTCTCGTGTTCAGTGAGGGAGTGGCATTTACACTTTCCATCGTCGGCCTCTGGCTTGTTGCCCCTTTCGTTGTCTATTTTACGAGCAGATAATGCCGTCTCAAGCGTTTCATGTTCTATAGTCTTTCTCGGAAAATACTATTGTAAAGAAGTGTGGGCAGACGGGTGTTTCTTGTTTTTGAATGATTGGTAAAATGTCATGACCTTCTGAACATAGTCTTCCGTTTCGCGTATCCGGGGAACGCCGCGGAGGGGATTCACATTATTCGGTCCGGCGTTATAGGCGGCCAGCGCCAGTTGAAGATTGCCGCGGAACCGGTTCAACAGCTTCTTGATATAATATGTGCCTCCCATAATGTTTTGGTAGGGGTCGTAGGGATCACGGATATTAAGGGCTTTGAAATTATCGGGCATGATCTGCATCAACCCTACGGCACCGCGTTTTGAGACGGCTCGGGGATCAAAGTTTGACTCGGCTTTCACAATAGCCTTCAGAAGATAAAAATCGACCCCGTAATGTCGTGAGGCTTCTCTGATGTGGTGATCGAATTGCACCGAAGCACCAGTGACCTTTCGCCGCGGCCGTCTTTCCCGGATAAACAACCGATACTCGGGAGACGGCGGAGTGTCGGTAAAATAGTAATGTCCCTCCTTGTCAACATACATATAGATATCGGCATGGAGGGAGGGGGCTGCGAAGAACACGACGACCAGCACAACTGGAAAGATAGTGATGCAGACGACGCAGAAAAGCACTTCTTTCATACCGCTGTGTGTCGCGTTGCTGATGATATCTGGCGGAGGCATATCGTACCTTAAAGCATCATGGAGGAAACGTCCAGTTTTCTTTGAATGGTGTGACTGTCCTCGACCACTGCATCGGCACGCTCCCTTCTGCACCTTTGCAATTTTAATATATGCTTGACATGCCAACATTTTTTTTCTAGCCTTACAGACACATCATGGAACAGTGCCGGTATGATATGGTTGCCGTTTCTTTGGTCTTTACAAATTGTGCATCTGTGGAGAGAGTGGCGTAGTGGGGATATGATCGATAGTTCTGCTTGCATCGTCTACCAGGGGTAAAGAACCAATGATGAAACATGCCGGACGGCGAATGGTGGCAGGGGAGGAGAGTATCAATGTGGGGGCTTTTCCTGATGCGTGTTGTTCGTGTGGCGGTGTGTTTTTTTTACACAGGATACCCATACCGCACAGTTGAAGAAGGTAAGAGTCGGCGAACATCAGTCATACACCAGGGCCGTCTTCGAGTTCAATGACGTGGTGCGTTTTCGTAGTTCTGTCCAGACAGAGGAAAAAACGGTAGCGGTGTCGTTTTTTTGACAGTATGGCCATACCGGTATTGCTTACGGTGCAGGTGCGCGAGCGAACAGAGAAAATTACGGCTGTCACATTTACTCAGGAAGGGAAAACCTTGTACGCCGCAATTGTGACGTCTTCAGTGAACTTCGGATGTAAGGCATTTTCTCTTGTCAGTCCCGATTGGATTGTCGTAGACGTCTACTGGGAAGAAATGCCATCTACCCCTTACGCGGTCAGAAAGTCCGCCGTGCCGGCGACGGCTGTGCAGTCAGCGATCGGTCCTGCTCCTGAACTCCGGTTGCTGCCTTCGTTTTCCCGCTTCAATACATTACATCTTTATATATTAATTGTTCTGATTGTGTCGAACTTCATTACGTTGCTTATTCTTGCTGTGTTGAGTGTCGCTCTTACAAAGAGAGGGCACGATAGTACGCTGGCCGGGCATGCCGAAATCGAAGATTCGCTGATGACGGCTGATGATAGTGTCATTTTGATAAATTCGAGGGTTCAGGAAGAGTTTAGAAAGTATAAAAATCTGTGAGTTGGTGGAGATTCAATGGGAGAAGAATTCCAGCCAGAATTGGATGTTGGACTTTCGGAAGAGGAACGGGAGGATCTCGAAACCCTCATAAAGACGTTTCGTCATGAACTTCCTGTAATAGCGTCTGATGCGAATGTTGAGGAACTGCAGCAACAGGTGCAGGAGATGACAGCGTATATCGCCCGTCTTTCCGAAATGGTTCTGAAGTTTGACACCCGAATGAAATCATACTACGAGATTATTCGTCTTTTCTATCAGAAAAGTGAAAAGATGAACGAACGCATCAATGTAATTATTAAATATCTTAAGAGTAAGGAGAATCTTTAGATCAGGAGTTCCTCTTGAGCGAGAATACCGATCACACGAACGATATTATTAAAGGTGTCATAGATGGTCTCATTACAATCGAGTCCATCGATGAATTCAAGAACATCATCGTAGCCAATCCTGATAATCCGGAACTGCTCACGGTATACGCTGGCATGCTTGAAAAGAAAGAACTGTACAATGGTGCGGCGAGTGTATATAAAAAGGCATCGAGGCACTTCATTGAATCGGACATGATACTCAAGGCGATTCATTCCAAGATTCGAGAGTGGAATGTCATCAAATATTCAGAACGTGAGTGCCGGAGCATATATGCCGCATTGCGACATTGTGACAGAGATGATGTCCCCGCATATCACTTCTTCGCCCGAATGAGTTACCCTGAACTTGTCGCCGTTATGGATGAGTTGGAGCCCGTTTCCCTCGGGGCGACGGCAGTGGTGCGCGAGCAGGATGACTTTGAAGATGAACTATATTTTGTCGTATTGGGAACATTGACGGAGACGACATATTCGTCTGGCCACGAGGGAGGGGCAGAAATACTGGTGGAACAGGTGGGTGAGAACGGTTTCACCGGAGATGTGCTCCCATTCAGTGACGATAAGTTATCTCTCTCTCTCATTGAGGCAGCTTCTAATGTTGCGCTTCTGAAACTTGCCAAGGAAGACCTGATCCGTGTGTGCCGAAAATATCCCAATGTTGAATTTCTGACGATGGAATTGTGCCAATCCCGATTGGGTAAAGTCGGCAGGAAGGCATTGCATACGATAAGATCAACAACGAGGTACCAGGTTCAGACGAAAGTAACGGTGAAGATATTCCCCGACGAGCCCGACCAGAGTCCCCTTGTCCTTAACGGTTTTACCGAAGACATCTCAATGGGGGGATGCTGTATCCGACTGGGCGAGGCATACTGGACCGGTTCGGGGACAAGTGTTATCGGCAAAAACGTCAGGATTCTTTTCAGTGTGCCGAAAGTATCCGCAGGGGTCGATGTATTGGGGGAAGTTGCATGGAAGCGAGAGGTGTCATACGATGAGAGAACAACGGTATTGATCGGTGTTCAGTTTAAACAGATGACCGAAGAAGATTTTACGTTTTTGAAGAAGCACTGTTATATCGGCGATGGTGAACAGGATATGATTTACAGCCTGTGGGAATCGCTCATGAAAAAGTAATACGATTGCAGAAAAGGGGAGATGAACGTGGCTGATGTTCCGCAGATATGGGCTGTCGGAGGCGGAAAGGGAGGGGTTGGGAAGAGTACCGTCAGCACCCTCATGGCCTTCTGGCTGGCCCGAATGGGGAAACGAACAGTTCTCGTGGATGTGGACCTCGGGGGTGCAAATCTCCACACCATGATGGGAATTAAAAGTCCGCCACGAACGCTCAATGATTTTGTGTCAAAGCGGTTTGGCACCCTCGAAGATATCTGTCTGGAAACGGAGGTTGAAAACCTCATGCTTATATGCGGTGCCGGTGATGTGCTCTCCATGGCCAATCCCCATGTAGCCCAGAAGGCAAAGATTATACAGCATCTCTATCGGCTCAATACGGAGTATATCGTTCTCGATCTTGGGGCGGGAACCTCATTTAATGTCCTCGATTTTTTCCTTGTGGCAACGAAGAAGATTGTGGTTCTGAGCCCTCAGCCCATTGCGATTCAGAATGCGTATGCGTTTGTTCGAAATGCCATCTATCGCAGGTTGAGCCGACTTTCCAGTCAGCAGCCACCACTGCAGGCTCTCATCAAAACGGCAATGGATATCAACAATGAGCTCAAGGTGAGAACTGTCAGAGATCTTTTGATGGCCATCGAGGATATCAGCGGAAATGATATGGTAGATACCCTTCAGAGAGAGATCGAAGAGATCCGGCCACAGCTGATTACAAATATGGTGAATCATCCGAAGGACAAGAATGCCGGCCGTGTCATCCAGCTTGTTGCGGAGAAGTATCTGTTAACCCATCCGGTGAATGTCGGGGCCGTTGTCTATGATAAACAGATCGAAGCAATAGTATCAGATATGGTGCCGCTGACCAAACTGGTACAGTCAAGCGATGCATTTGCCAGCGTATACGATATTGTCATGAAACTCATGTGATGCCAATCCGGTAAATTGTGAAGGTTCTCGGTACAACCCGGCAACACTGCGACAGTAGCCTGCGATGATCGGTAACTGAAGTTCGATGCGTGATATAATAACAGGCCGCCATGAGGGAGGTAAATCGGGAGCTGAATCTGCATCAGTGTGCCTCCTGCTTTGCTTCTTCATTGGTAGTATGCTTTTCGTGACAGGCTGTAGCCATGCCCCGTCGAGACGACCTGCGACAACCCCGAAACCTTCGATATCCCTGCAGCCTCGCGCCGGAGAGGAAACACTTGCTCGGATGGGCTATACCATTCAGGTTGGTGCTTTTTCCAACGCTGTCAATGCCGGTAAACTTACCGAGTACCTCAATGAAGAGAACCTCGATGCATATTACTTCGTTTTCAGGAAGGGCCTTTATAAGGTTCGATTCGGCAATTTCCCCACAAGAGAGCTTGCCCATAGAGAGGCCGTGATTCTCCAGGCAATGGGAGTGATTGGTGAGTTCTATATCGTCTCGCCCGGCGAATATGCCGTGGCACGCAAAACGATATACGGAAATACCTACCTCAGAGATGAAATTGTGAAGACGGCGCGGAGCTTTATCGGGGTACCGTACCGGTGGGGTGGCGTTACGAAAAAAAAGGGATTTGACTGCAGTGGGCTGGCAATGGCGGTTTACAAGCTCAACGGGTTAAATCTGCCAAGGACATCAAGGGAACAATACCGTGCCGGTTCATATATCCCGCGTAGCAATCTGGTGCAGGGTGATCTTGTCTTCTTTGACACGCGGGGAAAGGGGGAGGTTTCTCACGTAGGGGTATATATCGGAGGGGGCAGATTTATTCATGCGCCCCGGCGTGGGAAAACGGTAAGAATAAGTAACCTCGCAAGTTCTTATTACCGGACGCATTACTCCGGGGCGCGAAAGTATTTCTGATTCCGCGCCGATACCCCAGTTTGCATGAAAGGGATTTGATTACTTGCAGAGGTGTGAATATTTCCATTGACAAACGTTGCGTAACGTTTTATGGTGGCGACAATGAGAAGCAGATAGTGAAGGGCGAGAGAGCCGCATGGCGAGAAACCGCATAACCGTTATTCTTATTGGCATTATACTTATTCTGGAGGGCATATATGTCTGACCTGATAATGGTTTAGGAACTCGCAAAACATAAAAACAAAAAATCCGTTATCAGGGCAGCTGGTAACGGATTTTTTTTGGCGGAGAGAAAGGCACTATGAAAAATTGGGATGTTTTAATTTATGACACAACGTTGAGAGATGGAACTCAGGGAGAACAGGTGAGCTTTTCTGCCGAGGATAAGCTGCGTATTGCGCAAAGATTCGATGAGATGGGGTTCCACTATATTGAAGGAGGGTGGCCCGGGTCAAACCCACGGGATATGCGGTTCTTTGAAATGGCGCGGGAGGTACAGTTTGAAAATTCTCGCCTCGCCGCATTCGGGAGCACGAGAAGGCCAGATTGTACGGTTGAGAAATGCCCCACAACGCAGGCGCTGCTTCAGGCTGAAACGCCGGTCGTAACCATCTTCGGAAAGACATGGGATCTGCACGCGACGGATATTTTGGGGGTGACCCTCGACGAGAATCTTGCAATCATTCGAGAATCGGTAGGCTTTTTCAAGTCGAAAGGCAAAGAAGTTATTTATGATGCGGAACACTTCTTTGACGGATACAAGAACAATCCCGAATATGCCATTGAAACCCTCAGCGCCGCTGTGGAGGAGGGCGCCGATATGATCGTCTTATGCGATACAAATGGCGGGACCCTCACGTGGGAGCTTGACGATATCATCACTACAGTGTCTTCTAGTATCGCTCCGGAAAAGCTAGGTATACATGCCCATAATGACTGTGGACTGGGGGTGGCAAATTCTCTTGTCTCGGTACTCAGAGGAGTAAAAATGGTTCAGGGTACCATCAATGGCTACGGGGAACGATGCGGTAACGCCGATCTTATCGCTATAATCGGCAGCATTATTTTAAAGATGGGGAAGAAATGTCTTCCCGAGTCCTCACTGCAGTACCTCACAAATCTTTCCCGATATGTGAGCGATGTGGCAAATATTCCCCCTGTAAATGCAAGACCATACGTGGGACGCAGTGCATTTGCCCACAAGGGTGGCGTTCACGTCAACGCCGTCTTGAAAAATCCCATTGCCTATGAGCATACCGATCCAAAACTGGTGGGAAATAAACGGAGGGTTGTTGCGTCCGATCTTTCCGGTAAAAGTACGATCGAATATAAAGCCCGCGAGTTCGGAATCTTCCTTGAAGATAACAATGGGGTGAGTAGGAAGGTTGTGGAAGAGATAAAAAGAATGGAGGATCAGGGATATCAATTTGATGCGGCGGATGGTTCTCTCGCAATCCTTATCAAGAGGGCGATCGGAGAATTTGTCGAGCCCTTTTCATTGGAATCGTTCCGGGTGATTGATGAAAAGACAAAGGAGAATTCCTCGCATGCGCAGGCAACCATAAAGGTTTCTGTGGGCGATGATCACGAAATAACAGCGGCCGAAGGAAACGGTCCGGTCAATGCTCTGGATAATGCCCTCAGGAAGGCGTTGGTGAAATTCTATCCGCAGATCGCTGAGATGCATCTTGTCGATTTTAAGGTAAGGATTCTGGAGGGCAGTGAGGGGACGGCGGCGAAAGTGCGGGTTCTGCTTGAATCGAGAGACGACAGAGACGTGTGGACGACTATCGGAGTGTCAACCAATGTCATCGAGGCAAGCTGGCAGGCCCTGGTGGACAGTATCAGTTACAAGTTATGTAAAAGTGAGTAGAAGGGGTTGATAAATGCATCATTCTAATGTGCTGTCTTTCGAGCAAGTTACCGACGGGATAACACAAGGGGTGAATAGCGTAAGAAGAAGCTCGCTACGTGTGGTGTGCTTGCTTAGCCTTAGTGCCTCATATCTGCGCCCCGTCGTTTTTAGGACAGCATGAAAGCCGAGTAACAACGCAAACCTAAAGGCCATGGGCGTTATGCCCATGGCCTTTTTTATTCTGAAGTGAGAGGTTGTGAAAATGAAGTGTGATAAGGATCGAGTATGTATTTTTGATACGACATTGCGGGATGGGGAACAGGCACCGGGATTTAGTATGAACCTTGAAGAAAAAATACGGTTCGCAAAGCAGCTGGAAACGTTGGGAGTGGATGTGATAGAAGCCGGGTTCCCTGTCGCATCGGACGGAGATTTTATGGCGGTGCAGAGAATCGCGCGCGAAGTTCGACACTGTCAGATAGCGGGGCTTGCCAGGACGGAACCTGCTGATATTGATCGGGCATGGGAAGCGCTTCGAGACGCCGCAAATCCGAGGATCCATGTTTTTCTTTCAACGTCTGACATCCATTTGAGGTACATGTTGAAGAAAACACGACAGCAGGTGCTGTCCGAGGCGTGTGACGCGGTGACCTATTGCCGAAGTATGACAGATAATGTCGAATTCTCTGCGCAGGATGCAACGAGAACCGATTGGGAGTATCTTTGCGATGTTATTGAGGGAGTCATCGACCGTGGTGCCACCACGGTCAATATTCCCGACACGGTGGGATACACTGTGCCGGATGAATATGCCGAATTGTTGCAGTATCTTTTTGAAAATGTAAAGAATATTCATGAGACCACCGTTTCAGTTCACTGCCATGATGACTTGGGGTTGGCGGTGGCAAATTCGATAAATGCCCTCAATTATGGGGCGCGTCAGGTCGAGTGTACGGTAAACGGTATCGGTGAAAGAGCGGGGAATGCGTCACTTGAGGAAATCGTTATGGCATTGCGAACGAGGCAGGATAGGATCAAGCTCCATACGAACATTAGAGCCGAGAATATTTATCGTACCTCCCACATGCTGACCAACATTACCGGTATTGCCGTTCAGCCGAACAAAGCGATTGTCGGAAAGAACGCATTTGCCCATGAAGCGGGAATACATCAGCACGGAATCATTAAGGAGAAAGCGACCTATGAAATCATGACTCCAGAATCTGTCGGGTTCCCGGAGTCGAATTTGGTGCTTGGCAAGCACTCAGGTCGTCATGCCTTGCGGGACAGACTCGAAAAAATGGGATATCAGCTGAGAAATTTAGAGATTGATCGAGTGTTTGCGCGGTTCAAGGAACTGGCAGATATTAAAAAGGAGATATTTGACGAGGATATCGAAGAGCTGATTTACGAAGATATATTTCGGGAACCGGATACATTCGAATTGCTGTACCTCAATGTTGTAAGCGGGGACATTGCTATCCCGACGGCCACTCTTCGAATGAGGGTCGGTGAGAATGTTCTTGAGGAGGCGGCATTCGGAGTCGGTCCGGTCGATGCAACCTTCGCGGCAATCAGAAAGCTGACTGGTATAGAGTACCATCTGATTCGGTACGAAGTGAGTGCGATAACAGGGGGAACCGATGCTCAGGGGGTGGTGAATGTCCAGCTCAGGTACGGCGAACGTAATGTGTCGGGGCGCGGTTCTGATACCGATATCCTCGTAGCTTCCGCGAAGGCATTCCTGAACACCCTGAATAAGATAGAGTCGGTGAAGCGGTATGCGGAGCGATATGTGGCGTGAGAAAGAGAAATAGTGCGGTGAAAATGGTTTGACTTTTTGCGCATTTCATATAAAAAACGAATAGATTTGCAGCAAAGTGATACAGGCATGATCAGGGGGCGCAGAGACAGCTCTTCACCATCCATATTCAGTGCGTCTTATTGCAATGTCTAATTGAATCATTACAGATGGAGATATAGCTATGCCAATGACAATTACGGAGAAAATAATAGCGGCTCATGCAGGGGTTGACAGGGTGCAGCCGGGTGAACTCGTTGAGGTGAAGGTGGATGTTGTTTTTGCCCACGACGTGACAGCTCCCCTCGCAATTGAAACCTTCAGGAAGGTGGGAGTCGACAGGGTCTTTGACAATGAAAAGATCATTCTGGTTGCCGACCATTTTGTTCCGAATAAGGATATCGAATCGGCCCAGCAGGCAAAGGTAATGCGTGATTTTGCCAGAGAACAGGACATAAAGTACTACTACGAGGTTGGCGAGGCGGGTATTGGTCATGTACTGCTCCTTGAGAAGGGCTTTATCGTGCCCGGTCAGATTATTGCCGGTGCCGACAGTCATACCTGTACCTATGGTGTCATGGGGGCGTTTTCTGTCGGTGTCGGGAGCACAGACATTGGCGTAACTATGGCGACTGGTGAGATGTGGCTGCGGGTCCCGCCCACGATGCGGATAACGTACAATGGAAAGCCGCGGCAGTGGGTGCAGGGTAAAGATTTGATTCTCTTTACGATAGGACAGATCGGTGTTGAAGGTGCGCTGTACAGCACCCTCGAATTTGCCGGAGAGACGGTCCGTGAGTTGCCCCTATATCAGAGAATTACCATGACGAATATGGCGGTTGAGGCAGGAGCGAAAAACGGGATTATCGAACCCGACGAGGTAACCCTTGCCTATACCCGAGAGAGGTTTTCCCTCGACCCTGTTGTTTACATGAGCGATACGGATGCGAACTATGAAAGGGCCATAGAGATTTCCGTCGACGCGATTGAACCGCAAGTGTCAATACCGTCTTCACCGGCAAACGCATACCCCGTTTCTGACGTTCAAAAGATGGCAATTGATCAGGTGTTTATCGGATCGTGTACCAATGGTAATCTGGAAGACCTGCGCAATGCCGCGAGTATCCTGAAGGGTAAAACGATTGCTCGCGGGATACGACTGATCGTAATTCCGAGCACGCCCCTTATTTATAAGATGGCTCTCAAAGAGGGTATCCTTGAAACGTTTCTCAATGCAGGAGCCGTTATCGGTCCGCCCTGCTGCGGACCGTGTCTGGGCGGTCATATGGGAATTCTTGCTGAAGGTGAAAAGGCGGTGGCAACGACGAACCGAAATTTCGTCGGCAGAATGGGACATCCAAGAAGCGAGGTATATCTTGCGAATCCCTTTGTGGCAGCGTCATCGGCAATTCTCGGCAGAATCGGAGGCCCGGATGATCTTTGATGGTGAAACTACGGGGTAATGGTTGTGAACGATCAGCGGAAGTGATGGCACTACTTCAAAAAAGATATGGGAAAGGAAACAGGGAATGACAATTCGAGGAAAAGTCTGGAAATTTGGTGACGACATCGATACTGATGCGATTATTCCGGCACGCTACCTTAATGTATACGACGGAAAAGAACTGGCAAAAAAGTGTTTTGAGGATGCGCGGCCCGGGTTTTCCGCCGATGTTGCTCAGGGAGATATCATCGTCGCCGAAAGAAATTTCGGATGTGGTTCTTCACGAGAGCATGCACCACTGGCCATCAAGTCAGGGGGTATCGCTGTCATTATCGCGAAAAGCTTTGCCCGCATCTTCTATCGGAATGCCTTCAATATCGGACTTCCATTGATAGAATCGGAAGAGGCAGTCAGTGGGCTGTCTGATGGCGATGAAGTAGCAATCGATTTAGAGAGCGGGAAGATAGAAAATATAAAAACGGGAGAGATATACCAGTCGAGGCCGATGCCTGATTTCATGAGAGATCTTATTGGCCTCGGCGGACTGGTCAATTACGTGAGAGAAAAGAAACTCAACATTCGATGAATATGAAGCGAATATAGTGCGGGAGATGGGTAATATGAAAGAGTATGCAATTGGCGTTATCCCCGGCGACGGGACGGGTGGCGAGGTTGTGGCCGAGGCGGTAAAGGCATTACAGGCAATTTCCGAGGTTTCAGGGATACAATTCAACCTGCATCATTACGACCTTGGCGGTGATCGATACCTCAAAAAAGGGGAGCTTCTGCCGGATTCGATCGTTGAAGAATTGCGCGATATGGATTCGGTTCTCCTTGGCGCCATTGGACATCCCGACGTCAAACCGGGCATATTGGAGCAGGGCATTCTGCTGAAGCTCCGTTTTGAACTGGATCTCTATATAAACTTACGCCCCGTCGTGCTTTATCCGGGTGTCTACACGCCGATAAAAGACAAAAGTTCTGAAGATATCGATTTTGTTGTGGTCCGGGAAAATACGGAGGGCCTCTATTCCGGAAGCGGCGGTTTTCTGAGAAAGGGAACGCCGGAAGAGGTGGCGATCCAGGAATCCGTCAACACACGAATGGGGGTTGAACGCTGCATCCGTTATGCCTTCGAATATTGCCGGAGGCGAAATAGAGAAAAACGGCTGACGCTCTGCGGGAAGACGAATGTCCTCACCTATGCGTTTGATCTGTGGGAGCGGGTATTTTACAAGTGCGCTGAGGAATATCCGGATATTGAAACTGACTATGCCCATGTCGATGCCGTCTGCATGTGGATGGTGAAAAATCCCGAATTTTTCGATGTGATCGTTACGGACAATATGTTTGGCGACATTATTACCGATCTGGGGGCCATGATCCAAGGGGGGATGGGTATCGCAGCGGGTGGCAACATCAATCCGGAGGGAACGGCCATGTTTGAGCCGATCGGCGGGTCGGCACCAAAATATACCGGTCTGAACAAGATCAACCCTCTCGCAGCGATCTGCTCCGTTCAGATGATGCTGGATTATTGCGATGAAGACGAAGCCGCCGAAAGATTGCTGCGGGCAATAAAAAACGTAATACAGCACGATGTTAAAAGCATGGATGCAGGTAAGATGGGATACGGAACAAAGGAAGTCGGTGATTTGGTCGTACAGTATATCAAAAATCCACGCCTGTAGTGCAGAGTGCAAAGGTTGATCGTGGCCGGATCACTACAGATGACCCGCGACGGAAGAGGGACCGAGAGTATATCGTTTCGACCCGGTTCCGACAGGTGTCTCGATTCGAGCTTCTCCTTGACAGTCATCTCCCTTCTTTTATACACTGAGCAGGCTTGGCAGATGGCAGAAATGTTGCGTATTCAAACTGATATGGCGATGGCATTAACGATTCGTTACAAACTCCGGGGGTATCGTTATGGCGGGAAAAAAGAGGAGGCGGACGGTTCGTTTTACTGATAATGGTGAAATCAATCGATTACTGACAGACGTGGTTTCGTCGGTCAGAGACTTCACTGAAAACCAGCTCGAACAGATACAGACGCTGACACAGATCGGTGCAGCCCTGTCTGCCGAGCATCACATCGAGCGGCTTCTCGAAGTAATTGTCGACGAGGCGAGAAAACTCACCAATGCCGATGGCGGCACGCTCTATGTGCTGAATGATGATAAAAAAAGGCTAGAGTTTGCCATTGTTCAGAATAATTCCCTGGGTGTCCGAATGGGGGGTACCGCCGGCGAGATCACGTGGCCTCCCATTGAGTTGTATAGCGACGATGGAACCCCCAATCACGCCAATGTTTCCTCTTATGCAGCCCTGTCGGGTGAAGTGGCCAACATCTCTGATGTCTACCAGACGGAAAAGTTCAACTTTGAGGGAACGCGTCAATTTGACTCTGAAACCGGATACCGGTCGGAGTCAATGCTTGTGGTTCCCATGCATAACCATGAAAATGATATCATTGGAATTCTGCAGCTTTTAAATGCCCAGGACCCGGAAAAGATGGGGACGATTCCTTTTTCGGCCGAGTCGCAAAAACTGACAGAGTCTCTTGCCTCTCAGGCAGCCATAGCTCACACCAATAGTCACCTCATTATAGAACTGCAGAACCTGTTTGAGTCGTTTGTCAGGACGATTGCCACTGCGATCGATGAAAAATCACCCTATACGGGGGATCACGGCCGGCGCGTTGTCGAGATCACCATGATGATCGCCGGGAAGATCAATGATGCTGCTGAGGGATCGTTCGCCGACATAGTCTTCGATAAGGACGAGATGAATGAGCTGAGGATCGCGGCATGGCTTCACGATGTCGGGAAGGTGGCGGTCCCGGAACACGTGATGGACAAGCCGGCGAAGTTGAAGACGGTGTGCGACAGGATCGAACTGCTGAAAACACGAATCGAAGTGATGAAGCGAGATGTGGAAATCGAGTATCTCAAGAGGCTACACGGCAATGGGAACAATTCCCATACCCTCGCCAACAACAAATCGTACCGGCGGAGGATAAAAAAACTTGATGATGAATTTAGTTTTCTCGCTTCCATCAACCAGGGGGCGGAATTCATGTCGGACGAGGACCTTGAGCGATTAGGTAGAATTGCCAGAAGAAAATGGACGATGAACGGGGATAGACTGCCGCTGATTACCGATGATGAGCTGGAAAATCTGGCTATCCGCAAGGGGACGCTCACCGATGATGAGCGTACCATTATCAATAGCCATGCGGAAATCACCTATAAAATGCTCTCGCAGATGCCATTTCCCAAGAAGCTGAAGAACGTTCCCATCTACGCAAGTTCGCATCATGAGTGTATCAATGGTGCCGGGTATCCTCGCGGTCTCATGGGAGATGATATCTCCCTTCAGGCACGGATCATCGCACTGGCCGATGCCTTTGAAGCACTGACGGCTCATGACAGGCCGTACCGGGAGGCGAACACCCTTTCCCAGGCTATCAGAATCCTGGGCTTCATGGTGAAAGACGGCCATCTGGACAAAGATCTCTTCGATCTTTTCATGAAGGAATTGGTCTATCTTGACTACGCCGAAAGAGAACTCGACCCTTCGCAGATCGACGAAGTCGAAGCATGAGAGCGACAAAGTCCACCAGCCAGTGATTATTGATAGGTACGTCACACACCCCTCACTGTTTCCCTGCCACGTTCTTTAGTCGTTCCCGAGTTGTTCCTTCAGCTTTTTCCTGTCTTTAATTGCCGTTTGCACTCGTTTCAGTGCGGCATTTACCGCATCGGTGGGTTTATCGAGAAGCCTGTCGGCCTGTTGGAATAACGAAAGGGCTTCTTCGTATTTTCCTTCACTTTCGGCATAGACGCCAAGGTTGTAGATGATCGCCGGGGCACCGGGGGAAAGGTTGCGTGCCTCTTCCCACAGTTCACCGGCTCTGTCCAACCGCTGTTTGCGCGCATATTCGATGCCCTGGTTGAGCTTTCGTTTTGCCTCTTTCGAATCAATACCCTTCTTTGAATTCATGAGCACAACTTCGCGGGTGACGAAGTAGGGGGCTACATCTTTCCTGAGTTGTCCCTTTACCACTTCTTTGGCCTGATGTATAAGCTCTGCCTTACTCCTGAGCGGCATCTGGTCTGTACATTTGGCATCCTCTGCACCACCCGAAAGGTTGCGCGAATAGACGATCCTGCCTGTGGCAACTTCTATCAGCTTGGGGGAGCAGTCGAAGGTGGCAACTCGTTTCGTGCAGTTGACGCTATATGTTGTCCACTTTATGCATTTCCCCTCGTACGCATTCCCTTTTTTGTCATACTTTATCTCCCGTTCGGTGCATCGTCTCCGATTTCTCTTATACCTGACGTCTTTACACGCGGACTGCGTTATGACACCGGTGTAAATCCCCTCAGCCCCGACCATCTGTCCAACTTTTGCCGCTGTTGCTTCGGATACTGCACCGCTCATGGAGAGCTGCAACTCACTCATGGTTTTGTCTATTGATGAGCGGTCAACAAGGGTAAAGTATTGTTCATCGTCGATGAAGATGTTGCCCAGTACGCCTTCAAGCTCGGATGCAAACCCCTCACCGCCCCGGCCACTGAAGGGCATAACGGCGATTCGTTTTGTTGTTGATGCCTCGTGGTACTGCGCAGGTTGCAGCATCTTCATCTTGATTTTCGTTGCACATCCGGTAAGCATAAGCAGGACGACAACAACAACGACAGTTCCTCTTCTGAACATTCTGCCATGGTTCACATCCATTGTGGTCTCTCCCTTCACCGTGAAGAAATGGTTCGTTATCCCCTTGTCAAACACCATGTAAAAAATATCTGTGTCAATGTCAAGGGGTCGGCCGAATTATTTACCGCATATCGACGGGTAAAAAGAATTTGCAAGTATCTTGAAATAGAGATATATTTAGATATTGTAAAATTGACCTCCCCGGAAAACCCGGGGGGTGCCATTGTACTATTTCAATAATGTGGAAAAAGTGATGTAAGAATGCTAGTAACCATCAATAATGAGAATCCGCAGATGCGACTCATACGAAGGGCAGTCGACGTGTTGCGTGAAGGGGGAATCATTATCTATCCCACTGATACCGTCTACGGGATGGGATGTGATCTTTTCAACAAGCGGTCGATTGAAAAGATTTATGAGATTAAACAGCGAAGTAAAAAACAACCCTTCAGTTTTATCTGTTCTGATCTCAAAGATATCAGCAATTATGCGCTCGTTTCAAACTATGCGTATAAAATAATGAGACGGATGCTTCCCGGTCCGTATACTTTTGTGCTCGAGGCTTCGAGAGTTGTGCCGAAAATTCTGCTTCCCAAACGAAAAACGGTCGGAATCAGAGTGCCGAACAATAAGATATGTCTTGCCCTGGTACAGGAACTCGGCAACCCTATCATCAGCACCAGTGTGACAACCGGGGAAAACAGAATTCTGAGTGACCCCATCGATATGGAAACGGAATTCAGGCATTGCGTCGGCATGGTCATCGATGGTGGTATGGTGACTCCCGAGGAGTCGAGCGTGATCAGTTTTATTGATGATGTTCCTGATGTGATAAGAGAGGGAAAGGGAGATGTGAGTCTCTTTCTCTGAGGAGTGAATATGGCCAAGAAAATGCTTGTAAACACAATTGATGAAGAAGAAAGCCGGATGGCCATTGTTGAAGGTGGCAAGCTGGTGGAATTTAATATTCAGATGTCGGTGAGAACACCGATCATCGGAAATATTTATAAAGCAGTGGTGCGCAATGTAGAGCGAGGGCTTCAAGCCGCATTCGTTGATTTTGGAGCCGTGAAGAACGGATTTTTACCGCTCCATGATGTCAGTCCGGAGTATTTCCAGCATGACAACGGGAAACGAATCCTCAAAGTGGGGCAGGAGCTGCTCATTCAGGTACTGCGGGAACAGAAAAATCACAAAGGTGCCATGCTGACGACATACATATCGTTGCCGGCTCGTTACCTTGTGCTTATGCCGCAAAAACGAAGTGCCGGAATATCCCGTAAGGTCGACAGCGATGATGACCGTGATAAGTTGCGAAGCATCATGGACAAAGTTGTCGAAAACAAGGAAATGGGTTTCATTGTAAGAACAGCCGGCGCAAACAGGACGAAACAGGAACTCCAACGCGACTATCAGATTCTCCTCCGGCTGTGGAAGGATATAAAGAAAAAAGCCGAGAAAACTTCTGCACCGGCACTCATTTATCACGAGAGCGACTTTGCCGTCCGATCGCTTCGTGACTACTTTACCTCCGATATCAACGAGATAGTTGTTGATGATGTCAATACATTCCACAAGATGAGGGACTACTTCAAGGCGGTCTCACCGAGAAATGTGAGAATGATCAAACACTACAGAGAAGAAACACCGATCTTTCACAACTATGAGATCGAAGAACAGATCGACGAGATTTACCAGGAACGGGCCAATCTCACCTCGGGAGGCTACCTTATCATTGTTCCGACGGAGGCGATGATAACCATCGATGTGAACTCAGGTCGGGCATCGAGCAGGCGTGATGTTGAAGAGACGGCACTCAAGACCAATCTCGAGGCAGTAGAGGAAATTGCACGACAGCTTCGTCTCAGGGACCTCGGGGGCCTTGTTATTATCGATTTTATCGATATGAGGGACCGAAAACACATCTCTCAGGTAGAAAAGGCATTTAAGAAGAGCCTGAGCCTGGACAGGGCCAGGATCCAGATGTCGAGGATATCGCGGTTTGGTCTCATGGAACTGTCGCGCCAGCGCAAGCAGACGGCTATTCAGGAAGTAAGCTATACGTCATGCCCGCACTGTCATGGCACGGGTCTGAGACCGTCGCTGGAGTACATGGCACTGGGCACCTTCAGGAGAATAAAATCGGCAGCGGTAAAAAGGATGTATGCAACGATCAATGTGGATACTACCCGCGAGGTAACTGACTATCTGTTAAACCAGAAAAGAAAAGATATGAGCGATCTGGAATCTCTTTACGATGTTTCTATTCATATTTCAGGTGATCCCGATATACGCTGGGGGGAGTCGAGTTTCGAGTTGGTCGAACGAGAAACTCCTGTTGAGAAACCGCCGAAGGAAGAACTGGACTTTACAAAGATGGCCCTCGACATGAATGAATCGGAAGGAACCCCGAAAAAGAAAAGTGCATCGAGAAACCGCCGACCTTATAGAAGAAGAAAAAGAAAGCCGTCCGCTCTTGCTGAAGCACCTGCTGCGGTTCGTCCCGAGGAAGACGCACCAAAAGGGCGTGACACGGAGGAACCGGTCAAAAATGGCGCCGGGGAAATGGGAACGGAGGAAACCCCGGTGAAGAAAAAGCGAAAAATGAGCTTTTTCGATATTTTCAGGGGATAGTGAACACCCCTGCAGATCGATGAACGTTTCACCTCATGTTACGGAACGCCCAAAGTGCGCTTTCTATGACTTGCCCAACTCGCGGGAGAGGAGTGTCGCGGCCTCAACTGCGTCCATGAGTGTCGCTCTGAGCTTGCCGTCTTCGAGAGCTTTCACCCCGGCGATGGTCGTGCCGCCCGGGGACGTCACCATGTCCTTGAGTTGCCCGGGATGCCTGTCTCCCGAGAGAAACAATTTTGCCGCGCCGGCGAGGGTCTGAGCCGCAAGCTTGAGTGCCACGTCTCGCGTCAGTCCCATTTTGACACCGCCGTCGGAGAGGGCCTCGATCATGATGAACGTATATGCGGGACCGCTTCCGCTGAGGCCTGTGACGGTGTCCATGAGTTCTTCTTTCACAATGACCGTAATGCCGACGGAGTCGAAGATTTGCTGTGCGAGGGCAAGGTCATCGCCCGTGGCATATGACCCGGCAGTAAGTGCCGCTGCTCCTTCACCGATCAGTGCGGGTGTATTGGGCATGACGCGGACAACACGCATGCCTTTCTTCAGATAGCCTTCGATGAATGTGGTGGGGATTCCCGCCGCGATGGAAATGACCAGCTTCGATTTGGTGACGGCCGTGGCGATTTCTTGGAGCACCTCGGCCATATTCTGGGGCTTGACCGCCAGTACGATGACATCGGCGAAGGCAATGGCCGTGAGGTTTTTATCGATGGTACGGATTTTATAGCTTTCTTTCAGATAGTCACGCCTTTCGGTTGCGACGTCGGTTACCATGAGGTTCTTTGCGGGAACGAGATTTGACGAAAGAATACCGCTCGTGATCACTTCGCCCATATTCCCCCCACCGATAATACATAGCTTCTTTCCTTTTAACATTTCGTTTCTTCCCTCCTTGTCGATCGTTTATACTATCCTTCGCACAAGACAGTATGAACCGGATTATGATCAGTCTGCATGCGCAGTGACTGCTGACTGCTGAGTGCCCATAAATATAACCCTTGACTTTTATCCTTGCAATAATTATTTAATCCGGTACGTGATATCTAACAGCAGGAAGAGTAAATGTTTATTCTTGGCAATTTTCTCAATGCACTGGCGACCATTCTCGATATTGGTCTGAAGATCTATATGTGGGTGATCATTATCCGCGCTATCATCTCATGGGTAACCCCTGATCCGTACAATCCCATTGTCACGTTTCTCTACCGCGCAACGGAACCCGTGCTCTACCGGGTCAGGCGATGGCTGCCCCTCAGGGGGTTGGGGATCGATGTTTCTCCCATCATTGTCATACTGGCCATTATATTTCTCCAGGCTTTCCTCGTGCGCAGTCTGCACCAGTTGGCACTCTATTTTAGATGAGGGGTGGTATCGTAGGTGAGGATCGAGCCTATGGATATCAACAAACAACGGTTCAAAATTTGTTCCAGGAGTTTCGATATCAGAGAGGGCGATACATTGTTGCACGCTGTCACCGATGAAATTATGCGGAATGTGCAGCAGGAGGCCGACAAACTGTGTCAGGAGGTCGAGAATCACACGTGACTGAAAAAAGAAATCGAGGATTATTTTGATTCATTCCTGGATTTCAACGCCACGCGCGTGTCGACATGGAAGAGGGATGCTGTGACGAAGGAAAAATCGGGTGAATGATGCTTCCGGTGCGAGAGACGTCCGATAGAGTCAGTTTTCAGGTGCGGGTCATCCCACGCTCGTCGAAAACTGAGATAATAGGCATACAGGATAGTGCCTTAAAGATCAAGATCATGGCACCCCCTGTGGAGGGAAAGGCCAACAACGAAGTAATCCGGCTTCTCGCCGATAAACTCGGTGTCAGAAAAAACCAGGTTGCCATCACGGCGGGACACAAATCGAAAAGCAAAACAGTTGCCGTATCCGGAGTTACAAAGACCGATATCGAAGCCCTCCTGTAGGGGGTCAGGTCTACACTTTTGACATTTTTCACGATAGCGGCTGATGCCCTGAAGTTGATCGCTGTCTCCACACATGATGTGTTGAGCTATGGAACATGAGACGCCCCTGAGAGACTCGGAAAACACACGCGTTGCCAAAGCGGCATGGGTTGTCAGTGCCGCGACGTTTCTCAGCCGAATATTCGGGTTCCTCAGGGATGTGGTTGTCGCCGCCTTCTTCGGAGCCGGCGTGGCGACAGACGCCTTCTTTGTTGCCTTCAGAATTCCCAATGTCCTCAGGCGTCTTTTTGCCGAAGGATCGCTAACTATTGCCTTCGTGCCCGTGTTTACCGAGTATCTGAAGAAGAAATCGAAGGACGACGCCATCGAGCTTGCAGGTATCGCCTTTACGCTTCTTTCCATCATTCTGGTTGTCGTCTCACTTGCCGGAATACTGCTGGCTCCCTGGATCGTGCAGCTCATTGGGTGGGGCTTTGTCAAAACGCCGGATCGGTTTCAGCTCACCGTGTTTCTTACACGAATCATGTTTCCCTACATCTTCTTTATCTCTCTCGTCGCCCTGTGCATGGGGATCCTGAATTCTCTCAGGCACTTTGCGGCACCCGCCCTGGCGCCCGTCGTGTTGAATCTATCGATGATCGCGGCGGTATTTCTCCTCCGGGGGGTTTTTGATAAACCTATCACGGCACTGGCCGTCGGCGTCATGGTGGGTGGAGTACTTCAGCTTGCCATGCAGTTTCCCTTCCTCGTCAGAGTCGGGGTCAAACTGAAGGCGAGTTTCCGATTTTCCCATCCGGGTATCAGGAAGATCGGCCTTCTCATGCTTCCCGCTGTCTTTGGTGCAGCCGTCTATCAGATCAATATATTCATTAGCACACTGCTTGCCTCATTTCTGGCGATAGGGAGCGTTTCGTATCTTTACTATGCCGATCGGCTCGTGCAGCTCCCTCTCGGGATATTCGGCATAGCCGTGGGAACGGCATCATTGCCGAGCTTTTCGGAGCAGGTTGCCGAGGGAAAGTTTGACGAGTTCAAAAAGACCATATCGTTTTCCCTGAGGCTTATTCTTTTCGTTACTATTCCGGCGATGGTCGCCCTCATTGTCCTTCGCGTGCCGATCATATCGGTCCTCTTTCAACGGGGAGCATTCGACGTCATAAAAACCGTGAAAACGTCGGAGGCGCTGCTTTTCTATGCCGTTGGGCTCTGGGCTTTTTCGCTCATCCGCGTAATCGTCTCTGCTTTTTACTCCCTTCAGGATACGAAAACACCGGTAAAGGTTGCCGTGGTTGCCCTCGTGGTCAATGCCGTTGCAGGGATCATCCTGATGTACCCCATGAAGCATGGCGGACTCGCTCTTGCCACATCACTGTCGTCGGCTTTCAATGTGATCGCGCTCTACGTTGTTCTGGAACGACGAATCGGTCGGTTTCTGGAGAGGGATTTCTGGGCGTCGGTCTCAAAGGTGGTACTCTCTTCTCTTTTCATGGGTCTTGCCATCGGCGGCGTCTATTTCTTTATGCCGTGGCGGAATGACGCCCCATTCACCGATCGTTTCCTCTTCCTCATCATCGCCGTCGTCATCGGTTTTGTGGGTTTCATTGTTTCGTCATATATTTTGAAAAACACGGAACTTGCCACACTGCAACAATCACTTGGCAGAAGACTCGCCAATCGCAGATAAGAAGACCACCGCCACTCGTTTTCCTATTTATTATTGACTTCAAAACTGCAAGATGATAGGGGAAATAACCCGCTGTACAGGATGGTAACGGGGAGACAATACTATGCTTGATATGAAATTTGTAAGAGAAAATGTCGATCTCGTCAGGAGAAAAATGCTGGAACGGGGTCAGGATATTGACCTGAATGTGTTCTCAGCGTTGGATCAGAAGCGACGGGACTTTCTTAAGGAAGTAGAGAAACTCCGCAGTACGCGCAACACCGTCTCCAAGGAAATCGGCCGTCGGAAACAGCAGAAAGAAGATACTGCAGATCTCATCGTCGAGATGGGCACGGTATCTGCGCGGATCAAAGAGATTGAAGAATCACTCAAGGTGACGGAGGGCGATCTCCACAACCTGATGATGGTTATGCCCAATATCCCTCACGAGTCGGTTGTCTATGGTGAGGGGGAAGAGGATAACCCTGTTGTGCGGACATGGGGAGAAAAACCGGTGTTTGACTTCGAGCCGAAGGCCCACTGGGATATCGGTGAGGAACTCAGCATCCTCGATTTTTCCCGAGGTGCAAAGATCACGGGTGCCCGGTTTACCCTCTACTGGGGGCTTGGAGCACGTCTCGAGCGGTCACTCATCAACTTCATGCTCGACCTGCACACGGCGCAACATGGCTATACGGAAGTTTTGACCCCATTTATGGTGAACAGCAACAGTATGACCGGGACGGGGCAGCTCCCGAAATTTAAGGAAGATCTATTCAAGGTTGAAAACACGGACTATTATCTCATACCGACGGCCGAAGTGCCCGTGACGAATATTTATAACGGCGAGATCCTGGATGAAGAGAATCTTCCCATGTATCTCGTGGCCTATTCGCCCTGTTTCCGCGCCGAAGCGGGTTCATACGGAAAGGACACGAGGGGACTGATTAGGCAGCACCAGTTCAACAAGGTAGAGATGGTCAAGTATGCGCTCCCGGAAACATCCTATGACGAGCTCGAGAAGCTGACACTCAATGCCGAAGCGGTCCTGAAGCGGCTGGGGATACATTACCGGGTGGTGAATCTCTGTACGGCAGACCTCGGCTTTTCGGCCTCGAAGACCTACGATATTGAGGCATGGATGCCGGGGCAGGGGACGTATCGGGAGATATCCTCGTGCAGTAACTTTGAAGATTTCCAGGCCCGACGGGCGGGAATCCGCTACCGCCGGGCCGAGAGCGGGCGAGTTGAGTTTGTTCACACACTGAACGGATCGGGTCTCGCCATCGGCCGGACTGTGGTGACAATACTTGAAAACTACCAGCAAAAAGACGGAAGTGTCGTCATTCCCGAGGCGCTGGTTCCCTATATGAATGGAGTTGACAGGATTGGTCCGGTGAAGTAAACTTCCTGTTGCAGCCGGAGGGATGGCCGAGTGGTCGAAGGCGGCGGTCTTGAAAACCGTTAACCGAAAGGTTCGCGGGTTCGAATCCTGCTCCCTCCGCCAGAAATACTACATAAGCGGAAAAGCGGAGAGATGGCTGAGTGGCTGAAAGCGATCGCCTGCTAAGCGATTGTACGCCCCGATAAGGTGTACCGGGGGTTCGAATCCCCCTCTCTCCGCCATATTTATGCCGTGCGCCCATAGCTCAGCTGGATAGAGTGTCGGACTACGAATCCGAAGGTCGAAGGTTCGAATCCTTCTGGGCGTGCCAATGAAAGCAAGAGGTTACGAGTTTTACGCATAGCTTGTAACCTCTTTTTTGTGCACTTGGTCTTCCGGTTAACTTTCCATCTAGAATGTCTAACGCTTTAACCTTATGGCTCGGAGCAAGTTGCGCATAGCGAAGGGTCATGGAAAGGGTCTTGTGTTCAAACAGTTCTTTTACTGTGGTAATGTCAATTCCCGCCATAATCAGATGATTAATGGTGATATAAACTAAATTGTGGAAAATTAAAAAGGGTGTTAATCCTTTCAGTTAGGGAATAACAAAGGAAAGGAGGTAACACCCTATGAAAGCCAAAGGGCTTCCACAAGAAGGCATTGTACTTGAA
>Ga0272441_10001051_pt1 | contig 59606 bp, 49 predicted proteins | sample SSMProp6N_FD_193582 | JGI IMG/M metagenome (GOLD analysis project Ga0272441, IMG submission 193582) | Marine sediment archaeal communities from Little Sippewissett salt marsh, Falmouth, MA, United States - SSM-Prop-6N | ecosystem: Environmental > Aquatic > Marine > Wetlands > Sediment ...
CGGGGAGAACTGGTATCCGCTGCCTGCCTTTGCCCTGCTGTAGAGAGCTCCGGGGGCTGTTCAGGGCTGATTTCAGAGGAACCGTAAGCTTTGGGGGAGGTATAAAATGATAAGGGAGAATTGCAATTTCCGTGTTATACTGAGAAGTGTACCGCAGTACCGAAGGAGGATTGTATGAATAAAGGCAGAATATTTCTATTGATGGTCCTGCTGATCGGGTTCATGACTGTGATCCCGGCAGTTGCCGACGGACAGGTAGATATTGGATTGAACTATCCCTACAGATTCGGAATCAAATCAGACAATGGTGATTTTGATGATGTAGCTAAGTATGTATTTCTTCTCCCGGATATTAAGCTTACCTATTTTTTCAACGAACAGGGGATCCGTTTCGGCGCCGGAGCCCGGATGTGGACCCTGCTGCTGGAAACCATGGCCTATCCGGTTCTTACCCTGGAGACCGAGATCAACCGCTTTGTACTCAGCGGACATGTGGGGGGTGGTGCTTTTCTCTACTTCGGTATTATTCAGGGATTTAATACCGAGAGTATCTTCCTGCCCGAGGTAACGGTAGCCTATAAGTTCGGTGAGCGGTTCAGTGTCGGAACGGGTGCTATGTTCTTTTTCGCTCCGGAGGTTGCCGATTTCGACACTTTTGCCTATATAGGTACGATTTTCGCACGTTTTACGTTCTGAAAATACTGATTGCGGAGTAAACCTTCAGCCTGTCCCTTTCAACGAGAGGGACAGGTTTTTTTTACTCGGAAAATCCAGAAAAAGAGAAAGTCTCTTCCTTCAGAAAATATGATACGCCACCGCTATTCCGCAGGTGACGATGGCCACCATACTGCTCAGTTTTACCAGGATGTTCAGACTGGGACCGGCTGTGTCCTTGAAGGGATCCCCAACGGTATCACCCACCACCGTCGCCGCGTGTATTTCCGAGCCTTTCCCTCCGAGATTACCCTCTTCTACATATTTCTTCGCGTTGTCCCAGGCACCTCCCGAGTTGGCCATGAAGATCGCAAGGACGAAGCCGCTGCTGAGAGCTCCAAGCAGCAGTCCCATCACTCCGGCTACGCCGATGAAAAGGCCTGTGAGAAGGGGAATAACGATGGCCAGGGATGAAGGGAGGATCATCTCTATCTGTGCCGCCCGGGTGGAGATGGCAACACAGCGGGCGTAGTCGGGCTTTTCAGTTCCCTCGAGGATTCCCTGTTTCTCCCGGAATTGTCTGCGGACTTCGTTGATCATCTTTTCGGCGGCTCTGCCGACGGCTTTCAGTGTTATCCCGCTGAAAATGAAGGCCATCACTGAGCCGAGAAAGATCCCGGCGATCAGTTTGGGATTCATCAGGTTTATCCGGAATGCATCGATGAACTCATCGATGGTCGCGGAGGATGTTTCGATAAGCTCACCGCTTTGCAGTGTGATAGTTGAATAAGGACCTCCGATGATATCGCTCATGGTGATCTTTACCTCTTCGATGTACGATGCCAACAATGCCAGAGCTGTCAGGGTTGCCGACCCGATGGCAAAACCCTTGCCCGTCGCGGCATTGGTATTTCCCAGGCTGTCGAGGGCATCGGTACGCATGCGGACCTCCGCTCCCAGGCCGCTCATTTCGGCGTTTCCTCCGGCATTATCAGCTATCGGTCCATAGGCATCGGAGGCGAGGGTGATCCCGAGGGTTGAAAGCATACCGACAGAGGCGATTCCGATTCCGTAAAGACCCATGGAACTGTTGGTGAAGTCCCAGCCTGCAGCAGCGAGAAAGGCCAGCAGAATGGCCGCGGCTATTGCAAGGACAGGTATTGCCGGGGAAATCATTCCCAAACCGATTCCGGAAATGATAACGGTGGCAGGTCCGGTTTTTCCGCTCTCGGATATACTGCGGGTGGGGCTAAAAGAGGCGGAGGTGTAGTATTCGGTGGATTTACCGATGACAATTCCCGCCAGCAGTCCGCTCAGGATGGAGAATCCAAGGCCCCTCCAGTTTTCGATACCGAGCAGATAGAGGATCAGAAACGAAGCCAGAGCGATCAGAACAGCGCTGGTATTGACCCCCCGTGAGAGGGCTTTCAGCAGGCTTTTCTGGCTGGCGTCCTCCTCGGCCTTTACCAGGAAGATCCCGAGAATGGAGAGAAGTATTCCCGTTCCTGCGATCAGCATCGGCGCCATCACCGCCTTCAGTTGTCCCTCGTATCCGCTTCCCGCGAAAGCTGTAGCGCCGAGAGCGGTAGCAGCGAGGATGGAACCGCAGTAGGATTCGTACAAGTCCGCCCCCATTCCCGCCACATCACCGACATTATCTCCCACATTATCCGCGATGGTCGCGGGATTGCGGGGGTCGTCTTCGGGGATTTGACTTTCGATTTTTCCCACCAGGTCCGCGCCGATATCCGCTGCTTTGGTAAAAATACCGCCGCCGACACGGGCGAAGAGAGCCTGAGCGGAAGCTCCCATCTCGAAGGTCAAAAGCGTGGTTGTGAGGATGATGAGCTTGTCCCGGTAAAACTGCAGGAGAATGTAAAACCAGACCCAAATAAACAGAAGCCCCAGACCGACAACAACCAGCCCCATGACCGCACCGCTGCGGAAAGCTATCCGCATTCCCCGGTGGAGGGAGCTGCGTGCGGCATTGGCCGTCCGGGCTGAAGCGAGGGTCGCCATTTTCATTCCCAGAAAACCAGCCAGGGCTGAAAAGAATCCTCCTGTCAGAAATGCAAACGGGATCCATGGATTCAGAACCTTCAGACTGTAGGAGAGATAACCGAAAAGGACGGCCATCCCGACAAAAAATATCACTACAACCTTGTACTGCTGTCTCAGATAGGCCATGGCCCCTTCTCGGACCGCCTGGGCGATTTCTTTCATCTTCCGGGTACCCTCATCTTCCTTCAGGGTGCTTTTATAGAAATAAAAGGAAATGCAGAGCGCTATAAGAGCCGCGGCGGGGATAGACCAGAAAACGGGGGAGATCATATCGGCCTCCTTTTACTTTTATAGATTCGGATCGGCGGCTTTTGCTTTATAAGTCCTCTTCCATCGGTGCCGCCTTTTTCACTTCAGCATAAAGCTTCTGGACTGTACCGGCATGCTCCATCGGTACTTCGACATGCCCCCAGCCGTTTTGGGTCTGAAAAAGACCGGCATAGGCGGTGTCGTAGTAGGACACGAAGACGTAGGGTATCGAATGGTCCTTCAGGACGGATTCGAGATATTCTGCTTCAATGGGCAGGTCGATGGGAATAACATTGGGGCGTTTTTTGACGGGGAACATGGGGCACCTCTTGTTTTAAATATACTAGCTCATTTTTTTTATGGCAAACCCGGGCAAACTATAGTAGGGTATCTACAGTTTAGAGAAAGGGGATGTGTATTATGAAGCTTTCGATCCTGATGGACAACAATTCAATTATTGATCGCTATTTTCTGGCCGAACCGGCGGTTTCCTATTTTATCGAAACCGGGAATATCAAGGTACTCTTTGATGTCGGGTACTCCGATGCCTTCCTGACAAACGCCCATAAGATGAAAATCGATGTACTGATTGCTGATTATCTTGTTTTATCTCACGGGCACATCGACCATACCGGCGGGCTGGATATTCTGCTGAAGGAATGTCTGGAGGCGCGGTTTGAGCATAATACCCTTCGTACACCTGAAATCCTGGCGCATCCGGATGTGTTTGTCCCGAAGTTTCTCGATGAGAACAGTTCCATAGGTATTCCGGTTTCCGAGGATGTGCTTCGGGCGCATTTCAAAATCCGGAAATCGACGGAACCGGTATGGTTGGATGAAAAACTGGTTTTCCTCGGTGAGATCGAACGGTCCAATTCATTCGAAATCCCCGGTCCTATCGGTTTCAGGGGGAAGCCGGGAACAAGTGAAAGAGTCCCGGATGATATCATGGATGACAGTGCTCTGGCCTACGTCGGAAAGGAAGGCCTCTATATCATTACCGGATGTTCTCACGCGGGAATATGCAATATCGTCTCTCATGCGAAGAAAGTAACCGGCGTGGACAGGGTTGTGGATATAATCGGGGGGTTTCATCTTCTTAATCCGCCGAAAACACAATTAGAGGGAACTGTAGATTATTTTAAAAGCCTGAATCTGAAAAAACTCCACGCATGCCATTGTACCGATTTTCACAGCCGGATGGCCCTTGCAGCGAGCGCGGAGATAGAGGAAATCGGAAGCGGTCTCATTTTAGATTTTGAATAGAGCTTACGGGTCTACACGACCCGGTTTCTGCCGTTCTGTTTGGCCGAATACAGGTTTTTATCAGCCTTCGCCAGAATCTCTTCCGGGCTTTCGCCGCTGTACTGGGCGACACCGGCAGATATGGTTATGTTCTTCGGTCCCTGTTCAAAGCTGAGTTCGCCGATCCGGACCCGGATTCTTTCCGTCACGACCATCGCCTCGGAATGGTCTGTCTGGGGGTAGAGGAGGAGAAACTCCTCGCCTCCAAAACGGCCGGCAATATCTGTTTCCCTGATCAGATCATGAAAGGAGTCCGCGACTTTTCTGAGGACCTCATCGCCGACATGATGACCGAACTCATCATTAACCTTCTTGAAATGGTCCAGATCGAACATGGCGAGGGAAAAAGGTTTTCCGTACCGGGATGACTCTCTGATAAACTGACGGAACTGCTCCTCGATATATGCCCGGTTGTACAAACCGGTAAGCCCGTCGGTGATGGCGGATACTCTCAGAATATGCTTTTCCTTCTTGAGCTGAGCATTGACATCGGCGAGTTTCTTATTGGCATCTTCCAGTTCCGACGTCCTCTGAAGGACCTGCTGCTCCAGGGTCCTGTTCATATTAGCCAGTTCAAAGGATTGCTTTTCGTAGGTATGGTAGAGAATGAAAAAACGTGATGAAAGAATAATTGCCAGACCGATGCAGAATTGCAGCACCATCAGGTAATCGAATTCCGATAGGAAGGGAACAATATTGTAGCTCATCAGCAGGGAGTAGCAAATCAGGACCGCCATTATCAGAAAATTGACGGATATAAGTTTTTGCTCCCTCGTACCGCTGCAAAGGCAATGCACGGAAATATAACCAAGGCTTACCACACCGATGAGACTGCTGATATCGATGCCTGTATAGATCTGATGAACAGGAAAGAAGGGCATCACACTGAGGATCATGGCCAGAACAAATACACCCAGATAGGCCTTCCACAGATATCCCGTCAGGCTCTTAAACTTTTCCAGCAGAAAAGATCGAAACACAGAAGTGATGAAAATCGGAATCAGTGCCGCCGTCGATATATCGATATATTCGAAGAGCAGGGAGAAGGGAATAATCCTCTGCTGCACGTAAAGCTGCCCGAATATTCGGAATGCAAGCAGGACCGTGATGACCGACAGATAGAGAGAAACCTTCTGATGGCCAGAGAGCAGATAGGTTACGAAAAAGACACAGCCGATGATCAGGGAGATGATCATGGCGGCGATCCCGAAGATATCCTGACGATACATGTAGCTGAGCAGATCGGCTCTGTTGCCCATCATTATCCGTCCCCAGAGACCGATGTCCCTGTAGTCGGAAAAAACCCGGATATACAGATGTTTACCCGCACAGTCTTCAGGCAGTTCAATAAGCTGAACAGGCCATCCGATGAAACTGCCTTTCCCGTCCTGATCGATTGTCCCGAACTGGTGCAACAAAGTCCCATCGATGAAGAACTCCGCGTTTATATCAATACTGAAAATAAAGAGAGATGGATCACGAAGTTTTTCGCCGGGAAGAGTGACCCGGAACCATACCAGTTCCTTCCCCTCCCGGTCGGGGGGATTACTGGGGAATTCAATTTGCCGCCAGGATAAAGTATCGATACTATCATAATCCCATATAACCGATCCTGATGAATTACGGGGGAAGGCATCCCAGCTGTATTCCCATCCTCCGGACAGAGGTGCTGACCATGAAGAAGGGTTTCCTTCTTGAGCCCGAAGCGAGAAGCCGGGTAGTGCAAGGAAGCATAAACCCATGAGGATCCATAGTTTTAATGAAAAGATTTTATTCATACCCGATTCCTGTACTTCATACCTTTTATAAGAGTATTACACAAGAATTAGTTTGAAAAGGGCTTCTCCTTTTCTTTTGAATGAACCGAAAAAGCACTTAAAAGTTTTCTGAGACTGGAAATGGAATCCCTGTTTGCTTCCAGCGCCTCCTTGAGAACCTGAAAGGAGGAATTCAGGTCCTGGGATTTTGATTTTTGCGAACCGATTGCTTCGATAATGTTTTTGTAATCTGTAATCACCGATTCCATCCGTTCTCTGGACGCGGTATTCAAGCTTTTCTGTTCCGAAGTTATCACCTTTATATGCTCCGATACATCTACCAGTTTCTGCACGGTGTCCAGAATTTCACGGGATCCCTGAGTTTCCTCCTGAATAGCAGCGGCTATTTCCTGAATCTGGTTGTAGCTGGCGTCTGAAAAATCCTTGATTTCACCGAAAATCCCTTCGGAGCTTCGCGCCAGGGCATCACCATCTTCTATCCTGCTGGAAATGTCTCCTATCTCTCCGCCGATCTTGTTGGCCTGGGTGTTGCTGCCCTCAGCCAGACGCCGGACCTCATCGGCGACAACCGCGAATCCCCGTCCGGCCTCACCGGCATGGGCGGCTTCTATGGCCGCGTTCATTGCCAGGAGATTAATCTGATCGGAGATATCATTGATGCTTTGAACAAGTTCCTCAAGTCCCTGGGCTGAGCCCCTGATCTCCTGCATGAGTTTGATGAGGGCATATACATCGTCACTCCTCGAATCGGTGGCTGTCCGCAGCTGTCGGGATCCCTCATCGACGCGCCGGACCAGTCTATCCATAGCTTCCATATTTGCCGCCATTTCGGTTATTGCCGCGGAAGCCTGTTCCACCGAAGCAGCCTGGGTTTCAACCTCTTCGGTTATTTTATTGAGGGCTTCGAGGGTGGAACCGAGCTCGGCCCCCGCGCTGCTCATGAGGTCTCCTTGAGTATGGACTTTCTCCGTCAGCCGTTCCATGGCGGCAAAGGTTTCACCGTTTTCCCTCTCCAGACGGGCTGTTTCCTGAGATAAACGTTGAGAACTTTCATCCACCTGTCTGCTCACATGATCCACCTGGGTGATGAGCTGCTGCAGCATGTTGATGAACTGGTTCACTGCCACAGCGACCCTGCCGATATCATCAAAATAGAGGAGATTCACTCTCTGAGTCAGGTCTCCTTTTCCGCTGACGAGGTCCTGTATACGCTGAATCAGATACTTTCTCTGGATTGCGTCTTCCTTCAATGAATAGAACAGCAGAAAAATCCCGAGGACTGCGATGTAAATCGACAAAATGAAGTATCCCTGCCATGCAGGGATCATCCAGGAGCTTTCCAGGTCCGCAGCCGGAGAAATATAGTACCTGGTCAGATAGAACAGTACGAGAAATCCGTACACGAGCACTGTTGCGTAGCTGAGATGTGCTTTGATATGTGAAAAAAGGTCTGTCTCCCCCTTTCGTATTTCAGTCATATACAGCTGCTGCTTGTAGGGAATCAATATCCTGTTTATCATCAAAGCGGCAGCCAGTGCCCCTGCCGTACCGGCCAGGGTGTTCGTGAATAAGCTCCAGAGGAGGGGTACTCCTCCTTCGGTAACCCAGCCGTGCATACCGTAAAATAGTAAATTTGCGGCTATCCATAGGGATGTATTAAAGAGCACCAGAATCCAGGGAATGCGCACCCCCGCGTTCCGCGCTTTGCCATACGCCGTCTGGTCACCCCCGAGATACCGGAAGATGGGACGCAGTATACGAAACAGAAAAAAAAGGAAGATACTCGCGGCGAACAGAAACAGGACGTATGAAAGCGGCTGTACAACATACACCGCTTTTTGCTGCCACGTTTCTACCGGTATGGGTTTGAACATGTGAAGGATGCCCTGGTTGATGATGAATACCAGGAGGGGAATGAGAACAGCGGCAAGGGAAACTTTGAGCCTGAAAAGGAAGGGAACACTAATTTTTTTCATGATAGCAGTATATGGGCATAATTGTGCAGAAATCAAGCATTTTATATGAGCAGCAAATTAAAAATCCTTCTGCTCCAGGGCCCTTTGATAGTATTCCTCCACGGCGTAGTTCATTCTGAAATCCGGCCATCCCAGCATAATTTTTTCACAGACAAGTTTCACTTCCTTCCATTCCTCGAGAAAGACCCTCGCCAGGAGCTCCTGGTACACGATCTCCGGGAGAAATGGATCCTCCTTCAGCTTTTCATCGGCTTTTCGGGATACTTCAATGATCTGCCTGTACATTTTGCGGGCGGTGTCGGTGTCATTGAAGTATGAAATACTCTTGCAGGCAATTTCTCCCATAACAATCTGAATGTTCCAGAGGACCTCAGCAGGGGTATTGCCCCGTACGAGGGCCGGATTATTCTCAAGGATGCCGCTTATCTGTTCCGGAGAGGCTCCCCGTTCCGCCGCCTCGCGTACCATATCGCTGTAGGTCAGAAAAGGGCGGTGCAGGAGCCGGCGCTGCAGGCCTTTTAACAGCTCTGCGAGCTGCTGAATTTCCCTGGTCTGCCGGGCCCGTTTGAAATCCCGGAGAAAGGTGTAGCAGCTTTCCAATGTCTTCCTTGGGCCGGTATACGTCGGTTCTTCACCAATGGCGCGTTCCAGAAAACTTGCTGCCTCCTCGTATTGTTTCCGGTCGTACAATTCGATCCCCCGGTAGTAGTGTTCCATAGCAGTGAGGGAGGGTGAATCGGATTCGACTATACGATAGGGATAATTCAGAGTTCCACAGACGAAATCGGCCAGTTGCAAATGTATGCCCGGGAGGGATTTGAAAGGTATCGTCTCAGTAGTGCTCCCTTCTATCCGAGCGGAACTTGTGTCGGTGATCCGGCAATTTACCTGGATCTGTTTTCCCACTACGGCGAACGAACCGGTTACCAGATAGCGGGCACTTAAAATCCGACCGAGTTCCGCCGCGCCCTCCTCGGAGGTAAGACCGGAAAGTGCCAGCTGCTGTTCTTCCATTACCTTCTGCAGTTCTTCCCGCTCAACGAGTATCAGGCCGTCTACCCCGGAAAGTTCCGATATGAGAGAATCCGCGATTCCTTTTGAAATCCACTGATTCTCTTTTTCCTGCCGGAGGTTTTCAAAGTAAAGAACTGATACGACCTCCCCGGCAGAGAGCCCGGTCACGGTAAGAAAAATCACAGCCGCGGTTATGAGGCGAAATATTCTATTGTTCATGGTTAAAATATAGACACATGACGGGGTATTTTCATTTCATCAGGATAAAAATCAGAGCCGGTACTCGTAAACCGGTATTTCTCCAGTCTCCATTGCGCTGAGAAGGAGTTTGCGGACCCTCTTTTCGGATTGTTCCATTTCCAGATTGTTGAGACATGAATAGAGCCGCTTCACCTGTCCCATGGTTGTGAGAGGTCTCTGCTTGAAGTATACATCAACGAACTCGTCTTTGTATGTGACTGCTTCCATGGGATAATTATACCCGTATTTTCCGGCTTTTGCCAGTTTTAATGATGTTAAATTTGTGAGTGTCCCCGAAACGGTACCTGATTTACAAATAAATTCCGCCTATAGCTGGATATAACAGCTAAATTCATAAAAACTTTCATATTCTATTAGAGGCCCTGATATGTATCTGATGTGGATATCTTTGGCTGAAAAAATAGTACCGTTTCGGGGACATCAGTATAAATTCAGATATACAAATCTATAATCTTGAGAGCTATCGATACCACTCTGGCCTGATCGGTATTTGTCATAACAGTTACTCCGAGCTTTTCACCGGGAACCAGGATACAGACCGCGCTGTATCCCGTATCTCCTCCCGAATGATAATAGAGATCCATATCCTTATAGACAGTATGAAACCATGAAAGTCCCACCCATGTATTGTCCCTGATGACCGTGTGGCAGTTCCATAAATCATCGTAGGCTGTCTCTTTCAGTATTCTGTGGCCTTCCATTTCTCCACCGTTCAAATTCGCCATCATCCATCGGTTCATGTCGTTGGCCGTTGAGGCCAGGGTAGAACTGGGAGCATGAATTCGGTTGTAAGGATATGTTTGATACAGCTCAGGGGTGGCTTGTTCATTTTGCGGATTTTTAACTGTACGGATGTGGGGAGAGGTGAGCCTGTTTTTATCAAAATTACTGTACAGAAAACTGCTGGAAGTCATTCGGAGAGGGGACAGGATCGAGTTGTGTATATGTGTTTCGAACTCCAAATCGCTTACCTCGGTGATGAGCTGACCGAGAATATCGTATGCCATGTTGCTGTAATGGAACTCTTTCCCCGGCTGGTCTATCAATTCCATGCCCTCAAGGCTGCGTACATATTCCTCCGGCGCATTCTTGCCGTATCGAGGCTGGTCCCATTCATAATCCTCCACATCCGGGATGCCGGAACAATGCGACAGTGCCTGGCGGATGGTTATAACACTTCCAGCTTCCGCCCCTTCTGATCCGCGAAAAGGAAAGTACGAGAGGTAGTGTGTCACAGGGGCATCAAGATCGATCCGTCCGGTATCCGCTAACTGTTTAAGAGCCGTCGCGGTGAATAGCTTTGATATCGAAGCGGTGTGAAAAAGAGAATCGGCTGTTATCGGCTGCCGGGTCTCAATATTGCTGAAGCCGAATCCTTTTGCGTATGGCTTATTCTGTCGGTGGACCACCGCGACACTCAGACCGGCAAGATGAAGGTCCCTCAAGGCCTCTTCCGCGACGAAGTTGATATCCTCACATTGCGGCATATTATTTCCCGGCGGATCTGCATAAATGGGTATTACCGCTGGAAGCGAGAATAGGATACCTATACCTAAGAGGGTGAAAAAGAACGATGAAAGATGGGGATTGAAAATCATGGCTAACTCCACCTGTATTATTGTTTATATAAGCTTTTATAAATAAATTTTCAGATAATATCATACCTTGTAGCTGCCAATACGTCAATTTTGACCTTCGACCATTTGCTTTATCATGAGATTTTTGTATGCTTAAAGAAGAAACCTCCTCCTTATCAGGCCCCGCATTGAAAGAAAGCTTTTCGCCCTCGTTTTTCAGCACTCTGTGAATTGAAGAATGTGTATGAAAAAGATTCAGGAACCCTTTCAGCTCTATCTTTTCGGATATCCAAAGATACTGAAGGAAAAACAATCGGTCCATCTGCAGAGGAAGAAAGCCTACGCCCTTCTGGCATATCTGGCGCTCAATGGAAGAGGATTTTCCAGAGAGAGTCTGGCCTCCCTTTTCTGGCCGGATTGTACCGTTTCCCATGCCCTTGCCAATGTGAGAAAAATTTTGTCCTGTCTTCACAAGGAGCTTGGAGCTGAGATTTTCCCGGTAGCCCAGGAGATAATTGGGCCGCTGAATCCGGCTCTGATCTGGACTGATGTCAGGGAGTTTCAGAGGTGTTCGAACTTGAAGATTCCGGAGTCGTCGTATGCAAGGCCCTCCGGGAAAAGACGAAAAGAGCAGATGGAAGAGGCGATCGCCCTCTATAGTGAGGATTTTCTATCCGGTTTTACCCTTGAGGGATGTGATCGATTTGCTGAATGGCAGTTTCTCTATACCGAATACCTGAGGCAGGAGCTGTGCAGCTGCCTGGAGGTCCTTTCCGATCTCAGCGAGAAGGAGAAAGACATCCGACAGGCAGTATTGTCGACAAGGCGTTTGATTGAAATCGATATGCTGAACGAGGAGGGGCATCGCACCCTGATGCGTCTCTACTCACAGAGCGGGCAAACCGAGGCCGCCCTCAGGCAGTATAAAATGTGCGAACAGATCCTCGACCGGGAGCTCGGGATAGAACCGGATGAGGAAACCTTCGCCCTCTATGAAAAAATCAGGAGATCCGGCAGCTATACCGGCGGATTTGGCGAAAGGTCGGGGCGGGGCGGTGCTGCTGCCGTTCAGACGGGATTACAGTCGAAAAAGTCCGAGGAGATAGCTCGGGTTCTTGATTCCATCAGCAGCCGGGATTCGGAAGGGCCGACGAGCTCCCGGGCGATAAATCTCTGTTTATTGGGGGATTTCACCCTTCGTTATAGTCAGTATCAGGATGGAAATGTGCGTCGCTCAAGAAGATACTATGGCAGAGCAATCCTGAATGATCCCGGCTGCAGCGAAGCCTATGCGGGGCTGGCATTTTCATTCTTTTCCCTTGGAGGATATGGAATTGATGCCAGAATTAACGAACGGGGCAAAGTCAAAATTGAGGCTCTTGCAGAGAAAGCCCTCCGACTGAACCCAGTCAGTAAACTGGCCCGGCTGGTACTGGCGGGCAAGAAGATGGAATGGGATTTTGATTTTCCCCGATCAGAGATCATGTTCAGGGAGCTTCTGGAAGATTATCCCGAATATCCGGATGCCCTTGTGTGGTTTTCGGAGCTTCTGATGCATACTGGCAGGTTCGATGGTGTATATCCCATGCTGCAGAGGGCTTATGAACTTGCCCCATTGGATATCGCTACGAATTACCGTATGGCTGCCTATTATTTAAAAACCGGTTTCTACGATAGAAGCATTGATTTCGGTAAACTAGTCGAAGGATTGTATCCAGGTCGTTATCTCTTAAGAGGATTGTTGGGAAAGATTCATTTATTCACCGGGGACTATGAAAAAGCCCTGGAGGTCGCTCAAGAATGTCTGGCGATGCAGTGGAACAGCCTTGTTATGTGCCGCCTGGTAATGGCCCTTGCCTGCTGCGGCCGGCGGTTGGAAGCACGGAAAGCAATGGATGATTACCTTCGGGAATACAAACGGAGAGGGGAAGAGGATACCTTTTTCGTAGCTTTAGCTTTTCATTTTGTCGGTGAGGATGAGAAAGCGCTCACCTGGCTCGAACGTTCCTTCCGTGAAAGGGATGTGTCCCTTGTGGGACTCGCAATTGATCCTCTCTGGGGAGACCTCTATCGGGAAGTCCGATTTCAGGCTGTTCTGAAGGTTCTCGGGTTGCCTCCCTGTTTTGACTACATCGAAGAGGTTTTGAATAGAACGAAGCTGCCCAGATCTTTTCTCTGATTATAGTAGTGTTTCTGGTCAAACGGATAAGCTGAATCGAAGGTCCTGTGCATTTATTATCAATAAAACAGGAATAAGGCGGTAAAAAAATTCCGGAACGCCTGTGCCACGATTCAGGCTGAAGATCTGGGACGCCCGTACGATATCCTCCCGGCATGTTTGGGAGATATCATCAAACCAAGGAAGTCCTGAAGCTGTTCGTCTGCTTGTTCTGTTCCGCTTTGCTCATGATGGAGATAAATCAGGACGCTCAGGTCTCTTTCCCTCCGCCCGGGGAAGCCCCCCCATTATCAAACCCCCTGATATGTACAGGCGCCACGGAGTATGAGCAGGTCTGCGCGGGAAAGGCTGCCCGGGCAGTGGATGAGTTTTACCAGGGGCTTGGGTTCGAGGGCGGGGGGATGGAATTGCCCAGGGTTGTATTCATGGATGAGGTATCGGTTGGAACACAAGACATTGATTGGGCTCTGGCGATCTATGACCGGCCGGGCAATACGATCCGGGCCTGCCATTATCAAAGCGGGCTATTCCAGAGGAACGGGCGTTTCGAAAAATGCGATAAAAACGCATTATACTTTTCGATCCTCGTTCATGAATTCGCCCATTACTATAATTCAATGATATCCCCGGGCCTTCCGCCGGCAGTGGATGAGGCCATCGCCGGTTTCGTTCAGTATTCCCTTATGGCACCTGATCTCCGGATACAGCTGCTCGAAAGTACATCCGATGGCTTCGGTTCCTACCGGGATGTGGTGCTGAGCAGGTATCTCAACGATCCCGATGATTTTCTGGGCTCTTCCTATCTCTATTTGAGGAAACACCCGCGGATGCTTCAGCGCTGGCTGATTCATCAGGAGCCCCTCCCGAAGGATCCCCTGTTTCTTTGAAAATAAGAGGGAGAGGAAAGGGTAAATCGGAATGTCCTCGGCACGTCAGCTATGAGTGAAGGTTCTTGTCTGCCGGCTTATGCTCACTGATATCTCACCTGTCTTTTTATTACCTCCCCCAAAGCTTATGGTTTTGAATCAAAAGCACTATCTTGTTCATTTTTCTTCAATAGACCCTGAGTTTTCGAGACCGTTCAGCGATCAGGCTGCTTCCCAGAACTACAATTTAAGAAAACCGACCTCGTTCACTTGCTGTCTTCTAAAGAACCATAAGCTTTGGGGGAGGTTTGTCTTTTCTCGTAGGCTTCAATCAGGGTGGTGAGGTAGCGTGATTTCATCTGTGAGCTGGCCATGACCTGTTTGACCGGTGGAAGCTTCAGGATAACTCCTAAAATAGCGGCCATGGCACGATGGGAAAAATGATACTGATTATCGAAGATGAGGTTCTGCAGCTTCCCCCGCTCGATGGCCATCAGAACGACCCGGTGGGTGGAATTGACCGGCGTGATGACCCGTTCCGGCCGGGGGACCATCTTTAGAGCGCCGGTGGGACAGGCCCGGACGCAGACTCCGCAGCCGAGACAGATATCCTCAGTGAGACCTGCGGCTTTCTGGTTCTTCTTTACAGGATTGTTGGCGGAGACAAGGTTCATCGCTTCTACGGGGCAGGTGGTAACGCATTTCCCGCAGCCTGTACAGAGATCCCTGTCGATGACGGGGATGAAATTGCTGGTATGAACCGGCTGGAGAAATCCGAACTTCCGGGCCGCCACCAGAGCTTCACAGCAGCAGCCGCAGCAGTTGCAGATGAAATTTACCCCGTTTTGTACGTTTTCACCGAACTGGACGAGATTGTGTTCATAGGCGAGATCGAGGAGATCCAGACATTCGGTGGTATCTATCTGCCGGGCGAAACCGCTTTTGATCAGCGCCGCCGCCGAACCGTTGAAGGTCATACAGATGTCCAGAGGAGCGTCGCAGGCAGTTCCGGCATGCATCATCTTGTGACGGCAGTAGCAGGTGCCGACTCCGATATGACTGGCGGTTTTCATGACCTCACTGGCCCTCTCGTAGGGAAGGACATAGAGACTGTGGTCCTCGGGGAGGACCGTTTCATTCACGAACACCCTGCCGAGCTGGGTCTCTCCGTCGAGAAAGAGGTTCTTGATAAAATCTTCTTCCACATTCAGGTACTGATAAAAGAGCTGACCGAGTACTTTCTGATCGATATCGCCCCGGACCCGCATCATCGAAAACTCGAAAAATCCCGCCATCGGCGGAGGAAGTACGTATACACTTTCTGCGCCGTGGGAAATATCGAGGAGGATGGATCGGGATGCCAGTTTGTCCAGGACTTTCCGGGCGTCCTTTTCCGGACATTTCCAGGCTTCGGCGGCCTTTCCCGCGGTGAAAGGCTTGATGGGCAGAAGCGATACCATTTCCGCTTCTTTCTCATCAAAGAGAATACGCAGTATCTCAAAGAGGGTCTTCGAAGGAGGGGCCCCCTGGGGAAAGCGGTTCAGCCGTTCTACGAGATTTTCATATCCTGATTTCAGTGTTCGATGTGCCATACCGAATTTTAGAAGGTACCCAGCGGTTATGCAAATTTTTTCACCGGCTGCTCAATCCTGCTCCTGATCCAAGTCCGCGGTTTATCGCCGGGGAGGGGAGTATGCGAAGATGTCCGGTACCGATGAGATACGGCATCGGCGTGGATTCTGCATTGGTGTTCCTTCTGTCTCTCAGGCTTTCTCTTTTTTTTTCTATAGAGTAGGATAAGGATATGTCGGAAAACAATGCAGCAGCAGTTAATCCCCATTTTGTCCGCAACACTATCGGCATATCCTCGGTCGAGTTTTTCTGGGGCATGGGTATGCCGGTGCTCATCGAATCGACCTTTCTGCAGCTCTTTCTGCGCAGTCTCGGGGCCTCCTACTTTCTAATCGGCCTCCTGCCGGTTTTTCTGGGAATATCGATTCCCGTGTTTTCCATTGTCTCGGCCTATATAAATCCGGGGATCAGAAATAAACGGATCAGCGTGCTTTTTTATCATATGATTACCGCTTCACCGGTGGCGCTGTTCGGATTGTTCCTGTTCATATTTCACCCGGAAGAGAGAATATTACATACCTTCCTCCTGGTGTATTTGATATTTTCCGTGGGAATCGGCTTTACCCTTCCCGCATGGCAGAGCTATATTGTCTCGCTTTTCAGCCATGAGGACAGTCTGCGGGCTCTGTCGGTAATGTATATTGTGCAGAGTTTTTCCAAGCTGACGGGCAGTTTCGTCATCTACCGGACCGTCGCGAAATATGCCCTGTCCCTTCACGGCGCTGCGATTGTATTCAGCTTCGGCGGCCTCATCCTCATGTTCGGGGCCCTCTTCTTCCTGATAAGCCGGGAGGATTATGATCCCGGAGAGGTCCAGCCCGGTTTCTCGGGGCCCCTCGCTTTTTTTCGGAATCTCAGAAAAATATTCGGAGAATCGAATTTCCGTACCCTTATCGGAAGTGATTTCAGTTATTTTGCCATAATCACGGCGCTTTCTTTTTACGGAAATTTCGCGAAGGACTACGGGTCGGTACCGGAGGAGCTGATTGCGGGGGCCTTCGTTGCAGTGAGCTATACCGGCGGTATTCTTGCCCAGATTCTATTCGGCTGGCACAATGTCGGTTCCTTGCGGGATAAGTTCGTGATTTCAAAAATTCTGGGTATTCTCGGACTCCTGCTCATGATCTTGGCCGATTCCATAGGGCTTTTCCTTATCTGCGCGGCCCTGCTCGGCGCGGCCCGGTCGATGCGCATGCTCGTCTACCCCCCGGCTGTCAAAGCTCTCGCCAGGACCCGGGATACCACTTCTCATTTCGCCTTGATAGCGCTGATCGAACTGCCTTTCAGCATGGGGCTGCCCCTTTTAGCGGGAATTTTTCTCGATCTTTCGGTCGGATTGCCGGCAGGCGGGTACCGGATCCTCTTCGCGGCACTGGCGATGCTTCTGGGCGCAGGGCTCTATTTTTCCGTCAGACTGCGGTTCGAAGGAGCGGAGGATCAGGTATGAACTTGAGATGCATGGATTTTTGATCCTTCAGTTATGGTGACAGTATCCCCGGGGACAGGATGTGGACCCGGGACTGAGGGAACCCCGCGGTATCCCTGTATTTATCTGACCCGGATTCGTACAGGAGCGCCAGCTTCCCGCCTATATTCACAATCCCCTCGGTCATAGGGGGTGCGGTAAGTACCGAAATCAGATTGGAAGAGTCGAGGTGCCAGACAGGGACGGTTGTTCCGTTTGAGAGGGTAAACTCTGCATCCTGCTCATCGCCTATCGGGGATCGGTATATGGAAAGAGTGCTGTTGTTTTTTCTGCCGTAGGACTGGCTGAGAATGATATATTCATCGATGAATGCCATTCCCTGGACCTGATCGGGTATCGAAAGAAAGAAATCCGGATAAACGGCACCGTTGCCGATTCTGCTTGAGGGAATGCTTTCCTCAGACGGGTCAAGATTGAATCCCGCCGCGAGGGCGCGGTTTCTCCGACCGTCGGATGTTTCGAAATAATGTGAACTTTTCGTTCTGTAGCTTCCGTCCCGGCTGCGGAACTCTGAGATGTAGAGGGTTTCGCCGTCAGTCCCGGCCACCGAACAGGTGACCTCGGTCGTGAGAGCAGCTCCAAGCAAAAGTACTTCATTGTTTTCGGCTTCGAGAACCTCGTTCAGGGGGACATGATAAAAACTGGAACTCGAGGCGATCCACAGGCGGCCGCCCGAAACGGCTACGCCCCCCATGTGTCCATTATGTTGACTCCCGTCGCTGTTTTGGAACCAGAGGACCTTCTCGAACCGCCCCTTCGCAGGATCGTCCTCCAGGGAGATCACCGTGAGGGAACCGGTGCGGCCATCGAACATGTAGTTGGAAATAAGGAGCAGCTCCTCCCCCGGAACATAGGCGATTCCCTGAGGAACAGCCCCCTGAAACAGCCCGGGGATGACCGGGCCGGGTTGAAAAACTGAGTTGTATTCGCCGAATATTTCCGAAGGCAGGTCTTCCGGATCTGCGATCTCCTGCTGTGAGATAGGCGGAGCTGCCAAGGCGGATTCCGGCATTTCCCGGATACCTGATCCGGCGCTCTGCCTGCCGGAATTTTCGATGCCCTTTCCGGTATCATTTCCTGTGCAGGTTACGAACGGGAGAATCAGAATCCAGAAGAAGACGGTGATAAAAAACACTTTTCCATTTTTCATAATCTTTCCTCAGGTTTTAAAAAGTCAGGGCCCGGATAAATAATCGTCTGCACACTTGAACGTTAGATTAATACTATCGGGATGTAAAGATGACTCCAGGGAGTCGGACTGATTTCTATGGTGAAGATGGTCTTGCATTCCTGCTAAGTAATTATGAGAAAGATAAATAGGAGCCTGAATCCTTCCGGGCTATGAAAACAGCATTGAAAAAAGCTACGTTTCAAAGATACAAACAGCGGAATGGGAATTTTCTAAAGTCTTCATTGTACACATTTTTTAGAGTATAATTGAAATCGGAGGTGAGATATGAAAAAACTTTGTATCGTTTTCCTCCTTCTGTGCAGTCTCAGTGTTTTCGGTGAATCCAGATTCGGGGAAACAGCCTGGAGGCCTTATCTCGAGTTCGATCAGATGATGGTTCTGAAAGGGGGTGCCGAATACAGCCTCTCACCCTCCTGGGGTGTGAAGGGCGGTATCGGTTTTTCCGTGGGCGGATTTACCGTCGTAGGTTATGAAATCCTCTCCGTGTACCACCTGAAAAAAGTTGACAGCCGCTTTCAGTGGGATATCGAATTCGGGCTTCCTCTGGCCTACTTTGATGTTTTCGAAGGGAACCTCGTTGACTGGGACCCGGCAATCGATGATCCGTATGCCGGCTGGGCCCCGGGAGCGAGTCTTGTCTGGGGTCGAAAATTGAAGGGCGGGGGTGTTCTCTGTCTGAAAACAGGCGTCCTCTGTGTATTCGAGTATCAGCGCGATTCCGGGTGGAGAGATGATTTACTGATCCTGCCGGAGATTTCCATCCAATGGATCTTCAGGCTCAGGTAATCGGACGCTCGGCTGCATTTCCCCTGAACAGGGGAGAGGAGAAGGAATCTTTTATTACCCCGGTACTGTACTGACTTGCAGAGAATCGAAAAAAACTATACACACAGCTGAAAGCGGAAGAATAGCCGGGGAGTTGAAAAAGGTTTTTGGTCCTGAGTCTGTTTCTCCGGATCTTCAATAAATTGATAATAAAATCGTTTTCAGCGGAAGAGTAAAAGAAACTGAAATCGGAGAGATAATTGCATACGGAACGGCATATTTTGTTGCCGAATACGAAGGCATCTTTCCAATCACGACAAGCATCGCTCCGGTAGAACCTCTTCCCTGTTTCATTCCCTTCAATCGCCTGAAATCAGGTCAGAGTTTCATTTAAACAGCGATCAGCTCGGCGAAGGGGACAAGAATGATTTAGGAAAGGGTCACCGGCTCTGAGAATATTCATTCTCACTTTTCTTTCGCCGATAGCAGCTGTGTTTTTTCATACGTATTTCTCTATAATTATAGGGGAGATGCATTTGTTTTTGCATCACTTTTAACAAGTCTAGAGGTGTTGAAATGTCAGGAGAGAACCCATGTTGATAAAAATTGATGTTGCCGGTTTGTGTTTCACCGCACACATGGAAAGTGAAAAGGCCCTCGCCACTTGTAAAGCCTTCGCTGTTCAGCTGCCCTTCCGCAGCAAGCTCATTCAGTGCAGGTGGAGCGGTGAATCGGACTGGATACCCCTGGGAGATTTTCGGTGGGGTGTCGGATATGAGAACCACACCAGCCATCCCTGGCCCGGACAGATACTCTTTTACCCCGGCGGGATCAGCGAAGCCGAGATTCTCATTCCCTACGGAGCTTGTTCCTTTTCCAGCAGGGTCGGACAGCTGGCCGGAAACCACTTCATGACAATCACCGAAGGGATTGAGCAGCTGCCCGTATTGGGCGAAAAAGTGCTGTGGGAAGGAGCCCAGGATATTTCATTCACTGAAATCAAAGCATGAGTCCGGACTGTCTCAATGGTTTCAACTGGGGTATATGCTGGAAAACTGAATTCTTCTCTATATCCAGCATTCCGGCGGATAAGGATTACATAAGCGGGGTTGGACCAGCGGTTTCAAAGAAAAGGACGAACTAGGTTGAACATCACAGATTTTCATCAGAAAAACCAATACATACTATAAAATTGTTTTTATATAAATAAAACTATATATTAATATAAATAGAATCAGGGAGTGGAGATGAAAAGAGAAAACAGTCTGCTTGGCCGTCTATCCTCATTAAGTATAGATAAATACAGAATCGTATACATCGGAATGGCGATTCTCGCCATTCTCGGTCTATATTTCTACAATATTCTGCCGCGGGAGTCCAAACCGGAAATCGTTTTTCCCCTGGCAAAAATAAATGTGATCTATCCGGGAGCTTCTCCCGAGGATGTGGAATCTCTGGTTACCGACAAACTGGAAGCAGTTCTGCTCGGTATCGATGAGATAGAAACACTATCCTCATCATCCAAGGCAGGACGCGCGGAGCTGCAGCTCGATTTCTACCCGGAGGTGGACCTGAACGATACACTGGATATTGTCCGGCGGGCAGTGGACTCTGTCCGGGATCTGCCCGAGGGGGCTGAAACACCGACGATTAAAGTCTCCACGACAGCCAACAGGCCATTTATGGTCGTCAGCCTCAGCGGCGACGTGACGCCCCAGCAGCTCAAGGAATCCGCCGATGTGCTTTCCAACGAGTTTCAGGGGCTCTCCGGAGTGAGCGATGTGACGGTTTCAGGTTCTCTCCTTCCGGAGATCAGAATTACGATCGATCCTGCCAGGCTGGCTGAGTTCAACCTGTCCGCTGAAGATATCTCCCAGGCTGTTCGTCTTGCTCATCGGGACACCCCGGCCGGTGATGCCGTACTTGACGGGCTCCATCATTATATTAGAGTGTTGGGAGCGTACACTGATGCACAGGATATACGACAGACCACTATTCCCCTGCAGGGAGGAGGAGTCATTCTTCTCAAGGATATTGCCTCTGTTGAGGAGACGTATCGAAGCCCTTCGAGCTATTCACGCCGCGCGGTCGGCCTCGGTACTGAAGACGCCGAGATGAAAACCGCGGTGACGATTTCTCTCTACCGGGACGGAGGCTCCGATATCATCGGGCCGAGCGAGGCAGTAAAAACTCTGCTCGCCGACCGAAACTTTGATGGTATTTCACCGGAACTGGACATCCTGGTCATTCAGGACGACGCGGTTTCGGTTCGCAATGATCTGGCCAATGTACTCAGGAACGCCGCTGCCGGAATGATGATCGTTGTGCTGGTACTGTTTCTTTTTCTCGGATTGTCCGAAGCGATCATAGCGGCGATGATTATTCCCTTCTCCCTCTTTATCGCTTTCATCGCTCTGAATCAGGCAGGAATGACCTTCAATACCATGACTCTTCTGGCAATGATCATTGCTCTGGGACTCCTGGTGGATAACGGGATCGTCGTTGTTGAAAATGTGGCGCTGTTCCGGAAACAGGGGCTCTCCCGAAAGCAGGCCGCCAGGCAGGCAACCGCAGAGGTTGCCCCGGCGATTTTAGCCGCTACCCTGACTACCATGGCTGCCTTTATTCCCCTGGCGCTGATGGAAGGCCGGATAGGAATGATCATAAGTGTTATTCCGCTGACCGTCATTTTCATAATCGGATCATCCCTTCTGATCGCCCTGACCATAACCCCTGCCTTGAGCTCCCGATGGATGCCGAAGCTGGTCTCAGGAGAGGGAAAAAAACAGTTTTCTCTCATGAAGGAGATCATCGAGGGTGTGCTGGTGGTCACTCTCTTTTCCCTTGCCTTCCTGTCCGACGGGAAACCGGGAATTCTTTCCCTGTCAATGGCTCTGGTCATGGCGGCAATTATGATTATCCGTACCGTCTCACGGTACCGCGGGATCGGCGCCTTCGGGTCGATAGCCCGGGCGTACGAGATATTTCTCGACCGCCTGCTGCGTAACAGGAAATACACAGTGATTCTTCCGCTTATCATGGTGCTTTTATTTATCGCCGCGATATCCACCATTCCCCTGGGCTTGATAAAATTAGAGCTCTTTCCGGTCATGAACGAGTCGACCCTGTACATCAATCTGCTCACCCCGGAGTTCAGTTCCCTCGATGACACCGACGGAATAACAAAAAAAATCGAATCGATAGTTTTGAAAAAGGACGGACTTGATTCCGTCTATTCCGAAATCGGCGGGAATACGGTCAGGGAGGCGCAGGTTGTCCTCAATCTTCTCCCGCCGTCCAGGAGGAGCTGGACCACTCAGGAAATGGTCCCGCAGCTCATGAAGGAATTTTCCCAGGTCCCGGGAGTAAAGATTTCCATAGGTACTTCGGCGGGCGGGAAAAATGCCAATTCCCCAGTGCAGATACAAATTTCGGGAAACGACCTTGATGCGCTCAGCGGGGCCGCACGGTCCTTTGCAAAGTCACTCGGCTCGATCGACGGGGTCCGTAATACAAGTTCCGATTTTGAACGGGGCTATCCGGAAGTCCAGATCATTCCAGATCGTCTGATCGCGGCGGACCTCGGAGTGGATTCGACTCTCCTGGGAAACACGGTCAAGAGTTTCATTTCCGGTATTTATACCGGATCCCTCCGGTCCGGAAGCGAGGAGATACCCCTGGAGATCGGGGTTGTCGAAGAAAAGATAAATTCCGTGGACGATCTGGAAAAAATAATTGTGGAACTGAAAAATGGGAACAGGGTTCCCCTGACCCATATTGCCTCGATTGTGCCGACCAGCGGTCGGGGCACCATCAATCACATCGGGGGAATCAGAACTATCACCGTCAGTGCGCAGCTGCTCGCGGGGACAAACATCAGGGACGTAGTCCGGCAGTTCGATTTACTTGCCTCTGATGTTGCCCTCCCGCCGGGGGTCAACTATGCATGGGGCGGTGAAGCCGCCGATCTCGACGCTTCACTGAACACCATGTCGATAAACTTCATCCTGGCTCTGCTGGTTGTATTTCTGATACTCGCAATCCAGTTCAACTCCCTGACCCAGCCGCTGATCATTCTGGTATCGGTTCCTATGTCCATCATCGGGGTCTTTATCGGCCTGCTGCTTACCGGGAACAATTTCGGTCTCTATGCTTTCATGGGAGTAATCGCGCTGGTTGGAATCGTTGTAAACGATGCAATTGTACTGATGGATACCATCAACCGTAACCGAAGAGAGGGTATGGATGTCTTCCGCGCCCTCTCCAATGCGGGAAGGCTGCGCTTCGCCCCCGTGCTGGCAACGACCCTGACTACCATCGGCGGAATGCTGCCCCTCGCTTTCAGAGACGAGAATTTCGCCCAGCTGAGTATCTCCCTCATCTCCGGTCTGCTCGCTTCGACGATACTGACGCTGCTGGTGCTTCCGCTCATCTACAAGAACGCGGACTATTTCAAATCGGAATTCCAGAAAAAAATTCCGATCTTCATCGACGATGACGATGAAAAAGAGGAGAAAGAGAATGTCAACTAAAAGATTTTTTTCGACGATAATGCTCATCATGCTTGTTTCCATTCTGGCAATGATTACCTTTTCCTGTCAGGAGGCTTCATCATCTCAGGACAGCGCTCCGGCTGAAACCGGAACTGTCGAACCGGACCTTTCCGTACCGCCTCCGGGTTCCAAGGCTACTCAGGAGAAATGGGACAGCTTCGACGAAGCCAAAAGGAAGGAATCCTGGGCTTCCTACCTGGAAGAAAACGCCGGGGAAACCGCTGAAACGCCTCCCGCACAGGCCGAAGAAGCTGCGGCGGTTTCATCCAAAACTCCGATGATTTCAGTAATCGTCGGAGAGCTCACCAGGGCTCCGATCACCTTGTACTATTACGGGCTCGGCGAATTGAAGGCCGGTCAGGAGCAGAGGGTTTCTCCTCTCATCCCGGGAATAGTAGCTTCTCTGTATGTTGACGAAGGAGATTTCGTGGAAGAGGGGGACCTGCTTTTTTCTCTTGACGACAGTGATCTTGTCCGGGAGATTGAGCTTGTGAACGAAAAGTGGAACACTGAGCTCGACCTGGCGCAGATACGTTTGAACGAGGCACTCTCCGATTATGAATCGTCCGATTCCCTGTACCAGCGGGACCTCATAAGCAAAGCCGAGAATGACAATGCCATAAAGGTCTGGGAAGAAGCACGCATAGCGTATGAGAAGGTTCGACTGGCTAAAACTACCGAACTGGAAAAACTCCGTGAGAACTTGAGAACCAATGTCGTCGCGAGTCCCGGTCGAGGGTATGTCTCGGAGATAACTTTCGCTGCCGGCGAACAGGTAACCAGCGCTGACTTTGTAGAGGTCGTGGATATAGAGAACCTTTCGCTGTCCATTCAGGTCCCGGAGAATATCATTACCAGGATACAGACGGGGAACGAAGTCCTGGCCAAACAGGCCTCCGGTCCTGAGTATTCCCTGAAGGGGAGCGTGACAGGCAGGGGTATTGTCTCGGATATCAACAGATCGTATGAGGTCACCGCCCGGCTCGATAATCCCGACCAGCGGCTTCTCCCGGGGATGCTGATGGAAGCGCAGATACGGATCGCTCAAATGACTTCACATTTCATCATCCCCAGACAAAGCCTGATACAGGATGGAGCAGATCAGTTTATCTATCTGGTGAAAGACAATACCGCCCGCAAGGTCCCGGTAACAACCGGACAATCAAGGAGCGGTCTCATACAGGTAAGCGGGGCCTTCGAAGAGGGTGACCTGCTGGTACTGCAGGGACAGAGTTATCTGAGGGAAGGGATGGGCGTTAAAGTCATTGAAACGAAAGAATACCTTCCCGAACGCAGGGAACTGTAACAGAGGGAGGATACATACAGATGAAAAAAACAGCATTTATCATTCTGACAGTGTTGACGGCTCTGGCTGCTGCGCCATTGTTCGGTCTCAGCTTTGATGAAGTACTGGACACGATAGAAGAGAACTATGACATGCGGTCAGCACGGATGGAGGTGGATATCCTCGAAGCCGAAGCGCGCGCGGCGGCCTCCCCCGAGGACATTCGTTTCGATCTGGACCCCTCACTGAGGGCTACTTCGGAGATAGACGGCGATTTCCCGGGAGAGACCAGTCTGAGCGGAAGCACTTCCCTCTTTATCCCCCTGGGGCTTTCAAAAACGGAAAGGGATAATCTGAACAGCCTTCGAAACAGTATCGCTGCAGCCCGCTTGAAAGCCTCCGAAACATACGCCGCAACTTACATACTGCTTTTCAGCCTCTATCAGGACCTGTGGCTCCTTCAGCAGGAGGCCGCTGTGCTGGAGGCGGAGGTGAAAGCAATCGAACTCTATATGGAACTGATGCAGGAACGCTTCAAAACAGGTGCAATACCTCTTTCATCCTTGAATCTCGTCGAAGAGACTAGGATCGAACGCCAGGAGGGGCTCATCAGAAACGGCCTCGCTCAGCGTCTGGCCTGGTTCGAATTATCTTTGAATACGGGAATTGACGGAGATCTGCCCATACTGGACGAACTAGATCTCGACATGGCGGAAATTTCCAGACCTCCCGATCTGGAAGCGTGGATCATCGAAAACCACCCGGTCATAGAACAGTCAAGAATCGGTCTCAGCCAGACTCAGCAGAATCTGGACCGTCTGATGAGACCCGACTATGACTTCAGTATCAGGCCTTTCCTTAATTACCAGGACCATTCCTTCTCCCTCAACTACAATCTCGTTGACCCGGAGATCACTGCCGGCTATGATTTCCCGATTGATACCTGGGGTGAAATTCCTGCAGGCTCGGGATCGTCCACCGAAACCTGGAATACGGGAATCAGCTTCAATTTTTCTCTCGGGAGCAACCGGAACGACCGGCTGAGTGCAGAGGCTCTGAATATCTCTCTGGAAAAAGAAGAAACCCGGCTCGACTACACTATCCAGAGCACTCTCCTTAAAGTGCGTTCTGCTTATCAGCAGCTGCTTCGCTCACAGGAACTTCTCGAATACGCAGAGCGTAATATGGAACGGAGTATAAACAACCGGCAGATCGTGGAAGCAAAGAGGGATTTGAATCAGGCACCCCGGCACGAAGTGCTGGAGGCCGAAGCGAATGAAGCCCGGGCTCGATGGAAGATCCGGGATGCCAGGATTGATATGTACAAAGCATATCTCAATCTGCTGAAGGAGGCAGCGCTCTTCGAAGAACTATTACCGATACCGGGCGATCTATGAAAGGCGCGCGCCCTGAACTTGAATTCATTCCTGAGCCTCTCCCGTATTCTCTTCGTTTCCGAGGGCGGTAGCAGCCTTGCTAACATCAGTATCCCCGTCACACTCCGCAACAACCTGGTTCCGGCCATTCATTTTGGCCTTGTACAGCCGGATGTCGGCGGCTTTGAGCAGCGGATTCAGACCTCGGTGTTCCCGGTATGTGGCGACTCCGAAGCTGGCGGTAATCGCGTATCCCCCCCGGAACTGGTGTGATTCGATCAGCTGCCGGAGCCGGTCGGCCAAGCGGGCACCGTGGGCAATGTCGGTCTGAGGGCAGACAATGATGAACTCTTCGCCACCCCAGCGCCCGCAGGTGTCCACTTCCCTGATATTTTTCATAAAAATTTCCGAGAATTCCTTCAGGACCCCATCGCCTGCCTGATGCCCGTATGAATCGTTGACTTTCTTGAAAAAATCAATGTCCACAATCATAACCGCAAAATTAAAACTGTATCTCTCCGCCCGGGCGGTGGTGTCCGCGAGTACATCGTTGATCTTCCGGCGGTTATAGAGTCCCGTGAGTTCATCGCGGATAGACATCTCCCGGAGAGCCCTGTTTGCATTCTCAACCTCTCTTTTATTGAGAAAATCGTTCACAAAGCTGCGATAGTTGATAGCCGATATGAGCCAGGCGATCAGCCCGTTGGAGCCGATATCGGCGATGTAATGAGTTGCTTCGGCTTCGAAGTGGAATTGTGGTATGAGCAGGATGATGGTTGCACTCAGCAGGGTATAAAGAATAAAGCTCTGCCAGAAGGGGAAAAAGAAGATCACCGCCACACCGTAGAGTACGGCAATATAGATGGTCGGTATCCGGAATACATCGAACTCCAGGAACAGGAATCTGATGAGGGCTATCCCCATACCGAACATGCCGAGGCTCATCTCGTAGAATTTATGTACAAAACTGATTTCAACTGGTCTCCTCAGGTGGAAATAGCCGCTGATAAGACTCATGAGTAGCATGATGAAAGCCGAAAAGAGATAAATCTCAAAAAGGCTGCTGCCCGGCTCGCTTATAACGAGTCCGTACACCATCTGTTCCAAAAACAGGAACAGAGACATGATAAAGATCCGGTAATTATTGACCCTGAATCTATGGAAAGCGTATTCCATCCGGTACTCACGGGGGATATGGGGAACTAATTTGTTGTAGAGTTTCTTAATTTGTTTCAGTACCTTCACTGTGCTTTTATCCTAGCCGGAGCTGGAGAAAAATTCAATACACTTCATGCCGATTGAAGTGTGCCCGATGGTGCGGATTCTAAACCTCCGAAATTATCAGGCGGGATTCCCCCTTGAATCTTCAGTTCTTTTGCACTATCGATCCGGACCAAGTCATTCCTTTCTGATTATATAAAAAAGCCGGTTTCAATCCTCCGATGCTTCACAAGCGCGAAGTCCACTTTTTCGAGGCCGTTCAAACAACAATAATATTAAAAATTCCAATACTGATCAGGATGTGCACCGGCAATGCTGGGGAAGCGAAATTCTGGTCTTTCTCCTAGTATGCAAAAGCAGGAAGTATATAGGGACCTGGCAGAGAGAACAGAAGGATAATCGCTCACATGAGATACCGGTCAAGTTCAATCAGCCGACCGAGGACCAGAAGCACGAGTACACATAATATCCCCATTACTGCAATACGAATATCGCTTGTGTACAGTGCTTTCTTCAGATTGCCTGCAGACTGATTCATGCTGTACCCGACGACGAAGAGCATCACGAAAGTGATAGGCGAGGCAAAGAGGTCTATTATTCCACTGAAAATATCACCGATGCCGTACTCCATCAACGCCATGTATGCACCGCCGGCACCCATAAACACGCCGAGGACAAGGGCGATAAATATCGGTCGTGAGAACAGAGCGTGGAGAACAGCTTGAGCACCGCCATTCCCGCTGAGGGAACGCAGTTTTACCGAATAGATGGTGAATGCTAAGATGCCATATTCCATTGCTGCCCGGGCGATGAAAAGCAGCGTCTCAATACCGATTAACAGGCTGTACAGGGAAAATCCGATCATGCCGGCTTCCGTGCATGTTATGAGAAAGGGTAACATCCGCGGCAGTTCGGGGAACATCCTCAGCAGCAGAAAGCCCAGTAAAAATTCAATTTCGCATGTCAGGTATATGACCTCAACACTGATGAGCATATCGCCTGAATAGTGTATTGAAGCAAGTACACGGAACAGCGCAACAGACAGCGCAAAGGTGATAATAAAAAATCTTCAGCCCTTCGAGCCCTGCAGCAGTAATGATTTTTTATGTTTGCTGAAATCCTCAAGAAAAATGCCAGAACAGCGGGAATGATGATTTTGAGTACAGTGATGAGTTTTACCATATAAGATTTTCCTGATCGGGAGATGCATTCCTCAGCCTTTTTACAATTGTTTTGGAATGCTCATTTTAGCATACCCGATATTCTCAGATGCATTAAACTCATGGTCAAATAGACTTTTTGAGCCGCCCCGGCTTTACCGGAGACAAAAAGTTGCGGGAGGATGTGTGTATAGGGAAGGAAAAAGCGGAACACTCTGTGCCTGATTCCCGGAAAGAGTACGGACCTTGTTGGCAGCCATTGAGTCGGTTGCCGCATGGATTGGCGCCGATTTTATTGATTCTGTATTTATTGCGTTTTTCAATAAACATGCTATATTTTAAAGCAAGAGAGCCTGTATTAAAAAAACTGTTTCTGCATCTGTGAAAGTGAAAAAACCGCGTCCTGCAGCACCGCTCACCTCTGAATACCGAATATTTCAGGAGTCCGATATGAAAAAAAAGAGTCTTCTGCACCGTATTCTATGGATATGCGTCTGTCTTGCTACTGTCTTGATGTTTTCCTGTATTTTCTCACCGGAAGACGGCGACGGGGATGATCCAGCCGGGGGCGGATCGGCCAACGGGGTGTACGCAAAATTAATTGTTGCCCGGATAACTGTAGAATCTACGCCCACTCCATATACTACCGATTCAATCGAAGCGATTTTTTCCGGAAACTATGATCCCTGCGCGATCGTAAGCGATCTGCAGCCGACCAGTGTTGAATGTGACGATTCTTCCGAGAATTATATTCTTGTATATGAAAATGATAAGTATATATACGATCAGGATCCACCTGATGCGGATTTCCTCATTCTCGGCAACACATACGACTTTACCGTAACTGCAAGTTCCGAGGTGCCGGATTTGACCGCGGATATTATTCTTCCGTCAGCCGAGCCGACTATTACAAACCCTGGATTTGGCGATGGTGTTTCGCCCAGCAGCGATTTAACCATTACATGGAATAGTACCGGTTCGGGGACGGTGATTATTATCATGATGAATACCGGTACCTCAGAGGTAGTTATTTCGGATGAGACAGAGGATGACGGAAGCTATACTATTGGTTCCTCCACGCTTTCCGGATTCAGCACGGGAGATTACTACCTGCAGATAGAACGGTACAGCGAGGAGACGATCACCGCGACAGGGTATGACGACCGAAGTATAATCCGCGGGCGTTTAATGAGTATGGTATATTTTAGCCTGACATCATAATATTTTCACTGTCCATAAAGCAATCATCTGTTTGCCCGAGAATGATGATAAAGTTATATAAACCGCGGATTATGGGGCGGGGCAGGGTTGTAGTGCAGGCAGGCTGCGCGGATGAGCGCTGACCTCTATTTCATCCCTTGGCAGGCGCGCCGGTGACGTACGCTGCCCGGGAGGTCCCGTCTGTGTGTGTACGCTCAGTCCCGCGGGATTATTACCTCTTTTTTCCGTTGTCCCGCCCGCTTGCTAAAGGAAACAGCCTTTCGATTCCAAAAATTGAACTACCTCTTTCTTAAAATATTGCTTATTGTCCGGTAATTTATATGTATTACAGTCGCGTTGGATGAGATGAAAAACGATCACATCCGATTGCTGGAAGAGTGCATTCAACTTTACGGTTCTTTGGATAAATCAACATGCAAAAACACGGCAGGAACGGAGGGATTCAGTGATTTTCCTGTAAGAAATCATTATAAGAGAGATGGGAAGAGTAATAAGATTTTCATTCGAACTAGCCTGGGATATTGTATAACCGCAATTTCACGCCTTCGCTGCTCCGGGTTCGCAGTGCGGGTTTTTATTAATATTACATCGAAAAAGAAGGCGGAAAATTTCAGGGTTTGGATCTGATTTTTCAATCAACAAGAATTTCTGCGATGCAGGTATCATCCCAACGGGATCCCTGATAGATATCTTTAATTTCTATAACACCGATAAGTTCACCCATCGCCGACGGGACTTTTTCCTGAGGTATTGAATAAGCGAAAGATTGATATTCCATCCGGTCCTCCAATTTCAGATTCATTGTGCGCAGCTTTTTCATTGAGTATACTGCAGCTTTCTCCGTCTGGCCGGTATAGAGAAAGTAGATGGAAAACTCAGCCTTCATCAGTCTGTTGTTGGAAAGAAAATATTCTTCCTCGCCATACCCCGGCAGAAGAGATATACTTCCTTTTTCTGCAGGTAAACGAAAAGCGATTCGCTGGCCAATGCCCGGGCCCTCAACACCCTCGACCCAGGAGGTGCTCAAATCATCGTCGAAGGCTTTATCTTCGGTGTAGCGGCGGGGGTCATTTTTATCCTTCAGTGAGGAACTTGAAAGAGGAAATTCCAATCTCGGCAAATTCCCGCGGATCTCGGTTTTTTTTCCTTCCAATAAAAGCAGCTGTTCAATCAATACAGGATTCTCCATTCCCATGGACACGAAATAGTCATCGAGTACTTGTTTCGTTTCACTGTTCGCGTGACCATAGCAGAGTGCGAGTAGGAAAGAATCCACACTTTCGATATCTATATTTTTAAGCACATTGTTCAGTGACTGGGCATTATTCTCCGAGAGGGAACGGAATAGCTTATAATTATAATAGTCACTTATCTCTTTTTTTTCGGCGTCGTACCGCAGAAGAAGATCTATCATTTCCTGGTTCAGGTCAGACAAGGCAACGGACAGAAGGGAATTACCACCCCATTGAAAGGAAACCGGTATGGAAGGAAGAGCGCGGTGATCGATATATGCCCCTGCTTCGAGAAGAAATTCTGTTATCGCAAGATTACCTTTTCGCACGGAAACATATATCGGTGTTGCAAATTCCATTTCGACAATCGGTGCATTTACATCAATCCCCTCTTCTATTAAAAGACGTACTGTTTCTTCATCGTTGTTATCGACAGCTTTGTAGAGTTCAGATCCATCAGCCCATATGCCGAGTCCATGTATCATCAGAAAAATACACACTATGAAAAATATCTTTTTATACATAACAACTCCTTTTTTTTAATTATATCACTTTTAAATCCTGATCACATCCAAAAAAAGGGGCTGTTGGCAAAGTGTTTTTCAGAACAAAAGATACTTAATTTTCTTAAGAAATTATGTGCAATAAATTCACATGTATTTACGGGTATAGCTGATAGGATTTTGTATGTATTCTTTCTCTCATTCATCAATCTCCTGAGAATGATCACAGACGATGATAGGTATAATTGGACCTGAAATTTCCCTCTTCCTCTATTGAGTCATCTGATCAGCAAGTGAAACTCCTTTGCTTCACCGGAAACACTTCAAACACATATTTTCCTTGCCCGTATTTGCCCTTGTCCATACAGGCTTTTACTTTTCAGTCATGAAAGAATGTAAGAGTTTCTATTCCGCTATATTTACTGTCTATAAATATATAATAAACCTTTCGTTTCAAAGAAAAGAGAACGTGGCATAAAGGTCATGTACTGCTGGCATATCATCCTAGTTTAAATGAGTACCATTTGCCGAGAGAATTACTTTTCTTTTTCAGACTACATTTAATATGTGCTTTGAAGGCAGTTGGAGTTCCCTTTCCAGGTCTTGTCGCCAAAAAACCATCAGAACCGGAATGTGATTGTATAAAATCATTTTTCTTTGAGTGTCATTACTTTTGCTCATCTTTGAAGGGTCAACTATCCCATGAAATCCTTTTGTTCTTTTCTATTTATTCGTAATCTCATGTATATATCTATCAACTGATTTCAATTTCACCCTGCAGGAATCCTTTGAGGAATTGACTTGCATCAGACAAACCGGATGTTCTTCTGGTACCAATTCATCCAACAAAACAGAATAGAAAAGTTACCTCGGTCAATGTTTTTCCCCTTGCATACGGACCGCAAAATCAAAACTGGCATGGAAGTGAGAATATGTAAATTCTATGAGTTCAGCAAAAGCACCACGGATGGACACTAATAATAAATATATGCCTTTTCCATCAGTTTATTTTAGTACCTGATTATTTTATCCGCCGAACCGAAGACATCGATCTTATGTTCGACAATTTTTTTGCACTCTTCGAGAACATGTTTCATCACTTTTCGCGGGTCACCATTAACAGGCATTTCCGCAGCAAATTTTTTCATTGTATTCCCATAGCCGTTATACCATAATTCAGTGCCAACGTTGATCTTTCTGATTCCGCATCTTATCGCCTTTATAAAATCAGGGTCAGATACGCCGGTGCCGCCATGAAGAACAAGCGGCATGTCCGGTATCGATGACTTTATTTTTTGAATTCTCTCAAAATCAATTTTTGGAGGCAGTGTGTAAAAGCCGTGCAAGGTCCCGACTGCTACGGCAAGAGCATCTATTTGTGTATCCTCAACAAATTTTTCGGCACTTTCCGGATCGGTAAACAGCAATTCACGTTCGTCAGCTGAAATGTTTTCCTCGTTTCCGCCAACATGACCTAATTCTGCTTCAACGGAAACTCCTGCGTGAGAAGCATATTCCACAACACGGCAGGTAATATCCACGTTCTCCTGATAAGACTTGCTGGAGGCATCGATCATGACGGAGGAAAAACCATTATCAATGCAGCGGAGTATCGTATCAAAATCAGTAGCATGATCAAGATGCAGAACAACTGGAGTATCATAATCGTCGGAGACTCCCCGTACCATTCCGCATATTCCTTTCTCTCCCATATGTTTTACACATCCCGGACTGGCCTGGACAATTACTGGTGAACGTTTTTCCGCCGCTGCCGCTATTATCCCTTGAACATTTTCAAGACCGAAGAAGTTAAAACTCCCAACACCGTAAGCATCATTCATTGCTGCCTTCATAACAGACTTCAAATTTACGATAGACAATATGTACTCCCATTGTTTAAGAAAAATTATTTTGATCAATAAATTTATTAGTCTCTTCAAATGTTGGAATTCCCCTGCGGCCGCCCTTGGAAAGACAATTGATAGCTGAAACGGCACTGGCAAATCGGATCGATATGTGAAGATCGTACCCAAGTTCAAGTGCTCGGAGGAAAGCTCCATGAAAAGCATCACCTGCTCCTGTTGTGTCGACAGGATTGATTTGAAATGCAGGAAATTTTATTAAGGCTCCACTTTTGACGAGCAGACACCCCTTGGCTCCAGATGTAGAAATAACAACCCGCGCACCAAATTTCGCAATTTCTAGTAAAGCCCGTTCTCTATTTTCATCTTCCATCAAACGGCAAGGATAGTTTTCATTCATAATCAGGATATCAGCCATTTTCGCAAGTTTCAAATTCAAGAAATTATCCTTTTGCATTGAGCTACCATCAAGAGAAACTAACACTTTATTTTTTTTTGCTATCACTGCAGTATTAAGGGCGTTTTCATAATTCGTTCCGTCAAGATGCAGATATTTTGCATGAGAAATATAGTCCTCCAGTTTCATATTTATATTTATTGGAGGTACACGCTCATGATAATTAAATAATGTCCGGGACGCATTATTTATATTTACATAGACGAAAGAAAATGCACTGTCACCCTCAGCCCATTGAACAAATGATGTGTCAACCTTTTCTTTAATAATTTCAGAATATACATATTCGCCGGCAGGGTCATGCCCCAGTACCCCTACGTAACCAGCTTTTCCGCCGAGACGGGAAAAAGCCACTATGGCCTGGGAAGCTGCGCCTCCGCTCTGATATTCCACTTCCTGGATATGTATGGAATTATTTTCTTTTGGATAATCATCGATACTACAAATTGTATCAGCACAAAGATGTCCAACGGCTATAGCTGCAGGATACTGAATATTATTCACGCATTCATTCCTTATTTTGTAAAATCCCTGTAAATTTTTGATCGATTTCGAACATCCTCAACGTTTTTCTTCCCCATTAGCATTGCAAGCACGAGATATAAAGTATCTACCGTTACCAATTGCGCAATACGAGCGTAAGAGTTTTCGTCTCCGTCAAAAAATGAACCTGCCGTATTACAGAGAATATGGTCGGCAAGTTTTCCCAGGGATGAATCAGGAAAGTTGGTAATGGCAATCACAATTATTCCGAGGGTCTTTACCCATTGCATTGCAGCGACGATTTCAGGATTTTCTCCGGAACAGGATATGGCTATCGCAACATCTCCCTTTTCAAATTGGGATAGAGAAAGATGCTGTGAATGCGCATCAGGGTAGAAACTGCTTCTGATACCGATTTTCATCAATTGGTGCCGTAAGTAGATGGCAATGGGGGATGAACCACCCTGGCCGTATATATCAATATTTTTCGCCTTTCTCAGTGCCTCAGCGGCTTGCTTGAGAGCCTTTTCACTCAGGGTATCGAAAGAATCCTTCAAGGCGTTGATAGCTCCTGTAAAAACTTTGTTTTTTACCTCTCCAATGCTATCGCCCCATTTTACTTCAGTATTCTCGATTTCAGGTAAGGTAGTTTTTCCGTAAAAATCGATTTTAAATTCCTTGAGACCTGAATAGCCGAGGTGATTACAGAACCTTACAACAGTTGATTTACTTGTTCCCGTTTCTTTTGCAATTTCGGAAATTGACATACCTAGAATATCTGCCACATTTCTTCGTATGAAGTCTGCAATATTTTTTTCCTGGTCACTGAGCTGATCATAAAGTTCCCGAAGACGAATTATCCATTTTGGATTTGAAGGTGTATTCATGCTATTCCCTTTTTATCCTTATTGAATTTCGTGATAGATTCATGATATCTCGAAACCTGCTCCATCGACTGCTGTATTAATTGGTAGATTATAGATTATAAATCTGTCGACTGCGCCCGTTGCTGAACTGGAATATTTTAAAGAAACGAAAATTGTTCTATAAAATGATGCAACGGTATCCGGAGCAAAAAGACTTATTGAAAGACAGTAGATCAAAATATTTCCTTTCCTTATTTTAATTATAATCCCTTTCATTTTAAAATCTTCATCCGGAATTGCAAAACCGCTTTTCTGCAAGCCAGCTCTTTCGCTGACGTTAACACGAAAAAAGTTTCATGTCAATAAAATTTGTTGACACCTAGTTTCTCGTATGATATCGTTGATGACAAGTTTAAAAGGAGGATTGTATGAAAAAAATACTTTTCCTGAGTTTTGTATTTCTCATGGTTGTTTTCGCTGTATTTGCCAATGGATCGAAAGAACAGCAGGATGCTGAGGCCGGCACAGGAAAGCTTGTTATCTATTCAACTACCTATGATGAAGAGTTCAATATGATTGTCGGCGGATTTGAGGAAAAATACCCTGAAATCAAAATTGAAACCGTGAATGGGGGCGCCGGGGAGTTGAAAACCCGTATTGCTGCAGAAGCCGAAAATCCCCAGGCAGATGTAATGTTTGGCGGTCTGTTGAGTTCTGATTATATAAAGATGCCAGATGCATGGGAGCCGTATGTTGCGAAAAACAATGACGCTTTCCCGGAAGGTTTTAAAAATGAAACCGGCAGCTTGACCCCTATAACTATTCAGCTTGTGAATCTTTTAGTGAACAGAGCCGAAGCGGAAAAGTTAGGAGTGAGCATCGACAGTTATGAAGATTTATTAAACCCGGTTCTCAAGGGTAAAATTGCATCCGCGGATCCGACGGCATCGTCTTCGGCATGGAACCAGTTAACAACAATACTGGCGGCAAAAGGCGGTTATGAAAGCACAGAAGCCTGGGATTATGTCGATAAACTGGTGGCCAATCTGGATGGTATTCTTACCAGCGGTTCCTCCGGTGTTTACAAAGGCGTCTTCAACGGTGAATATGTCGTCGGACTTACCTATGAAGCACCCTGTGTAACCTACATTGAAGAAGGACATGGCGATATTGTTGAGATTGTATTCCCCTCGGAAGGTATTACCGCTATACCGTTTGCTTCCGCTATTGTAAAAAATGCGAAGAACATGGAAAATGCAAAATTATTTATCGACTGGGTAGCCTCTGATGAAGCCCAGAAATTGTGGGCAGGGTCCACAGCGCGTCAGGCAAACACCAATATGCCTACTACCAATAAAACTCTGGTGCCTGTGGGAGATATAAAAATCGTTCCCCGTGATGGTGAATACCTGGCAGAAAACCAGAACGCCATTATCGAAAAATGGTCAACCATATGGGCTAAAAATAACTAAAACATTCCAGGGAAGGATTGATGACAAGATGAGCGTAGATATACGGATCGCGAATGCAATAAAAAGATATGGGGCAAACACTATCATCCCTGACCTTTCCCTGAATATAAAGGAGGGTGAGTTTTTCACCCTCCTTGGTCCATCCGGATGTGGTAAAACAACATTATTAAGAATGATCGCCGGATTCAATACCATAGAAGGCGGGTCCTTTTACTTCAAAGACAAACTTATCAATCAGTTGGAGCCTGCAAAAAGAAATATCGGTATGGTTTTCCAGAACTATGCCATTTTCCCGCATCTCACAGTTGAAGAAAACGTCGCTTTTGGCCTGAAAGCGCGAAAGTATCCAATACAGCAAATCAAGAAGGACACGGAAGAATTCCTTTCACTGATGCAGATCGACCAGTATCGTGACCGGCTTCCCGAAAAGCTTTCCGGGGGGCAGCAGCAAAGGGTCGCCCTGGCACGTGCTTTGGTCATCAGACCGGATGTTCTTCTGATGGATGAACCTCTTTCTAATCTGGACGCAAAGCTGCGTGTTGAGATGCGCTCGGTAATAAAGGAAATCCAGAATAAACTGCAGATAACGACAGTCTATGTAACCCATGACCAGGAAGAGGCTATGGCTGTAAGCGACCGTATTGCAGTGATGGACCAGGGTGTAATTCAGCAAACCGGAAATCCGCGATTGCTGTATCAGCGTCCGCACAATCTCTTTGTTTCAACATTCATCGGAAAAACGAATATCCTGAATTCAGAACTGAAGTTGATTGATGATATTCCCCATATTGTTTTTAACGATGAGTACTCGGTTCCGATGCCGCAAATTTCTGCTTCATACAGGCATAATCAGGAGGTATGTGTATCCGTAAGACCTGAAGAGTTTTCAATATGCGACGCCGAACAGCAGGGAATCGTTGCAGAGGTTCAGGACAGTATTTTCCTGGGATTGAACACACACTATTTTATCAAACTATCCTCAGGCGAACGCGTTGTTATCATCCAGGAATCAACTATCGACAGTATTATTCCAAAAGGAACACTGATCAAGCTGGTGGTCAACAAGAGTAAGATTAATGTTTTCCTCAAGGATGGTTCTGCGAATTTGCTCCTGGAGCCAGGGGAATTTTAGAATGTTAAAAAAGCGGAACCAGCTTGAAATCTGGAATATTGCGGCTTTTGGAATTCTGGTTTTGTACCTTTTGTTTCTCGTCTATCCTCTTTTCAATGTATTGAAGGCTTCGTGTTTCGGAGAGGACGGAAATTTCAGCATGGAATACTTCCGGAAGTTTTTCAGTCAGAAGTATTATTTTTCTACCTTGCTGAACAGTTTCAAGGTGTCGATAGTTACCACCTTCTTCTCGCTGGCTTTGGGTATTCCGCTGGCATATTACTATAATCTGTATGAATTGAAAGGGAAGAATTTCCTCCAGATTATGATCATACTGTGTTCCATGTCGGCTCCTTTCATCGGGGCTTATGCGTGGATCCTGTTGCTGGGAAGATCAGGGCTCATCACCAGATTTATTGAAAGTCTGTTCCATTTCGATATGCCTACAATCTACGGCTTCCGCGGAATTGTTCTGGTTCTGGTAACCCGTCTCTTTCCTCTGGTATTTCTCTATGTTTCAGGAGCCCTGAAATCGATCGACAACTCGCTGCTGGAAGCATCAGATAATCTCGGATGCAGCGGTATTTCCCGATTTTTCAAGGTCGTGATGCCGCTCTGCATGCCATCAATCCTTGCCGCTGGTCTTCTGGTATTCATGAGGGCCCTCGCGGACTTTGGAACACCCTTAATTATTGGAGAAGGGTACCGGACATTTCCCGTTGAAATTTATAAACAATACGTAGGTGAGACCAATGTGAATCACAATTTTGCCGCGGCAATTAGTGTGATTGCCATTCTTATTACCGCATTGGTTTTTTACCTGCAAAAATACATGGCAAATCATTATCGTTTTTCAATCAACTCATTGAACCCGATTGAAAGAAAAAAACCAACTATAGTTCAATCTGTATGCATGAATATCTACGCATATCTGCTTGTCTTCATTTCCATGATGCCCCAGGTTTACCTTGTCTATATGTCTTTCAGGAAGACCTCCACCTCAGGTTCTGTTTTTGAGAAAGGCTATTCGCTTGATAGTTACCGGATAGCTTTCAAACGAATGAGTATGGCGATTCCCAATACTCTCTTTATCGGCGGTACTGCCGTTCTAATTGTTGTTCTGATCGCAATCGTTGTCGCTTATCTGGTTGTGAGGCGGTCAAATATAATGAGTGAATCGATCGATACCCTTTCCATGGTCCCCTATATCATACCGGGATCGGTTCTCGGTATTGCCTTAGTACTCTCTTTTAACAAAAGCCCGCTCGTTCTCACCGGAACAGCAACGATAATGATCATTTCAATGGTTATAAGGAGGATCCCGTATACTATACGCAGCAGTGTGGCGATCCTGCAGCAAATACCGATCTCAGTTGAAGAAGCCGGATTGAGTCTTGGTGCCTCAAAAATAAAAACGTTTTTTAAAATTACTGTACCCATGATGAGTAACGGTGTTATTTCCGGCGGCATTCTCAGCTGGATCACAATAATTACAGAATTATCAACTTCAATAATTCTCTATACGTCCCATACGGTTACCTTGACACTTTCCATCTATATCTTTGTTTCCCGCGGAACAGAAGGTCCTGCAGCTGCGATGGCGACTATTCTTACGATATTCACTACCATATCCTTGATGATTTTTATGAAAGTATCTAAGTCGAAGGATATAATATTATAAATCTGAAAAAACAGGGTGAACTCTCCGTATCATATGAAGAACAGGTGAGTTTAGATAATAGTGTATAAAAAAAATCCACAGTTGGCAGAATACCCGGCAGCAGAAGAGCGATAATGCCCTCAACCATCCGGAAAAATTATTATGGTCTGAAAAATAATAATGGAGGTATGCCGCCTTTCTATTATAGATCTGACGGCCCCTCCATTCTACAAATTACTGAAACCGCGAAATATCGAAGTTATCTGAAAGATATTTGACGATACCAGGCAATTCAATTAATTCCATCTTGAAAGCATTTTCTCCCACCGCGCGTCACGGGCTTCAATAATTTTCCGGATCAGGTCTTCCGTCAGGTGTCGGAATCTGGCCTGTTTTTTCAGGTATTCTTCAACCGAACCCCATTCTTTCGGCTTTTTATTGATGGTAAATTCACCCTGTTCATATTCGGCCAGAAACCAGAGTCCGCAGTCAACCGCTTCCCTGGCGAGGGAAACTGATGATTCTGGGCTGGATCCCCATCCTGTAGGACAGGTGGCATACACATGAATATAGGAAGGCCCTTCCGTGTCTCTAGCCTTCTGGAGTTTATTCAGGTAGTCCTGCGGGTAGCCTATACTGGCGGTAGCGGCATAGGGAATATCGTGGGCCGCGACGATTTCGAACATATTCTTCTTGGAAGTTATGGATCCCGGCAGATTCTTACCAGCCGGAGTCGTCGTGGTTTTTGCTCCGAAAGGCGTTAACCCACTCTTTTGAATACCCGTATTCATATAGGCTTCATTATCGTAACAGATGTAGATGATATCATCGTTCCGGTCGATAGCCCCTGAAAGGGCCTGGATACCGATATCGGCTGTTCCGCCGTCGCCGGCAAAGCCGACAACCTGGACATCTTTTTCGCCCAGAGCGTTTAATCCCGCTCTCATTCCCGAAAGGATTGAACCTGTTCCTGGAAATGTTGAAATTATCGCGTTATTCAAAAACGCCATCTGCGGATAGATAAATCCTACGGCGGACATGCAGCCCGCGGGAAGGGCCGCGAAGGTTCTCTCCCCGAATACTTTCAAAGCAAGACGCACGGCGATGCTCCCTCCGCATCCGGCGCAGGCTTTGTGCCCGAAAAAGTATTCTTTTTCATCCATATTTCTGGCTGTTACTCTTTTTGTATTATCCATTGTCAGTTACCCCCAGGTTTACAAATTGCACGGTTTCCACCTGTTTTCCGTTTTTTACGCGTTCAAGGTCTTCGAACATGTTCCTGATATCATCAATGGAGATATCCTTACCGCCGAGGCCCGCGACAAAATTCAGCAGTCCCGGGCTTTTTTGGGCCTTCGAAACGGCTGAGCTTACGTTTGTAAATACTGTGCCTTCATACCCGAAGGAGATATCCTTTTCCAAGATGCCCATGTACGGAATCCTCTCGGCCCAGGAACGGATTTCCTCTTCGGGAAAGGGGCGCATGTATCTGATTTTCAGCAAGCCGGCTTTTTTGCCCTCAGCCCGCAGCTGGTCCACAACCAGTCTTGCGGTGCCTGTAACGCTTCCCAGAGTAATAAGGGCGAACTCCGCGTCATCAAGCCGGTATCCTTCTATCATTCCATGATAGGACCTGCCGAACACGCGGCTGAATTCCTCGTCGACTTCGCGGATTATATCAACCGAAGCGTTCATTGCCTTATGCTGTTGATATTTGAACTGGAGATTATCACCGGGGGTAGTGCTGAAGCCCATGTTCTTTGGTTCAGCCAGGCTCATTTTATTGGGAGTGTCAAAAGGAGGCAGAAATTCATCGACCAGGGATTGGTTCGGTATTTCCACTATTTCATAGGTATGAGTTAATACGAAGCCGTCCAGGTTTACCATGAAGGGGGTCAGAACTTTATTATTTTCAGCAATTTTATAGGCCTGGATAACCATGTCCAGTGCTTCCTGGGCGTCTTCCACATATACCTGTATCCATCCTGAGTCAAGCAAAGATAATGAGTCTCTCTGGTCCCCGAATATGCTCCAGGGCAGGGCGAGTGACCTGTTGGCATTCATCATGACAATGGGCATCCTGCCGCCGCTGGCATAATGCATAACTTCGGCCATATAGAGGAGTCCCTGGGATGATGTTGCGGTAAATGTCCGCGCGCCTACCGAACTCGCGCCCATACTTGCCGAAAGGGCCGAGTGTTCCGATTCCACATGGAGAAACTCGGCCTTCAACGATCCGTCTTCGACCATTTCAGACAGACGCTCGACAACTATAGTCTGGGGGGTGATAGGGTATGCCGCAACTACCTGAGGCCTGGCCAAGCGTGCGCCCAGGGCTACAGCCTCGTCACCTGATACGAATACTTTTTGCATTATTCACCTCTCTCCTTTATCATTGTTATAGCGTTCGCGGGACATTCGAAGGCACAGATACCGCAGCCTTTGCAGAAATCATAGTCTATTTCAATCTTTCCATTTTCCTTTTTCATAATCACGCCGTCGGGACAGACCAGGTAACACTTATAGCAGCCCACGCACTTATCTTCATCGACGAGAGGACGGAAGGTCCTCCAGCCGGCGTTTTTTGAAACAAGATGGCCGGCTTCAAAAGAGGGACCCTCCGGGTAATCGGAGATATCTGCAGCTGTTTTAAATATTTTCAGTTCAGGTTTGACCTTCTTACCGTTTTCAGACATCTGCTCCTCCTTTTATGAGATGGTAGGCTTTCTCTACAATTTTCTGATTTTTCTCGACCAGAGATTTTTTCATCTCCGCTTCCACACCTTTTAGAGCTGACTCAAGAGAGATTACATTTGAACCGGCGACAAGGGCTCCGAACATGGCGGTATTTGTTATTGGCCGACCCATAATCTCGAGGGCCAGGTTCGTGGCGTCCAGAGTGATAATATGCACCCCGGGGAATTTCTCCTTATAATGCCCGGGATCCGACGTGTTGATAATAAGAGCGCCATCCGGTTTCAGCCCCTGCAATACAGAGTCTTCAGCAAGGGTTTCGTCAAGGACTACAACATAATCGCAGCTTTTTACTTCACTGCGGTTTGTTATCTTCTTGTCATCGATTCGTGTAAACGCGAGTACCGGCGCACCGCGTCTTTCCGGACCGAAGGAAGGAAATGCCATGGCATATCTGTTTTCAAATAATGCCGCTGATTTTCCAAGGAGCCGAGATGCGGTAAATCCGCCCTGGCCTCCGCGTCCATGCCATCTTACCTCAATCATTTTTTTCTCCTACTTATAAATATCTCCAGTTTCTTCATGTCCCCAATTAAATATTCAGGTCATAAATACGCTGTTTGGTTTTTTGAAGTTCCGACAGAAGCTGCTCAATCATATCTTCTGTGTATCTGGCCGAAGTGCCGGAAATACTGATGGCTCCGGTGAACTTCAGCTGATCCAGAATAAGAGGGACCGCGATACAGGTTAGACCTGCTTCATATTCTTCAAGGTCGAGAGCGTAGTTCTGTTTTTTTACCTTTTCCAGTTCAAGGATCAGGGTCTCTTTGTCCATAATGGTATGTTCGGTAAGGGGAAAGAAGTTTATGGTTTCCAGGATTTTATTACTGGTGTTTTCAGGTGCCTCGGCTAATATGACTTTTCCGAGACCGGTGCAGTAGAGAGGAAGCTCTTCACCGGGCTTTGACCGCATCTGCAGTCCGCGGTTAGACTTGATTTTATCGAGATATAAGGCGCGTGAACCAAATAATCCGGCAAAATTTACCGTTTCATTCAGCCTTCTGCTTAATTCATCGAGAACAGGATGGATATGGTTCACCAGAGAAGCCGGAAAATCGACCTTATTCCCAAGCTCAAAAAGTCCGATCCCTAAATGCCAGCAGTTTTCATGTCTCTCAAGTATGTTCAGGTCCGCCATTGTTTCCAGGTATCTGAAAACCGTGGTCTTGTTCAGTCCGAGCTGTCTGCTGATGTCACTTAATGTGAGCTGGCCCTGTTTTTCGGCGATACACCCAATTATTTCGAAGCCCTTTTTTACGGAATTACTCATGAAAATCCTTTTTTGGGGACCCGTTGATCAAGCTGTTATCGACTAAACCCCTATGTGTTTCAATAGTTGTAACACTGTTACAATATATGTAACTATTAATATCAAAGAGCAAATTTTTTTACAAGCTTTTTTCCATTGGACTATTCACTTTAATCGGAATTCTGATCATGTATCAGCCGAAAAATCTCTCTGAATTACGAACTCCGGTTAACCCTGGTGGAGTCGTACCGTTCACTGAAGTAGCGTTGGTGCAGTGGACAGAAGAGAAAGAATAAAACCTGAGAGCGGTATATTCTGCCGTGACCTCCGGAATTCTTTTGCCCCGCCTGCGCTCCTGCATCCGCCTCCCTGCGGATGGGCACTCCAGGTATTCGCGCCGCCGCTCCGGTTCAAGTCCTCTCATTTCTTCAAAAAAAAATGGGAATCGCCGAAAACGGCAATTCCCATTTTTGCTGCAGAAAGGACTTGGTCTCCGGGCGCCGGCATCGTGCCGTCACCTTACGACCCGCCTCGATCCTCTGCCGCGCCCGTCCGTGGGCGCTGATCCTCGCAATCGCTCGGCGGGGATCTCGGTTCAAGTCCTTCCGTTCAATAAAAAAAACCGGCATCAACCCTGCGGGTCAATTCCGGTTTTTTATGCTGCAGAAAGGACTTGAACCTTCACGAGCGCGATGCCCACTAGCCCCTCAAGCTAGCGTGTCTACCAATTCCACCACTGCAGCGCTTAACTGATCGTGCGAAAATGTACACGATTGTGGGATTTTAGTCAAGATAAGGAAGGATGTTTTTCTTTGAACATGTATCATGCGTATTATAGGCTCGGGAAGACTGTAAAAAGTCTGAAATTATAGTACAATATGCTTCAATAGTGAAAGGGAAAGGTATATATGGCGGATATACTGATTGTGGATGATGATGTACAGATACGTATGTTGCTGAAGCTGCTCTTAGAAACCGAGGGCTTTTCTGTTCGGGAAGCGGAAAACGGCAGATTGGCGGTAGACCGTTATAGTGAAAAACCAGCCGATGTGGTTATTCTGGATATCCTCATGCCGGATATGGAGGGAATAGAGACTATCCGAAAACTGAAAGGACTGGATCCGCAAGTACAGGTGATAGCACTGTCCGGGGGCGGCAAGTTTTCCGGCGAATATTACCTGCAGATGATAAAAAGTTTTGCTCCGCGATATTCCTTCACGAAACCGGTGGAACCGGAAACTCTTATCAAAGCGGTGAAAGACATTCTTGAAACAGGATAGTACCCAAAAGCAGCATTGCAGCTAAACAATTAATCCCCGGCAATTCTGTCCCTGATATGAAAGATGTATGTTTCCGCAAACAGAAAATGGTTCATGTCAGGGGCGGCGGAGAGCCGATTATGATTTTTGACGGCGGCGTAATTTACCAGGGCTTTGGATCTGCCATGCATTTCCCGATACCTCAGATCTGCTCACGCAGGCGGATCAGAAAGAATGAAAAACCTCAGAGACAGCAGGTTTTACAGAACCGCATGATTTTGCCTTAAGGTTATAAGCCGGGGTTTTAATAGAGCAGCCGGATTTCTGGGATGAGCTTCCACGTTCAGGGCAGGAACTTTCTATCAGATGGATTCTGTGCCGGCAGTATGAGGATCCGAAGATTCGATCAGGCTGCGGATGGTATAGATGAGTAGCTCGTTTTTGATCGGTTTTTGCAATAGTCTCCATTTCAGGGAAAGCCCCTTCAGATTTTCAATCAAACGTTCGTTGTATCCAGAAATAAAGAGGACCTTCATACCGGAATCCATTCTGTCCAGTTCATAGGCAAGCTCGACTCCGCTTTTTTCCGGCATGATTACATCGGTGATCAGAAGATCTATTTTATATTTCCCTGACCTTATGATTGAAAAAGCCTCCATGCCATTTCGCGCTTCGAGAAGGGTGTATCCATATTCTTCCAGATTCCTGCGGATTACAGTTCGGACCATCTGTTTGTCTTCGGCAAGGAGGATGGTTTCGTTCCCGTGAAAGGATGAAGGGGCGAAATTGATCTCTTCCCCCGGTACGGCCTTCTGTTCGCGGGAACAGGGAAAGTAGATGGAAAAAACAGTCCCTTTTCCCAAATGGCTTTCGCAGAAAATGTATCCGCCTATCTGTTTGATGGTCCCGTAGACCGTAGCAAGTCCAAGTCCGGTTCCTTTCGTCGGTGCTTTGGTGGTGGAAAAAGGTTCGAATATGCTGCTCAGGATTTCAGGTTCCATCCCGAATCCCGTGTCAGTAACCCGGAGAAGTACATAGTCGCCCGGTTTGATCATCTTGAACCGGCCGGTTCTGATTTCGTTGGCGGGAACGTTTTTCGTTTCGAAAGTGAGGGTGCCCCCTTCGGGCATGGCGTCCCGGGCGTTCGTGGACAGGTTTATTATGATTTGATCGATCTGTGAGATATCGCCGTTTATCATGGAGAGGGACGGGTCCAGTTTAGTCTCAATGATGATGTCCTCTCCGATGAGACGGGTGAGCATTTTTATGGCTTCGCTGATAATCTGGTTCAAGTCTGCCGGAACAATAGTGAGGGGCTGCTTTCTGCTGAAGGCCAGCAGCTGCCGGGTAAGATCGGCGGCTTTGTGTCCGGCCTTTTTTATTTCCATCAGGTAGCTGAATTCTTCAATATTCGGATGAATTTTCTTTTCCAGCAAGGTGGTGAAGCCGTTGATCACCATGATGATATTATTGAAATCATGGGCAACTCCGCCGGCAAGTCGTCCGAGGGCTTCGAGTTTGCTCAGCTGCCTCTGTCTCGCGTCCGATTCATTCTGAGGATGCGCAAAGGGCCTCCCCTGGACCGTGATGTTCCAGTCCCTCACTACCCGATGAATGATACATGCGAAGCCCGGGGGAGTCAGATGATCGGCGGAGATGCAATCCATTGCACCCGCGTCAATCAGTTCAATGCTTCTCCGCAGGCCCTGATCTCCCCGTATCATGATAATCGGATAGGAAAAATTCCGACGGCTCTCACTGATAAACTGAAGAAGGTCTCCTGAGAATATATCTTCCTGGAGAATAACAAGATCCGGCTGAGTCATATTCAGCGCATGCTCAAAATCCTCCTGGGTTCCGACTTTCCGGCAAGAGAGCCTTTCAGTGTTTCCGGGAGTATTCCCGGGGGCAGTAAACGAGAGTACCCTGATTTTTTTATCTGTCTTCATACCGACCTCCGGAGAAACCGTTCCCTTCGTACTGTATTCTCTTTTTCCCGGCTCTGCAAGTTTTGCCTCGAGGCGGAGATGAAATGATACCGGCTGCTTCACTCCCCGGTTTCCCTGTGATATCCTAAGCGGATGACACAGAAAATTCACGGCTTTCCGCCGGTCCTGGGTATTTCTCCAAGGGTTCTGATAATCGGCAGTATGCCTAGTGTGCAATCCCTGAAAAATCGGCAGTATTACGGACATCCCCGAAACCATTTCTGGAGGATTCTTTTTCAAGTCCTCGACAAGCCTCTGCCGGCGGAATATGATCGGAGGCTGGATGAGATAAAGAAATCAAAAATCGCACTGTGGGATGCTCTGGGAGAGTGCCGTCGGGAGGGGAGTCTGGACCATGCCATAGAAGATGAGGTATACAACGATGTTGCCGGTCTTCTCATTGATAACCCCAGCATAAGACTGGTGGTTTTCAATGGCCTGAAGGCGGAAAAAGCGTTCTGGCAGGGAGCCCGGGGTTTTCTGCCGGATTCATCCGGAACGACCGGAGGATTGGATAGCCTGAAAAATCGATGCGTTTTTCTGCGTCTGCCGTCGACGAGTCCCATACCGACCCGGTACTATAAAACCGCGGATGATAAATTCGATAGTTGGAAGATAATTGCTGACTATCTTGACGGAGTTGAGGAATGAAACTTTTCATAATTGGTGCCGGTGCCATCGCAGGGTATGCGGCTTCCAGATTTTCAAGAATATCTGAAGAAATCACCATGCTCGCCCGTGGTACCCGACTGAGTTATCTCGAAGCGGAAGGAGTGAAAGCGGAGGACGCTTACACGGGTGCAGTGACCACGGTACCGGTCCGGCTTGTTACTTCCGACGACGCGGCCCGAGCCATGGATTGTGATATGGTGCTGGTGGCGGTGCCTGCCGATGAGATCGAAAAGGTTCTGGTCCTGCTGAGGACCCTTCCTCGGGAAATTCCGATCGTTTTTATCGGCAGTTTTTTGAAAGCCCCGGAAGAAACAGCTTCTATTCTGGGGATAAACAGAACCCTCTTTGCCTTTCCCGGGAGTGCCGCGGTATTGGAGGACGACGGGATTGTCACATATGTTGACCGGGGTGGTCCTGAAGAGGAGAACTGGGGGCTTACCATTGGTTTTCTGCAGTCCCCGAAGACGGATGAGGCGGAATCCGGTACGGGGGTTCAGCCGGGTGAGGAGCCTTCTGAACGAACCGGGGAAATCCTGCGAGGGCAGGTTGAGAAGTATTTCGAGCAGGCGGGACTGCCGGTTTTTAGAAATGATGATATGAAGTCGGTTTTTTTCAGTCAGATGGCTGTGCGGCTTCCGATTATCGCCGCCCTGCGAATGGCCGGAGGAAGCCTGAGTCAACTCTATGACCGGGGCGATCTGCTGAAACTGATGATTCTCGGCATACGGGAAGCCCTTTCCGTTCAGAGTGCCGGCGGATATGCCCTGATACCCGGTTCCCTGAAACTGTACCGGTGGGTACCGGTTTTTGTCAGCGCGAACATGATGAAACACCGATTCAAAACGCTCTCGAGCAGGATAGGCATCGAGGAGTTCGCCGCAGCCTCTCTCAGGGAGACGAAATACCTCTGCCGGGAACTCCTTTCCATCGCGGAGGAGAAGGAAATCCCGGCCGGGCACCTGGTGTACCTTTTTTCAGATTTTCTTGATACCGATCCGGCGTGAGAGCCGGCCGCTTTTTTTTCGCCTGCCTGTCCGTCTGTTTCGGTCAGACAGGATCTCTATCAATGCGGTATCTTGAAAGGCGGATCTTAGAGGAGCGCCTCCTCAAGCTGCTTCAGACGCTGTTCGAAGTCCTTCATTGCGGCCCGAACCGGTTCCGGACTGCTCATATCAACTCCGGCCATCTTCAGCGAATCCAGAGGGTACCGGCTGCCGCCGGATTTGAGAAAGTTCAGGTAGGCTTCCCGTTCCGCATCCCCCCCTTCGGCGACCCTCTTTGACAGGGCGACAGCCGCCGAAAGTCCGGTCGCATATTTATATACGTAAAAGGAATGGTAAAAATGGGGAATCCGCAGGCATTCAATTCGTGCATCCTCCGGCAGATGAACCTCCGGCCCGAAGTACTGTTCAAGCAGGGATTGGTATGTATTGCTGAGGGAATCCAGGGTAAGGGGAGTTCCCCTCTCGACCATCCCGTGGCTCAAGTGTTCGAACTCGGCGAACATGGTCTGCCGGAACACCGTGGCGACAAAATCATCCACCTGTTTGTTCAGGATATACGCCTTCATTCTGCTTTCCTTCGATTCGGAAAGCATCCTGCGGGCAAGCAGCTGTTCATTGAAGGTGGAAGCGACTTCGGCTTCGAAAATGGTGTAGTTGTAGTGCTGAAATGGGTTGTTCCTGATGCTGTACCAGGAGTGCATCGAGTGTCCCCCCTCGTGGGCGAGGGTGAAAACATCCCTCAGAACATCCTCCTTGTAGTTCATCAGGATGTAGGGTTCTCCGGCGTAGCTGCCCGCGGAAAAGGCACCGGATCTTTTGCCCCGGTTTTCATAGCGATCGACCCAGGTCCCGAGAAGTCCGTCTTTCAGGGTGGTGCAGTATTCGCTGCCGAGAGGTTCGAGGGCTTCAATAATCAGTTCGACCGCTTCTTCATAGGTCGTGGATGTTTGTATCTCCGGCACCAGGGGAACATAGACGTCCCAGTGCGCAAGAGTGTCGACCTGCAGCGCTTTTCTTCTCAGATCATAGTAGCGGTGCAATGCCGGCAGGAATTCATGCACCACGGTAATCAGGTTATCATATACTTCCGCGGGGACCTGGTCCGGGAAAAGGGCCATACTGCGGGCATTTTCATAGTTCCTGATCTTCGCTGCGTAGATATCCTGCTGTACGCTTCCTTCGAGGAGGGCTGAGAGGGTATGTTTGTGACCGGTGTATACGGTGTAGAATTGTTTATAAGCCTTTTCCCGTATCCCTCGGTCCGGATTGATTAAAAAGGAACTGAAGCTGGACTGGCTTAAAGGTTTCGGTCCCTCCGGGGTCTCCACCGAGCCGAAGTCAAAATCCACATTGGTGAGGGCGGAGAAGGCTTTCTGCGGGGCCTGTTTTGATTCACTCTGCATGGCCAGCAGCCGCTCTTCCCGGGGACTGAGAATATGGGGTTTGAAGCGGAGAATTTTCCGGAGCATGATTTCATATTCCCCCAGGCCCGGGTCGAGAAGATATTCCTTCATAGTCTCGGCGGGAATTTCCTGAAGCTCCGGATTGATGAAGCTGCTCGCTGCTGCCAGCTGACTGGCAATCCTCATGTAGCGGGCGAACCGATCCTGATGTCTGCTGCTGCCGACATCTTCCGTGGTTCTCAAATGAGCGTAGTAGCCCAATCTTTCATCCAGAAGCTCGGTATCTATGGAATAATCGAGACATTCCTTCAGATGCGCTGCCGATTTCCCCAGGGTGCCCCTGAAATCTTCAAAACGGGGTATTCTTTTTTCAAGCTCCAGGAGATCGAGTTCCCACTGGTCGTCGGAGGGACTCAGTTTTGATAAGTCCCACTTGTATTCCCGGGGTATTTCCGATCGTTCCGGGATTCTGTCTGATTGATTTTCTGACATAGGTACTCCTGTTCTACAAGGTTTCCAGTATAGCTTTTATTCTGATTGCCGCCCGGCCCCGGTGGCTGATACGGTTCTTCAAATCTTCAGGCAGTTCGGCCACCGTACGCTGATATTCTTTGAGGAAAAAGAGAGGGTCGTAACCGAAGCCGTTTTCTCCCCGGGGCTCCAAGGTGATCTCCCCCGGCAAGGTTTCCTGACTTACGAAAAACCTGTCATCCGAAAGAAGCAGGACCATGCAGCACACGAAAAAGGCCTCCCTGTTTTCTGCCCCCTCCATTCTGTCGAGGAGGTAACGGTTCCGTTCGGGGGTTTCAAGTTTTCTTCCCTTCTCATCAGAACCGTATCTGGCGCTGTAGATGCCCGGTTCTCCGTCCAGTGCCGGTACCACCAGGCCCGAATCATCGGCGAGAACTGCGGTACCGCCGGATAGGGCACGCAAGGTTCGGGCTTTGCCGAGGGAGTTTTCCAGAAAAGTCATCCCGTCTTCTTCGTGGCTGTAGACTATCCCGCAATCTCCCGGTGTCTTTAATTCATGGCCGGTAAAAATGGCTGAAAGTTCTTCGACCTTGTGCCGGTTTTCCGTTGCAATCAGAATATTCATATGCACAAAGAATACTTAAAACCATCCTCCGAGTCCAGCATTATGCAGCTTCATTTTTTTGCGGGTCCCTGAAACTGTTCCGCAAATAATAAATTCCGGAGTCGATGGTACCCTTCGGGATCTTCAGTACTTCCGAAATTTCCTGGTTGGTCGGATGAACGTGGATGTGATGGATTCTATCAGCTGACCTTCGAAGTCTCACTTTCATTTTCTCCAGTTTCAATTCAAGGGCTTCCCGATTTCGGTCATCCGTGCACTGCCGGAGCCGCAGCTGAAGCATGTGAAAATGGAAAAAACAGCGGTTGTGATACTGTCTGGCGGCGGTGAGCCTGGCCCGCCGATGATCAAGCTTTGATTTCAGGGCCATAACACAATTGAGAAACCAGCGGCGGTCTATCTGAGCTGCCGAAACGATTTCCTCTATCATTGCATGATCCAGATATTCCGATTCTCTCAGGGCGAGGTAGATGAGCCGTTTTTGAACGGTTCTGTTCGAAGATACAACGGGATTTTCCAGCTCCTTCTGAACATCTTTCAATTCATCCGCTTCATATCGGGGAGTTTCCCAGAATGAATCCATGGCAAAGATGGTTTGGGAAAGTTTTTGCTTGTACAATACTTTGCGAAAATGGATGATATGCCAGCGGAGGCTGATATAGAGATAGGCTTCGAAGGGTTTTCCCTGATACGTGAAAGTATCGATGAGCTGCATCAGCTTCGGATAGTATTCGCAGTAGAAATCTCCGGCTTCATCTTCATTCAGTGAATTGCTTCTTCGGACAAAACGATACGAAAGCAAGGCGACCTCCCTTTCGATATCCGCTCTTCCTCTTCCGGTTCTTCTGAAATCCAGGACCTTGGAAGTCAGGGCCGTCTTTTCCATAGTGTATCTCCTGTGTTTTCGGTAGGAGAGACATTGCAGGTTCCATGCCGAAAACTGGGCGTAAAACACTGAATTATCCGGCCCAATAGGGGAGGTGAGGGTTGAAATTTACAATTATTTACATTTCGAAGAGAGACTTCATGAAAGTAGGAGGCTTATCGGAATGTATATCCATTATTAATTGGTGCTACGATTTCGGAAGACAATCAATCCTGGCTTCGTTTTCCACTCTCTTACGAATAAGCGGTAAAATGTCGGACATGGTTTTTTTATAATCACCGGTCCATGAGAATCCGGCGGCTTTCGCATGTCCTCCTCCGCCGAAATCCAGAGCTATTTTTCCGACATCGACATCGCCGTTGGACCGCAAACCCACCGAGCATTCACCGGGCTGCTCTTCCCGGATAAAGACGATGGTTTCCACTCCCAGAATACCCTGAAGCTGCTGATAGAGGGAATCGGAATCCCTGTTTTCTATTCCGAAGCGCTCAAGTTCTTCAAGAGTCTCGTAGGTGAGGATCAATTTGCCGCCGCAGTATGAACGGGTTCTGTCCAGAAGGAGCCCAAGCAGCTGCTTTGATTCGAGGGAACGTCCGCCGTACATTTTCTGGTACGTTGATTTCGGGCTGCCTCCGTAGGCGGTAAGGCGGCCTATAGCCGTGAAGACGTCCTGATTGTCGGATTCAAGATGCCGGAAAAAGCCGGTATCCGTGGCGAGACCGAAGAGAAGGATTTCCGCTTCTTCTTCGGTGGGCTTGTCCCCCAGGGTTTCGATCAAATCCAGGATCATCATGGTGACCGATGGAGCTTTCGGGTCGATATGCCGGATATCCCCGAAACTCGTTCCCGATGAGTGATGGTCGATCACGAGGGTTTTCAGATGGAGAGGTGCTATTTCTTCTGCCAGGTAATCAATCCGTTCCATAGTCGAGCAGTCAACAATGACCGCCGTTGTGCGGGAGGGATCAAGGGAATCCGGGATATGAGGCATGAACCTGTCTTTCCATTGATCCAGCTCCATCCGCTGAAAGGGACCAGGGGAGACAAGATGTACTTCTTTTCCCCGTCTTGAGAGAAAGAGACCGAGTCCCAGTTGGGAGCCTATGCAATCCCCGTCGGGTTCGCGATGTCCCAAAATGACGAAGATCTCTCCCTCTTCAAGAGCATCCAGCAGGTGTTGAGGTATCTGTTCCATTCAGACAGCTTAGAATTCTAGAGAAAGCGACTCAACGTCAAACTTATCATTGATTGCTGCCGGATCTTCCAGGTCCCCATAGGTCTCGTGGGAAAGAGAACTGTGAAGGTATATTCGAATGTGACTGAACTCCCCGTTTTTCCAGAAAATGGAAAAGTAGGGGTATGAAAGATCTATACCTGTAAGAAGTTCCGCTTTCGGCGCATCACTGCCGGAACCTGACATGGTCAACCATCGGTTGGGAACGTAAAAGACGCCAAAATTGAGATCGCTTTTCTGATATACAATCCTGTATCCAAGGTTATGTGTATAGACCTTGGCGATGGGAACAGATTTCACGAAGTATTCAGAATCTTCCGCCCACAGCAATCCGGAAATTACGAGAAATAGCAAAACCGCAAGTATCAGTACCCGTTTTTTCAAAGAGATCCTCCTCCTGTTCCAATCTCATCTCAATTATAGCGGTAGTAAGGAGTCAAAATCAAGCAAAAAAGAGAATGAAAAATCAGGGTTCCCGTTTCTCGGGAAATAAAAAGGATAAAACCTCGGAAACATGTGAAAAGAAATGAAAGGAAATACTGTTTCTTACTTCTTTCGGCAGTTCTTCGGTATCCTTCCTGTTTTCCTCGGGGACGACGACGGTGTGAATATTATTTCGGTAAGCGGCAAGGACCTTCTCCTTGACACCTCCGATGGCCAGAAGCCGACCGGTGAGAGTTATTTCTCCGGTCATGGCGGTGCCTTTCAGGACCGGCTGCGAAGTGAGGGCCGAAAGCATCGCGGCTGTAAGGGTTATACCCGCAGAGGGACCATCTTTCGGAATCGCTCCCTGGGGCACATGGATATGGATGTCGGATTCTTTTTGAAAATCCTCCCGCAAATTGAACTGACCGGTATGGGAACGCAGAAAGCTCAGGGCTATCTGGGCGCTCTCCTTCATAACCTCTCCGAGATTGCCCGTAAGGATCAATTTTCCATCCCCCGGCAGGAGAGAGACTTCCACCGGCAGGATCTTCCCTCCCATTTCCGTCCAGGCCAGACCATGGGCGAGTCCGGAAGCCGATGATTTGTATACCAGGTCATTCTCGAAGGTCGCCGGTCCCAGATACTTTTTCAGGCTCTTTTCCGCCACTACCACCTTGAAAGGCGGCGCAGGATTTTCCTTTGTCGGCAGACTGCCCTCTTTGACAGCCTCCCGTGCCAGTTTTCTGATTATCCCCGCAATCTGTCTTTCAAGGTTACGGACACCTGACTCCATTGTGTACGTTCTGATAAGTGAGAGGATCGCGGGTTTCTGAAACTGTACATCCGCCCAGTCCAGCCCGTTTTCTTTCAGCTGCTTGGGGATGATGAACCGTCTGGCTATCTGCTCTTTTTCAAAATCCGTATATCCGGGGATTTCGATGATCTCCATTCTGTCCCGCAGAGGAGGGGGTAAGGAGTGAACCGAGTTGGCGGTGGTGATGAACATGATGTGGGACAGATCGTACGGAAGCTCGAGATAATGGTCCATGAATGTGGAGTTCTGCTCCGGATCGAGAACCTCGAGGAGGGCTGAAGCAGGGTCTCCCCTGAAATCATTACTCAGTTTGTCGATCTCATCCAGCAGAAAAACAGGGTTGACGGTGCCGGCCTTTCGGAGGGATTGAATTACTTTTCCCGGAAGGGCCCCGACGTAGGTCTTCCTGTGTCCTCTTATTTCAGCCTCGTCCCGGACTCCTCCGAGGGATACGCGGATAAACTCTCGGTTTATCGCCCTGGCAACGGATCTTCCGAGGCTGGTTTTTCCCGTACCGGGAGGCCCGACAAAACAGAGAATCGGACCTTTGACCTTGTCCTGCAGCTGTCGTACTGCCAGAAAGTCGAGAACTCTTTCCTTCGGTTTCTGCATATCGTAGTGGTCTTCGTTCAGGATACGTTCCGCCAGATCAATATCCCGGTTGTCCTCGCTCTTTCTGCTCCAGGGCAGGTCTGAAAGCCATTCGAGATATGTTCTGAGTACACCTGATTCGGGTGACATCGGCTGAAGTTTTGCGAGACGCCCGGCCTCCTTCTCCGCCTTTTCCATAATTTCAACCGGCGGATTTTTGGCACGGATGCGGTCAAGAAGTTCCTTCGAGCCGCTTGCATCATCCTCATCTCGCCCGAGCTCCTTATTTATCTGACGGATCTGTTCATGCAGATAGTATTCCTTCTGGTTTTTTTCCAGCTTCTTCTTGACCCGTATATTGATCTTGTTCTGGAGGGTCAGAACTTCATTCTCCGCTTCGAGGATGACGGCCAGAGTCTCGAGCCGCTCCCGGGTATTCACGATGGAAAGGATTTCTACCTTCTTTTCAGAATCGAGGCTTGTATTGGCGCAGATCAGATCAATCACTTTATCCGGCTGATTGGTTTTTTTTACCCTTTCCAGGATTTCGGCAGGTACCTTTTTCTGGAGCTTCGCGTATTTGACGAAGGTTTGGACGGCCGCAGTGATAAGCGGCTGAAGTTCCTTTTCTCCGGTCCCGGAATCCTCCAGGGTATGAACCATGACCCTGCGGACACCCTTCTTTTCCTCATACCGCTTAATGATACCCCTCTGCCGGCCTTCGGCAAGAACTCTGATGCTGCCATCAGGGAGTTTCAGCATCTGCAGAACCTTGCTGACCGTTCCGGATTGATAGATATCATCCTTGCCGGGTGAATCGGTATCGGACTTCTGACAGACCAGAAAAACGAGACGGTCCGCGGCCATGCTGTCCTCGATCGCCCGGATAGATTGGGCATTTCCGGCAAAAAAGGGGATAACCATGTGAGGAAAAACAACAAGCTCCCTCAACGGAACGAGAGGGAGCGTCTTACGAGCGCCTTTTATAAGTGCAGGTATTTTCATGCGCTTTTCTTTTTGTATTGAATCTCCGGTTTACTTGAATTGTCGATTACGTCCCGATTGACGACCACTTGTTTTTCGCCTTCGATCGAAGGGAGTTCGAACATGATATCAATCATAATGGCTTCCACAATCGATCTGAGTCCCCGGGCTCCGGTTCTTCTTTCGATTGCTTTTTCCGCTATAGCTTCTATAGCTTCATCGGTGAATATAAGTCCGATGCCGTCGATCTTCAGAGAGCTCTGGTACTGACGGATGACCGAGTTTTTCGGTTCGGTGATGATCTTTTTCAGATCAATTTTGGCCAGTTCATTGAGGGTAACATGGATCGGCAGCCGTCCGATAAACTCCGGAATCAATCCGAACTTGACCAGATCATCCGGGTGCATGTGTTTGTACAGCTCTACCAGATCCTTCTCCTTGGATGCCCGGACGTCCGCTCCGAATCCCATTGGATGCAGGCTGACCCGCTCCTCGATGATGCGGTCCAGACCTACAAAGGCTCCTCCCACGATAAAAAGGATATTCGAAGTATCGATGCGGATCATTTCCTGGTTGGGGTGCTTTCGGCCTCCCTGGGGGGGCACCGAGGCAATCGTCCCTTCGATAATTTTCAGGAGAGCCTGCTGGACTCCTTCACCGGAGACGTCTCTGGTGATCGAAACGTTTTCCGACTTACGGGCGATCTTGTCGATTTCATCTATGTAGATAATTCCCCGCTCGGCGGCGGCGATATTGTTTCCTGCAGCCTGAATGAGTTTGAGAAGGATGTTCTCCACATCTTCTCCGACATAACCGGCTTCGGTAAGGGTGGTTGCATCGGCGATGGCAAAGGGTACTTTGAGCTTCCGGGCCAGAGTTTTCGCCAGCAGGGTCTTGCCCGTTCCGGTGGGACCGGTGATCAGAACGTTGGATTTTTCAAGTTCCACTCCGTCATCGAGACGGTCCTTGTGTCCGATCCTTTTATAGTGATTATATACGGCTACCGAAAGAACCTTTTTGGCCGCTTCCTGGCCGACCACATATTCATCGAGGTATTCCTTTATCTCCATCGGAGTAGGGACGTCCTCCATGAACTCGGTAGCAGCTACCTGCTCTTCCTCATCCAGAATTCTCTTGCATACGTGAACACATTCGTCGCAGATGTAAACACCGGGACCGGCGATCAATCGGCGGGCATGGTCTGCGCTTTTTCCGCAGAAAGAACATACCTTCATTCCATCATTTCTGCTCTTTGACATTCTTATCCCTCACTAAAACATTATCGACGACGCCGTACTGTACAGCTTCCTGTGCGGACATGTAATAATCCCTCTCGGTATCCCTGGCAATCGTCTTTCCCGGCTTGCCGGTGTGCAGGGCTAAATACTCGATGATAAGCTGTTTGAGACGGAGTATCTCTTTGGCCCGTATACCGATATCCACCGCCTGACCCTGGGCGCCGCCCCAGGGCTGATGCAGAAGTATGCGCGCGCTGGGCAGAGCAAAGCGTTTGCCGGTGGTTCCGCAGGCAAGCAGAAGGGCGCCCATGGAGGCAGCCTGACCCATTGCGATGGTCTGAACGTCCGGCTTTATGTACTGGATTGTATCATAGATTGCCAGACCTGCGCTTACACTTCCGCCGGGTGAGTTTATATAGACACTTATGTCCCTTTCAGGATCTACTGACTCGAGAAAGAGCAGCTGGGCTACAACGAGATCGGCGGTAACATCTCCGATCTCACCGTCGATAAAGACGATCCGGTCCTTCAGTAATCTTGAATAGATATCATAGGATCGTTCACCCACACCTGTTTGCTCAACAACTATCGGTACCAGGGTGTTCATTTTTTCATTCATATTTTATGTAACCTCGTAAAATTTACTCTTCCTTTAAACTAATTATTATTCTGTACAAAGTCCAGGTAACCGAGTTTCTTGCCCTTCTTTATTTTCGACTGTTCAAGCATAAAATCGAAGAGTTTTCTGTTTTGAACATCGGTTTTTACGTATTCCATGAGGTTATTCTTTTCGTACTGCTCTTTGACCGTCTCGAAGTCCTGATTTGACTGCTCGGATTGCTTCTTCAATTCCTCGAGAGCTTCCTCGTCGCTCGCTTCGATTTTCTCAGTCTCACGGATTTTTTCTACCAGAAGCTGAAACTTCAGGCTCCGCTCGGCGTTGGGCCGCCATTCAGTGAACATGTCTTCTCTGCCCTTGCCCTGTGTCGCCAGGATCTGCAGCACCTGTTCTTCACCGATCCTGGACTGGGAAATGAAATTTCTCCAGGAGTTCTCCAGCTCCGCTTCGATCATGGATTCCGGCAGATCGATGGGAGATGATTCAATAATCTGGTCGAAGAGCTTCTCAATTTTCGTCTCCCGCAGTTTCTGCTCGAGAGACTGATCGAGGTTTTTGCGGATATCCTTTTTCAAATCATCCAGAGTCTTATATTTTTCACTGACATCCTGGGCAAGCTCGTCGTCGAGGGCGGGAATGTCCTTTTCCTTTATAGTCTTGATGCTTACTTTGATACGGGCTTTTTCCCCGGCATATTCTTCATGTTCAAAATCCTCGGGAAATTCCTTATCAAAGATCTTTTCTTCACCCTTTTTCATTCCCAGAATATCGTCGTCGAGTTTGAATATATTATATCCGGTACCTACGGTAAACACGAAATCGCTGCGTGAGCTTCCTTCTTTTTCCTTGTCCTGTTCATCCAGTTCGGCATAATCGATGGTGACGATATCATCCTTTTCGACCGCCCCTTCCTTCTTTTCCACTACCATGGAATTCTGGTCCTGAATATTTTTCAGTTCGCGATCTTCGTCTTTCTTGGTAATCTTGACATCCGGTACCTCGATCTCCAGGCCTTTATATTCGCCAATCTCAAATTCGGGGTAGACATCGTAAATCACCTGGTAGGTGAAATCTTTGCCCAATTCGAGCTGAACCTCATCCTCTTCAGCGAGCCTCGGCTGTGCGTATGGAAGAGGCTTCTTTTCCACATCTTCGATCACTTCTTTCAGGCTTTCATCAATTATCTCAATCGTGGCTTCCTGCAGGATCCCCTCTCCGAATTTCTGTTCAAGGATGGCTGTGGGGACCTTCCCCTTCCGAAATCCCTTGATATGGGCGGTCTTCGCATATTTCTGAAGCAATTCATCGTATTTTTTCTTCGCCTCGTCTCCGGCAACGGTTACCGTCAATTTAACGGAAGACTTTTCAAGATCCTGAATCTCTTTCTGTGTTACCATTTACTTACCTCTTCACTATAAGGAATATTTTCTGAGGCACCTACAAAAATGATTTGGAAGGACCTCTCTGTTTCAATTGGTCAAAACTGGCCGTGTTCGTTCAAATATACACGAATCCGGGGACAAAGAAAACCATTTACCGCAGAAGGGCTTTCCCGAATCACAGAAGGTTTCGGGCGGGAAAAGCACCTGTCCCGGCAGAGCTCTCAAACCGTGATAAAGTAAAAAGGCGATCCGAGTTTGCACTGGGATCGCCTTGGTGAGCGAGAGACGGGATTTGAACCCGCGACATCCACCTTGGCAAGGTGGAGCTCTACCACTGAGCTACTCTCGCAGTAAATGCTGCATGGTGGATCGGCAACGTAAAGTCACAAACCCTTTGCGAGATAAGGGACTTGAACCCTTACGCCGCAACGGCACTAGATCCTAAATCTAGCGTGTCTACCAATTTCACCACTCTCGCAGTGATTATACACAAATCAATGAGAAGGTCAACCCGCTCGATTTGATCTGCCTTTTTGAGCCGTGAAGGGATCGA
>Ga0272441_10001052_pt1 | contig 59442 bp, 56 predicted proteins | sample SSMProp6N_FD_193582 | JGI IMG/M metagenome (GOLD analysis project Ga0272441, IMG submission 193582) | Marine sediment archaeal communities from Little Sippewissett salt marsh, Falmouth, MA, United States - SSM-Prop-6N | ecosystem: Environmental > Aquatic > Marine > Wetlands > Sediment ...
TGCTGATCATCTGATGGTCTCATTCGGAGACGAGCGAGAGACGCCGCCCCGTCAGGCTCCTACGGGCTGTGCGCTGCCGGCCAGTGCATGCCGAAAGGAGTCCCATGCGAAGATCGCTTCTCTTCTCTCTGGCTGTTGCCGCTGTCCTTGCAGGTTCTCAGGCGGCCCAAGCCTCGGAGGGCTTCCCGACCGCCGCCGATCTGGAGGCATTCGAGATTGTCTGGAGCACGGTCCATGAGACGTACTTCGATCCGGCATTCGGCGGCGTCGATTGGGAGGCGGTCGGCGACAGATACCGATCCCAGGCAGCAAGCGCTGAAGACTCGGACGAGTTCTACCGAGTGCTGAACTCGATGATCTTCGAGCTCGAGCGATCGCACTCCGCCGTGATCCCGCCGGATAGCGCCGGTATGGTTCTCCCAACAACGTTTGCCAGCGGAGCGATCGGCCTGGACGTTCGCTGGCTGTCGGACGAGGCGATCGTCGCTCGGGTGGAGGCCGGTTCGCCGGCCGACGAGGCCGGGATCCGTCCGGGGTCTGTCATCCGTTCGTTCGATGGCGTCTCGGTCGAGGAGATCGTCGCCGCCGCCTTGACCTTCCTCGCGCCGCCGTTCAACGAGCGTGGTGTGGAAGAAGCGACCAACGCCGCGCTGTCGACTCAGGTCTACGGCCTCGCCGGAACGGAAGTAACCTTGGCCTACTGCAGCGCAGAGGGCCAGGCTGCAACCGCGCGGCTGACTCGAAGACCCAGAGATCGTGTTTCCGCGGCGGCGCCTGGCATACCCCCGACGTTCCTGGACTTCGAATCGCGATGGCTCGAACAGGAGATCGGGTACATCCGCTTCAATACCTTCCATCCGGACCTAACTCCTGATTTCGCCCGGGCCATCGAGTCGATGCGTGAGGCCCGCGGAGTGATCCTCGATCTGCGAGGGAATCCCGGGGGAGAACTCGATGCGATGGTTGAAATGGCGTCGTACCTTGTGAAGCAGCCGGCGGTCCTACTCACATTGGTGATGCGCTCAAACCGAGTTGAGGTCCCGGTTGCGCCGATGCCCCATGCGTTTCGCGGCCCGATCGTACTGCTCACCGATGTTCGATGCACCTCAGGGAGTGAGATGCTCTCTGTCAGTCTTCAGGCCCTCGGACGGGCAACGGTGATCGGCGAACGCACGCCCGGAGCGGTCACGGGAGCGAACATGATGCCCCTGCCGAATGGGGCGCTCTTCATGTATCCGTTCGTGCAGACCCTGGCCGCAGATGGCTCGGATCCGGAAGGCGTCGGCGTCGTCCCCGATGCGATCGTCTCGCTTGCGCACGATCAGCTGCTCGAAGGGATCGATTCGCAGCTCCAAGCGGCGATCGAACACATCGTTTCGCTGGGTGTCCCGTAGTGTGAAGGGGATGTCCTACGGTCCGGCTTCCGCCTCCTCCCCCTTCGCCTCGCCGCCCAATCTCCCAAGCCTCCAGAAGGCAAGCATGAGCCGGCGCAGAACCTTCAACTGCATGGCCAGGCCAGCCCTCGCTTGATAGCCTTCTCTCAGGCCTTGCATCCAGGACGGAGCACAACAAGAGGATTCACGAAGCAATACGAGAACACCCCGTCCGAGCTCCGGGAGCACTTGAGGCTGCACTACTCCACGATCAGTCGGATTGCTGAGCGCATCGAGGAGGCAAGAGCGTCAGAAGCCAGAACTGACCTCATGAATAGACCCATATAGAACTCCATCATCATCGGATGCACGGATAAACAATTTTTATCATTCATTATCCGGTATTGAAATGATGCTGGGAGAGCAGTACTATTCGTTTAGTGAACACCAAAGACACCAAAAGAAGCTACTGACAAAAGGATTCTGGCCTGGCTATCTCTGGTGTTGGGTGGGATGCCTGAGCGCTAGACGGTCACATCTGGAGGGCGTGAGCAATGGAGCACGAGATGCGTGTACAGGCAAGCCATGATGTCTGCACGCACGAACTGCTTTCTCTTTCACGCAATCACGTATTGCGCTGTGATGCCTTTCACCCAGCCCAGTGTACGCTGTACGACATTGGCACTGGCACTGAGAGGACAGTCAGCTACTCCTGCTTTCGGGCCCTTGCCCTGCTCGATGTTCAATCGTTCTACCTGTCGGATCTTAACGAGCATCTGCGTGCCTGTGGCAACCCGGAGATATCTGAGGCGACTGCCGCAGAATACTGTGAAAGCGGATTCCTGACCTCGGACCTCGCAAGCGGACAGGCTCAGTACTACATACGCGTCTCATCCATGAGGCCGATACAGGCGGGGCGAGCTACTACCCCAATCGCCTCCTCCCCCAAGAAGGCCGAGATCCACCTAACACAGTCATGTAACCAGAAGTGCCTGTATTGCGGTTATGACGCAGGGAGCAAGGATTTCGTTGAGCTTCCAGTCGAGACCTGGCTGGATATTCTTAGGTCTCTGGAACGTGAGCACGTACAGAGCGTGATGATTTCAGGGGGCGAACCCCTCCTATACCCTGGCATAGACAGGATTCTTGAGCACCTGGCAAGCGCTCGGATTGAGGTCAGCCTATTGACGAACGGCGGTCTCCTACGGTTAGAGACTGCGCAGCGCCTTACCTCTCAGCACATTCAAACGTCGATCTCTCTCGACAGCGCCAGTCCTGAAGTGCATGATGCAGTGCGGGGCGTGGGGACCCATTCCTTGGCTGTGAAAGCGGCTGAGATGTTGTGTGCTCAAGGCGCGAGATTCCGGCTGTGTTGCACACTCACGTCAAGGAACACTCGCGAGATCCGTCCACTTGCAGACTTGGCAGTCTCCCTTGGCGCCGAGGCATTGCAGTTCGGGGCTGTAGTGAGTGTTGGCCGAGCAGCGGAACACCCGGAGTTACTTCTCGGTTCCCGGCAAGTGAGTGACCTTGGCGATGCTATTCGAAACCAGGAGGAGAGGCTGCGCGGGCGGCTTGGGGTCGGTCTTGTCTCGTTTGAGCAGTCAGAACACGCACAACCTTCGGACGCTCTTACGGATCAGATCTATTGCACGGGGGGAACTTCGCGGATCGCCATCTCTCCCGATGGCGGGCTCTACCCTTGTGTCCTGGCATTCGGAGACGTGAACTTCAAAGTCGGAGATCTCGTTTCGCAATCACTCCAGGAGCTATGGGAGAAAGGCGACTGGGGCCCTATGCGAAGATCGGTCTCAGCCTCTTCCTTAGTTCCTTGCGGCATGTGTCCTCAGGCTTCCATCTGTGCTGCGAAGAACTGCAGACTCGGTGCCTACTACCACTCTGGAGATTGGCATGGGCAGCCGGCACTGTGCCCAATACATGGCGTGGAGATCAATGCGACAGGATAGCTGGAGAGAGGGCGGATTGCAGGAAGGAGGTGACTACGTGGAAGTTAAGAAGACCGGAGACGCAACCATCGACCACCTGCTCGCGGCGCTCGGGGAACTGACCGCCAAGAGCGGATCAAGAATCGAAATCGCAGACAACGTTGGGAAAGTAGAGTCGTTCTTCGGACTGGCGCAGGACTGCTGCAATTAGGCCCTCGAGGCCGAACGCCAAGGGAAGTGGCAATCCGCTCCTTTCCGGCAATCCGCACAGCTTACGCGCAGGCGCGATGGGGGTCATGATCTGCCGCCCAGTATTGGCGCAGGATCAGACCCTAGGATGGGTCTTGGTGTCCTTGGAATGGAATCCTGCAATGCCACATCGGACGAGTCACTTGGGAACGATGCTCGCGTCCCGAGGATTCGTCGGGCACACAAGAGACGTGGATGAGCCCCGTTCACATCCGCAAACTCCCCCTCGCCCCGAAGCCCGGCTCCCAAGCCTACTGCGTCGCAGGCACCCTGGTTCCTGTACCTGTCACGCTGATGGGCATACACACTGATCGTCGAATTCGAGCCTCTGCATGACGCACTCAACGGGAGGCCTCCGCATGCCGACCCCGGAGAGCGGTTTCTCATGGCAGCTTCATCGACTCTTCGCCCGGACGGGAGGTCCTCGTCGCTTCGACTCACGCTGCCGGGCTCAGCAAGCGAACCTGCAGCTACGCGTCTGATGGCGGGAAGATGGGCGACATCTCGCGGGACGTCATCCAGGCTGCCATCTCTTCGTCGCTGGGTGCAGTTCCAGGCCGGTAGCGACTCGCTGCGTCGAGGATCCGCGGCAGGAGATCGACGTCGCCCGCCGTGTTGAGGAATATTCCGGGGCGATCGAACACCCAGGCCACTGCGCGGTCGATGTCTTCCTGAGCCGTTAGCGGCTCGTACCACGTGGTGTATGCGCCCTCGCCCTCTTCTCCTTCCTCCTTCAAGCGTCGGGCGATCGCCTTAATGGTCTGGACGGCGACGTTCCGCTCCTGGCAGAGACGGATCAGCTCCTCGAACGACGCGGCGTAGTCCGGCAGCTGCATCAGCGTGGCGTTGCACGGAACGAGGATCGAGTCAAACGGATGCCGTTCGAGGCTCTTCCGATGCATGGCGGGGGCCGTCAGTCCGTGTCCCGTGACGCCGAGGAACCGAGTCAGCCCATCCTCCTTCGCTTCGATCAGTGCTTCCAATGCGCCGCCAGGCCCCATGGCGGTGTCCCATTGGTCGGGGTCGATCAGGCAATGCATCTGAAGAAGATCGACGCAATCGACACGCAATCGCTCGAGCGAGCGATGGAATTCTTCACGAGCTTCTCTGTACGTGCGCTTGCCAGCCTTCGTTGCCAGGAAGAAGCGATCACGATGTCGGCCCATCCAGCGACCGATCAGCCGCTCCGATTCGCCGTAGCCCGCCGCAGTGTCAATGTGGTTGACACCGTATTCGAGCAGCACATCGAGCGCACGGTCTGCCCGCGCGGCATCATCAGCCATCAGCGCCGCTCCCCCGAAGATCGTCCGGGTACTGGCGTGCCCCGTAGCTCCAAATGGGATCCTCTCGATCATCCTTTCCTCCTTGTCTTGCGTGGTGAGTTCGACGCGGTGCCGTGCTGGGTGGGCCGACGAGGTGCCAGCAGGACGTATCCGGGATTTGTCGAACGAGTGAACCAGATCTTGTCTTCAAGGCATCTGCTCTGCAGGCCCGCGAATGGTGAACCTGCCCAGCCAGCTTTCCTGGGAGCGCTTTGCGTCCGCTGACAATCCTGGGCAGCTTCCGTTGCGCAATCGTCTCGCGATGCCGGGCAGCGCACGGTACGGGTCACTCCACAGCAAGTTCGCGGGACACAGCTTCGAGATCCCTCCGGAGCAGAGCGTCATCTTTGGATCCGCGGGGACGAAGAGACCGACATCGTTCTGCCGCAGATCCCCCGCGCTACCCTCTGCCACATCCTCCCGCTCGTCTCAGATCCTCGCTCTCCAGAAGTCTAGAAGGAGTCCGCGATCCACCGCAGAGGCATCAACCAAATGGTCGAGTCTGTCCACGGTCCAGCGCGAGCGATTGCTACCGCCCCGATGACTGGCCCGTGGATCAGCGGACGCTGGGCGTAGAAGCAGATCCAGACCTGAAGCGCTGACGGATTGAGTCCCCTGTGCTTCGATTTGGGATTCGTTCGGCGCGGCAAGGTCCGCCTGTTCAGTTCCGGAGATCCGACTAGGGCTTCCCGTGGAGCTTCTCCATGCACTCGGGGCAGATGCCGTGGGAGAAGCTGGCACCGCTTCGCTCCCGGATGTACGTCTCAATCGGAATCCACGACTTGGGGTCTTCCTCGTCGCTCCCCGCGAGACGTATTCGCTTGCAGTACTGGCAAGTCGGGAGGATCCCTTCGAGGACCTTTACCCGAGCCAATGCGTTCGTAAGCTCGATGTTCCGTGTCTTGAGCTCCTGTGCACGCGCGAGGGCCTCCAGATCCTGCTCAATGTGATGCTTGAAGCTCTCGATGAGCCGGTCGTAACGGGTCTCCAAAATACGCGGCTTGCTGTCGAGCACGCAGATTGTCCCGAACACCCCACCGTCCGGCGAGAGGATGGGATGTCCGTGGTAGGTGATCATGCTGAGCTTGATGTCCGGGTTCTCCCGCCACATCTCGTCCGCGAGCGCGTCCGGAACGTGCAGCGGCATGCGTGTCTTGATCACGTGTTCGCAGTAAAGACCTGAACCAAGCAGCGTCTCCTTCTGACCGACGTGGTATGGATTTCCTTCCGTCCCGCTGCTGACGAAGACCTCGATGTCGTCGCCCGTGATCCGCATGACGAGCCCGGCGGGCACGTCGCAAATCTCAGCCATCAGGTCGACGATCATCTGCCAGCCTGCGAGCGTCTCCGCATCCACCAGAAGGGCTCTTCCCGTCGCATCCTTCATCCAAAATCTCCTTGATCCATCCTACAGTCGGTCAGCAATCTGAGCAATCGGCGATGCCCGGATTCTGTCGCACACTGGCTTCCGACCCCATAGGCAGTACACTCGTCTCGCCGATTGGCACCGCTGGCTCGGTCATAAGGAGATCTGATGCGCAGTCTCACCCTGATGCTGATCGCCACTCTTCTGGCATCGCTCGCAGCCACCGGCACCGATCTTCAGGAGCCCTTGGCTCCGCTCGGTCCTCTTGTCGGAACCTCGTGGCTTGGACGGTTCGTGAGCACACCGGCGCCGCCCTTCGACCATGAGATCGAGTGGACTGTCACGCTGGACGGACACGTCGTCCGGTGGATGAAGCGGATCGGTGACCTCGGCTTCACGATGGAGACCCTCTTCTACTGGGATTCGGAGGCCGAAGCGATCGCGTTCACACAGCTGGCCAGCAACGGCATCCACAGTCGAGGAACGGTCGCGTCGGAGGACGGGAGGATCGCTCTGGTCGGCCACTCGATCCGCTCGGGAGCGCTCGTGGCGTTTCGGCAGACGTTCGCGATTCTGCCCGATGACACGCTCGAGGATTGCTACTTCAGCGGCGGACCCGACGGCTGGATCCCCGAGCACGTCATCGTCTATGAACGACGGCCGGCACGCGAAGCCCTCTAGTGGTCCTGGCCTGCGAAGCGTTGCGCACGCGAGGGACGACTGATCTCGCCCCAGCTACCACGGGCTGCTCAGAAGCGGCAGAAGATGGTCCCGAAGCAGGCGAAACGCTCCGTCGGGACCATCCAGGAAGTCCCCGGTGGTGACCACGACAAGATCGAATGCCGGCACGATGAACAGGCACTGCCCTCGGTAGCCTTCCGCCCCCACCACACGCACGTCTCGCACAACTCGCAGCCACCAGTGATACCCAAACTCGACCCCGGACCGAACGGTCACCGCAGGCGATAGCGACCGATCCAGCCAGCCTTCGGAGATCACCCGTGTCCCGTTCCATTCGCCGCCTCGAAGGACCAGAAGCCCGATCCGAGCAAGATCCGTCGGGGCCATGTTGCAGGCGCCGACCCGCGCATGGCCGTCGGCATCGAGACGCCAGATGTATCGATCGGCGGGAATGCCGATCGGTTCGAACAGGAGCTCTGCCGCCAGGGAGACGAAATCGCGGCCGGCGGCCTCCTCCGCCATCCGCGGCACGAGTTGGCTCGCAGGCGTCTGGTAACGAAAGACATCGCCTGGCGCTTCAGCCATCGGCAGAGACAGGACAAAGGCGATGCGATCCTCGGCCGCGAGCCAGCGGTTGTAGGGGTTGTCCGGATCGCTGTAGTCGAGCGTCCATTCGTCGTACTCCAACCCGGTCCGCATCGTCAGAACATCCTCCATCGAGATCGTTCCTGCCAACGGATCGGCCGTCGGGACCTCGCCGAGCAGCTCGTCGACCGTGACACGGACATGGGGGAGAATCTCCCGGTCGATCGCGATGCCGACCACGAGGGAGTTGATGCTCTTCGTCGCGCTGTACAGCGCGGTCATCTCGCCCGCGGAGAATCCGTTCCAGTACCCTTCGTAGACAAGGTACCCATCCTTGATGACGACCAGCGACGTCAGCGGCGTTCCGTGCGCCGTGATCCGCGCCATCGCCGACTCGAGCTCTCCCTGCGGAAACCCCACCTCGTCGGGTGCCGCCGCCGGCCACGGGGTGCCGGGGCATTCGACGTGGGAAGCAGCCCGGCACGGGAACGCAAACAGGACGAACAGGGTGACGGAGAGGAGAGTCGCGACGACGTTTCGCATGCGGGCATTGTATCCGCGCACGAACGTGAAGCATGCCGAATGAGTGGTTCCGATCCGAAGGCCAGAGGATCTCCTGCAATCGAGCGACCGAGCGGTGGTGTCCGCCCATCGCGTGATTCACGTCACGCGGCCCTCCGCATCTCGACGAATTCGTACGTCCCGCCGTTGGTCTCCTGTTGAAACGTCCTTGCTTGCCTAAAGCCAAGCCGTTCGTAGACGAGGATCGCCCGCCGGTTGAAGCTGGCAACGCTGAGTTCGAAGGCTGACGGAGCGAATCGATCCCAAGCGAAGTCAAGCCCGGCGCCAACGAAAGCCTCGCCACATCCTCTCCCCGTCAGATCCGGCCGCAGGCCGAGCCCGAGCACCACAGTCTCCTCGCAGATGTCGAACGAGAAGAAGCCCGCGAGATCCCCTGTCTCATCCAAGACAGCGAAGTACTTCTCCGGCCAGCTCGCGGGATCCATGAGCTCCTGGTAGTCCTCGGGATCCTGATCCAGATCGTAGAAGGCATAGATGCCGGGATAGCGCCAGCTGGCGATCGTCTCGGCGAAGCTCGCTGTCATCGGGACGAATCGATACGAAATCACATCCCCGATTCTCCGCCCCTCATGGGTCGCATTCAACGCGGCCAAACGGCCCGGCCGACCCGCGTCGCGGCGCTTCTGTGCATGGCCTGTGTCGCGGCTTTCATCGCAGCCCAGGCATGCTTGCGTGGCAGGCCGGCGCCCGTAGGACGGACGCCTTCACAGACGACCATCGATCCCCAGGCATGCTCCTGAAGTAGAGAGGACGCTAGGCACGAAGGAGAAGGCGCGGGTGATTTTCGATCCGGGCTGCATCGCGTTGGAGGCGATCCTCGCCGCAGACGTGATGCGATCCCTCCGGTCCAGTCCTGCATCTTCCAGAACGGCAACGATTCCGAGACGCGACCGTAGGAGACTTCGTGACAGGCAAACGGGCGGTCGAATACCGGCCGAGCGACGCGGTCCAACACTGGGCGCTGGATCCCTGAGAACGATCCCTGGAACCGAGAGAGGATGAGAATGGCGAAAGACAAGGCGCTGGCGATCTTCTATTCACAATGCATCGAATTCGAGGCGATCCTCGCCGCGCAGGTACTCCACGGCGAGGAGCTGTCGATCGATGTCGCCACCCCAAGTGGTGAGGACTACCAGGGCCCCAGCGGCATCGCGCTGCGAGCGACGCACAGCTGCGTCGACACGGACCCCGCCGAGTATCGGGCGATCATCGTTCCCGGGGGTGACACGGAGGCCGTGCTGGAGAATGAGTCCCTGATCCAGCTTCTCGCGGGAGCCAGCGACTCCAGAGCGGCTCTTGGAGCGATCTGTGCCGGTCCAAGACTTCTCGGGAAGGCGGGACTCCTGCTGGGACGACGGTTCACCCACGGATTCGGCGCCGACTCGACGCTTCCCGAGTGGGAAGGCGGAACGTACGTCGATGAGTTGGTCGTCGTAGATCGGAACATCGTCACAGCGAAGCCGCAAGCGTACATCGATTTTGCGATTGAGCTGCTCTATGCCGCGGGCCTGCGTGCGTCCTGGTCGGAGAAGCGTCTGCGCGAGCTGGGACAGCTCACCGACGATGACGCTCGCGAACCAACGATCCAAGCCGTCAAGGCCCAGTACCGAGCCATCTGGTCCAGCCCGCAGTAGAGAGGGCGGTTTCTGGCCCTGGTGAACCGCCATCACCATTGAGGTGAACCCTGCAACGATGCCGAGACGCCCGATCCCCATCCTATCCAAGGATGCTTTGGGTCGCTTGTCTCCCGGCTCGCGTGCTGCGCCGGAGGCAGGGTTCGCGTACCGGTGATTGCGAGGTGCCAGATGAAGCTGCTGCGGTTCGTCCCTTTACTCGTTCTGTTGCTGGCCTGGTTCGCTCCTGCTTGCGTCTCTTCCACCGATCCACCGGCCGAAGACACCATCCTCTTCGATACGAATCGCGACGGAAACTGGGAGATCTACAGCATCGGCGCGGATGGCTCAAACCCGACACGGATCACAGACAGCCCTGCGCAGGACTACGGGCCGTGGCCGTCACCCGACGGCTCGCAGATCGTCTTCTTCTCGCGCCCCTCGAGAGTCAACTACATCTACCTGATGGATCGTGATGGCCAGAACGTAACCAAGCTCGCCGGAGTCCCAGGGTCCGGGGCCGGGCCCGTCTGGTCGCCCGATGGTTCGCGCATCGTCTTCGTCTCTTTTGCCGAGGCCGATGCAGAGATTTGCTCGATCAAGGTCGATGGCACCGACCTACAGCAGCTGACCGACAACGCGTCCGGAGACTTCGAGCCAACCTGGCTGCCCGACGGAGAGCACATCGGTTGGAGCGGTGAAGCACCGGGCGGCTCGAACATCTTCATCATGCGCATCGACGGGTCAGACGTACGACAGCTGATGACCGGCTCAGCACGCAGCGCGTACGCGCATTGGTCGCCGGATGGAACGCGCGTCGCGTTCTGCTCGAATCGAACGGGCGCCTGGGAGATCTACGTGACGAATGCCGATGGAGAGAACGTCGTCCAGCTGACGGACTTCGGGAGCATGAGCGCAGCCCCTCGATGGTCGCCGGATGGCACTCGCATCGTCTTCCAGTCGGACCGCGATGGGGACTCCGAGATCTACGTCATGAATGCCGACGGAAGCGATCTTCTGCAAATCACGGACAACACCGCTGAGGATGCGCGGCCCGTCTGGCTTCCGCATGCGGAACCCTGAGCCAAGGGCTCGAGAGCAGGTCAGCCCAGGTCAGAGCATGAAGAGGGGATGGAGCCCACCTAGAGCGGCTTTTGCATGATCTCCTTCGCGCGCTCGAACGCCTGTTGCGACAGAGGACCGAAGCTCATCGCGCCAACAAGATCCTCCACCTGCTCCATCGTTCGAAAGCCGGGGATGGGGATTGCTCGCGGATGTCTCGCCCAAATCCAGCCAAGCGCCCCCTGCACGTAGCTACGCCCTCCTTCGGTCACGAAGGGGCGAATCTCCTCCGCCCGGTCGAGGATCGTCAGGAACTCCTCGTCCTTGAACCAGTCGCTTCGGCGATCCTCCTCGGGCAACTCGCTCTCTCGGTGCCAGCGGCCGGTGAAGACGCCCATCATCAGCGGAACGCGGTTGATGCTCGCCAGATCCTCTTCGTCGCACAGCTCGAGCATTTTCCGCGCATCCATCAGCACGTTGAGTCGGTGCTCGACGGCTGTGCAGTGCTTGCCTTGGGCGAACAGCTTTGCGCGGTCGGGATCGTCGGTGCTCCAGCCATAGGATCTGATCTTGCCCATTGCGACGAGATCCTCGAGGGCGTCACGAATCGGCTCCGCGCTGTCAATCGGGTAGTCTCGAATGTGAAACAGGTACAGGTCGATCACGTCCGTTCGGAGCCGCTTGAGACTTCCGTCGCAGGCCTGCTGAACGTACTCCGGCGTGACTTCCTTCCCGGCGACCCACTCACCCATCGTCTCGTCAGTCAGCGCACCGCCAAACTTGGTGGCAATGACGACCTTCTGCCGGATTCCCTGAAGGGCCTCGCCGAGCAGTCGCTCTGCGCCTCCCAGGCCGTAGTCGTCGGCCGTGTCGAAGAGCGTGACCCCTCGATCGAAGGCCATCCGGACGGCCCGTTTCGACTCTTCGACGGCACTGGGGGGCATGTTCGTCTCGTGATCTCCCTTGCGAGAGAAACCCAACCCGCCGACCCGCGCCGTCCCGAGGCCCATCGCACTGACTTCGATCCCGCTTCTTCCAAGTTTTCGCAGCACGGCATCCTCCCCTTGGGGCTCGGCGCCTGCAGAGCCCCTGCTCGCTCCTGAAGATACATCCATCGTGTCCGGGCGGCATCTCCTCATCGTCTCAGGACACAGAGCAAGGGTGGCGCAACAGGCGGGTGCCATCTCCTCGGAAGGCCATCAAGCGCCACGAGAGCTTCCGTTCGGTACCACGCTAGGAACGCGAATTCCGTCGGCGCTCGACGACGGCCAGCCCAACACCGAGCACGATAAGCGCGAGAGCAAGCAAGTAGTAGCCGGAGAGCGGCAGTCGATAGTTCGCCGGGTCGTAGCTTCCTGCAGCAGCGGCCTGATAGGCCATCCGTCCGAGCAGCGGCATCAGGCGCTGCGCGAGACGTCCTAGAGCAATGAGAACCAGACCGGTAATGATGGGAGCAAACGGCGAATACGATTTCATAGTTGTCTCCTTTGAGGTATGCATGGTAGGGGCCTCAGCGCGAGTTTCAACCGAATGATCTGCTCATCACGCCGTCCGTTCTGCAGGAGTACGTCGCGGAGGACATCGCGGATTGCCGGGCAATCGGCCTCTGCCTGATACGGAGGAGTACGAGGGCTCGGTGGAAGAACCCAACGCGCCCGGAACCTATCTTTCAGTCCGTACTACTTCGCTTCCAGGATCACGTTCACTCTTGTCGTTTTCGGCGCCTTCTCAGGGCGCCGATCTTTCGCGGCGTGTTGTCGCGACATCGCACCCGACACGCGGAGATCGCACCGAGTCTGCCACTCTCTCTTTGCCCCATCAGACAGAGAAGTCAGGCGTTCATTACCGGAAGTTCGAGGGGCTCGCGAGCGCTGGGTTCATCGAATCGCTGCGTCTGGATCCGTTACACTGCCTGCCTTGAAAAGGAGAGCACCGATGAAGATAGCGATTCTCTACTACGATGGCTTTGCCGAGTTCGAGGTCGTTCTTGCAGCTCTGGGCTTCCACGCACAGCACGAGATCGTCGCGGTTGCTTTGGAGGATCGGGAGTACAGGAGCGAAGAGAAGCAGCGGTTCCTCGTCGACCAGATCGTTCGTGATGTCGACGTCGACTCGATCGACCTCCTGATCATCCCTGGCGGAAATCCCGTGCCCCTGGTCGAGAACCAGGAACTGAAGGGATTCGTCGAGGAGCTGCTTGCCAAGGGCAAGAAGGTCGGCGGAATCTGTGGGGGCGCCAGCATGCTCGCCGGCTTCGGAGTACTCGACGGGAAGCAATGCACGGGCATGACGTCTGGCGTTCAACCAAGCGATCGCCCCCACGTGAATACCGAGTACGAGTACTTTGCGAGTGCTGTCGTCTCAGACGATCACGTCGTTGTGGATGGCAACATCATCACCTCGCAGGGCCAGGCTTATGTCGAATTCGCGGTGGAACTCATGCGGCAGATGGGCATCTACGAGCAAGAGGGCGAAGACTACGACGCCGATCTCAACTGGCTGAAGAACAACCGATAGGCCCAGTGCAGCGGCAACCAGGAGAGTGAAATCGATGAAGACCATTGGCTTGCTCGGGGGAATGAGTTGGGAGAGTACCGTCGGCTACTACCGGTCGATCAATGAGGGAATCAGAGAAGCCCTCGGAGATTTGCATTCGGCGAAGATCGCGATGGTGAGCGTCGACTTCGATCCGATCGCCAAGCTGCAGCACGAAGGCGAGTGGGAGGAAACCGGGCGGCTTCTCGCCGAGGATGCTCGCCGGATTCAGGCCGCCGGGGCCGACTTCCTCGTCATTTGCACCAACACGATGCACGTCGTTGTGCCTCAGATCGAAGCAGCGATCGACATCCCAATCCTCCACATCGCCGACGCCACCGCCGACGTGCTCGGCAAGCGGGGCATCCAGACGATCGGACTGCTCGGTACGGCGTTCACGATGGAGCAAGACTTCTACAAGGGCCGCCTGCAGGAGAAGCACGGCATCGATGTCCTGACGCCGAACGCAGAGGATCGCAAACTCATCCACGACGTCATCTACCAGGAACTCTGCCTCGGGAACCAGACCGACGCATCGCGCGCCGAGTACGTGCGGATCATCGACGACTTGACCGAACGGGGCGCGGGCGCCGTGATTCTCGGCTGCACCGAGATCGGCATGCTGGTGAAACCGTCCGACACGCCCGTCATGCTTCTCGACACCACTGCGGTCCATGCCGAGAAGGCGGTGGAAGCGGCACTCGCAGACGAGCCGCTCACAGCCTAGATGCGCACGATCGCGCCGGATCGTCGCTTCGCTGGTGACGCCGTGAAGCTCAGCTCGCTCCATCGGCGTGCTTGCTCTAGAGTGTCGCCATGACCGTGACACGCTGCGGATGGGCGGGGACGGATCCAACCTATGTCGCCTATCACGATGAGGAGTGGGGCGTTCCGGTGCACGACGACCGTCTCCTGTTCGAGTTCCTCGTGCTGGAGGGGGCCCAGGCCGGACTGAGCTGGTCGACAATCCTCAACAAGCGCGCCGGATATCGAGAAGCGTTCGGCGGGTTCGAGATCGCAACGGTGGCAGCCTACACGGATTCCGACGTCGAGCGGCTGCTCGCGAACCCGGGCATCGTTCGCAATCGAAGGAAGATCGAGTCGGCAATCAAGAATGCGTGCGGCGTGCTGGCGATTCAGAAGGAGTTCGGCTCTCTCGACGCGTACCTGTGGGGCTTCGTCGGCGGTGCCCCGGTGCAGAATGCGTGGAAGACGATGTCCGAGATCCCGGTGCAAACGGAGGAGTCCATCGCGATGAGCAAAGCACTCAAGAAACGCGGCTTCAACTTCGTCGGTCCGACGATCTGCTATGCGTTCATGCAGGCCGTCGGGATGGTCAACGATCACATCGTCGACTGCTTCCGCTACCGAGAGATCTCGGCGTGAACACGGAATCGTGGCTGCTCCCTCTTCAGGGACTCCCCTCTCCGGCAACGTAGGTTTATTGCACCGAGTCGCCTTCGAGCGACTCGCCCATGCATCCGAAACTGAACCGCTGAGGCGATCCGAGCCACGTAACGGTAGCAGGCAATCGACGATAGGGAGGAACTCGGATGGTCTATCTCGAACCGATGACCGAGGAGGCGTGGGCGCCGATCCTCCACAGGCGCATCGCCCAGTACGCTGAAGAGCAAGCGCGCCGGCCGATGGAGCGAGGACGAAGCACTCGAGCAAGCGACGGCCGAGTTCGCGAAGATGCTGCCCGACGGCATCTCGACGGAGCGCCACCACATCCATACCATTGTCGAGACGGCTTCCGATACGGGGGTTGGATATCTCTGGTACGAGGAACGCGAGAAGGCGGGACGTCCCTGTGCCTTCCTCTGCGACATCGGCGTTTTCCCCGACTACCGCCGACGTGGCTTCGCCCTCGCCGCGCTCGAAGCTCTTGCGGACCTTGTTGCCCACGAGCATAGCACCATGAGACTGGAACTCCACGTCTTCGGTCAGAACGGCGCCGCACGTGCCCTCTACGCCAAGGCCGGCTTCGCGGAGACGAACGTGCTGATGGCGAAGACCCTCGATGGGTGAGACAGGCTACTCGCCGGAGGAAAGCGAAGCATCGCCGGCCTAGAGGCCGGTCTTCCTCCAAGCCCTGCCGATCGCCTGATCGGTAAAGCCAACCGATTCGTAGAGCGCTCCGGCCACGGGCTCGGACCACGACGCATAGGCGCCGATTGCCCCCAGACGATGCAACCGGCGCAGGGTCTCAGTCATGACTGCTTTCCCGAGTCCCTTCCGCTGATGAGGAGGAGCCGTGCCGACGAGAACGAAGACCCCGGTCCGCGAGACATCGTCGAAGTAGCAGAGCGCAAACGAGGCGATGTCGCCGTTCTCCGCCACGGCCACAACGTCGAGGTCGCGCCGATAGAGAGGCGCACGCTGGATGTTTCGATACCAGTCGCCCAGGGGATCCGCGCCTTCATCCGGTTCGTCGGGATGGAAGGACCGCCACGAGGCCAGACTCCTTGCCGGCAGCTCGTCGACATCGCCCATCGATCGGACGATGTAGCCGGAAGGCAGCGGCACCGGAGCCGGAGCGCCCGCGAGGGCTTGCCAGGCATTGTGGTTGGTGCCATGCCCACCCTCGGAGCGTTCGTAGCCCCGTGTGGAGAGCACGCCAGGGAGGATGGGGTCCGTCTCGTCGGCCCACACAAACGTGATTCGGCGGCCGTCCTGCAACGTCAGAATGTGTTCCGACTCGGCGATGTCGAGCATCTGTTGGCGTAGCTCTTCCGACGGGATCCCTGGAGCGACCATCGGATGGCATACGCCTGGATCGCCCTCGACCAGCACGCCGGCAATCTCGCCATCGGGAGAGTCCCATGCATGGAAGCTCAACGGCCGCTCCACAACGTTCTCCAGCCAGTGCCAGCGCCAGTAGTCGAAATCGCTGATGTGCCAGCTCTCGCTCGGACGAGGATTCGCGATTCGTAGCGCGCGGAAGAACGCACGCGCCCGCCAGTAGTCATCGGATGCCGTGCAGTGGCGATGGCGATAGGTCATGGGGGCTCCTTGGGGTCCTCCAGCGATCAAGCGTATCCGGTCGCACCCGACGACTCCACAGGCCCGACCCGTGGAGGCGCCCGAGCGACGGGTTCGCCGAGTCTCTCCGGGCAGCGTCTCCGCATGGCAGCCGCGTGCCAGGACGGGTTCCTGCTTCCGGTTCGCTCTATACTGAGACCGGGTGATGGCTGTGCGTTTAACGATAGGATGGCTGGGATTCCTGATCTTGCTGGTATCCGCAGGGCATGTGCTGCCTGCGGAAGCGGCGGAGGTCATCCTCCAAGACCCAGCGCTCCATGCCGCCGTTCAGAGTGCGCTCGGGCTGGCAGGACAGCCAATCGATGCGCAGGATCTCGAACGATTGACAACGCTGCTCGCCGGCGGGCAGGGGATCAGCGACCTCTCGGGGCTGGAGGCCTGCCGGAACCTCCAGCAGCTCGATCTTCATGACAACCAGATCGTCGATCTGTCTCCGCTCGCCGATCTGCGATCGCTCGTGGCCCTTAGCTTGAACGGCAATCGGATCGTCGACATCGCACCGCTCGTCGGGCTGCTCGACCTGACATCCCTTGCTCTTCACGGCAACCAAATCGCGGATTTCGACGCACTCGGCGGGCTCGCGAACCTCAACACACTGTCTGTCGGAAATGTCGTGCGCGATCTTGCGCCGCTCGCAAACGTGCCGCAGATCGAGCGACTGAAGCTGTACGTCCGCCCGGAGACCGACCTTGCGCCCCTCGCGCAGATGCGCCATCTCGTCTTCCTCCTCTTAAGCACGGGACAGCCGATGTCGGGCCGCATCGCCTTCGATCCGACCGTCCTGACATCCAGCGGAAACCTCACCTCGCTTCAGCTGCACGGTTATGACATCCCAGACATGGAAGCCCTGGCGGATGCCGCGCCGAATCTGACCGAGCTTTCGTTGCAGTACGTCGGCGTCGACAACCCGGCCGCGTTCGCGCGGTTCGATCGGCTGACAACGCTTAGGCTGAGCTGGCTGGTCGCCGGTCCGGACGATGGCGACCTCGATCTCTCGCGGCTGGCGCTGCCGGCCAATCTCCGGATCCTTGTGCTCGAAGGGAACGGCATCGAGGATCTCACCCGCTTCACCGGGCTCGACGCGATCACCAGTCTCGGCCTGCCGCGGAACCGGATCACGGACATTGCGCCGCTCGGGACGCTCGAGAACCTCCAAGGGCTCGATCTAAGTTTCAACCCGCTTTCGGATCTTTCGCCGCTCCTCGGTCTGAGCCGCCTTCGAAGCCTCGACCTTCAGGGCGTTCCGTTCGACCCATCCGAGGGCTCGGATGCCAACGCCGTGCTTCGCGAGCTTCTCGATCGCGGGGTCGACATCATCTACTAGACAACGGGATCCGAACACAGCCGATGCGATACGAGGCCCCGGATCAGCGGCTGGGAACACGTCTCCAACGCGGCGTAGACCGCTCCGCTCATGCCGATGCTTCGTTCGGCTCCGGCAACCCTCTCCCCGCGAGGAGCCGATCGAAGGGGTACCAGACGAGATGGAAGGTCGCGTGAGCGACCATCGCAGCGAACAGCCCGTGCGTCGCGAAGAGCCAGCCGAAGATGCATGCCGCCCACAGGTTGAGAACGATCTCCGTCGCGTAGAACCACGCCGTTCCGGCGCAGCCGGCCTGCCGATACGACGGGATGTGCCCGAGTCCAAACAGCAGCCCGGAGAGAACGATCCCGACCCACAGCCCCCAAGCCGACGGCCCCGCCGCGGCGAAGAGGCCCCAGATGAGTAGATTCATGCAGCCGAACCGGCACATCGTCTCCTCGACGATCCCTCCGTAGAGAACGCGCCCCCAGAGACCGGCGCGTCGGCGGACAGACTCCATTGACCGTACGGTGCGACTGTCGAGCCGCGGCCGGAACAGCATGTAGTAGGCCATCAGGAAGAGCAGCGCCCCGCCGATGCCGAGCGCGAGTGCCGGAAGAAGCTGACTCTGCAGCTCCGCGAGCGGCGCATCGCCGGAGAGAACGGATTCGAAGAAGGGCGCGCCCAGTTCTGTGCGCATCGCGGCAAAGGCGCCGCCGATCGTCAGCGCCGCCGTGAGAACGAGCGTCTGGATCGATTGGGCCACGATCAGCACGGATAGTGGCGGGACCCTCCGGGAGCCGGGCATCGTGGCGATCCGCTCCCGAACGAGCCGCGTTGCACGCGGGATCGTGATCGCAACGCCGGGCACGCAGACGAGCATGAGGAGACCAACAAGAGACCATCGAACCATCGGAACCTCCGAACAAGCATGAGATGCCTCGACGCTACACGTGAGCCGCCTCCGGGGACATCGTGGGAACCACGGAGTCGGGCGTTGCGCGGCCTCGGTGAATCCACGTAGACGAGTTAGACGCCCGTTTGGATCTTGCGAATCAGCTCCGTCCGGCTGCGCACGCCGCACTTCCGGAAGACGTTGTAGAGATGTGTCTCCACCGTCCGCAAGGAGATGGACAGCTCGCGCGCGATGTGCTTGTTCGGTAGACCTTGGACGACGCGTTCGATCACGTCCGCTTCGCGTGCAGTGATCCCGAAACGACCGGCGAACGACGCATCCATCCCGCGATGCGGGCTCTCCGCAAGTTCGCGGAAGAGGCGAATCCCGACGAGCAGACTCCACGGGAGGCAGTAGATCGATGCGCTGATCGCGCTGAGAACGCGAAAGGCCCGGCCGGTGCCCACCAGCAGCCCGCCGGCGACAAGCGCGTAGAGGTAGAAGGCGGCTGAGATCCAGAAGAGGGGCGCGAGGATCCGACGCGCCCGGGACGGCGGATCCTCATGCGCCTTCAGCAGCGCGAAGATGCTGAGGGCAAGAAGGTAGGCATTGAACAGTAGATTGAGGAGCCCGAGCAGGAACGTGCTCGCATCGATTGCCACCAGAGTCGCCGTCGAGAGGAGGAGGATGCCCCCGATCGCGAGGCTCCCGCCCCGAAACCGCCGCGATCGATCGCTCCCATCGAGCAATGAGAGGATCAGACTCGGATAGGCCCAGAGAATCGCGCCGGAGGCGGCCAGCCGTAGCCCGGCAATCACGACATCGAACGCCGGCGAAGGCTCCGGAACGTAGATGGCCCGGAAGAACGCGTAGGTGAGAATCAACAGCCACAGGGCATAGGCCGCATGGTAGACGAGATACGCTCTCACCCACTTTGCCGGATGTCGTGCCGATGCTCCTGCCGCCAGTACGAGCGTCACCGCGGCCACCGCGAACGTCGTGGTGTTCACCCACAGCGCAACCTGGTTCAGCACGAAGCCCTCTCCTCGGAGCCGGGCGCGTTCTCAATCGCCTTGCGCAACGTGAGCACGGCGAGATCGGCACAGTGGTCGTGATCGGCAGGCAACCCGTCGAGCACGTCCCGCAGCCGATCCGCCTCGATGGCCGCTGCGTCCTTGAGGGGGAGCCCCTTCACCATCTTCGTGAGCATGCTGCCGCAGGCGACCGTTGCGCCGCATCCATCGGTCATGAAGCTCGCATGCGAGATCGTCTCTCCGTCGAGAAGCAGGTAGAACGCCATCGTGTCGCCGCACGGGCCCTGGAAGACGGCCTTCGCATCGCACGAGGTCAACCGCTCCATGTTCCTCGGGTCGAAGCACTCGGCAATGACCTTGTCCGAGAAGACTTCGCGCGCCTCCTCGTCCATCTTCTGCTCGATCCAGTCGACGAACCGGTCGAGATCGCTCGCCATTCCAATCGCTCCTGACGTCCGCTCGGCGTCGCCCTATCGTGACTGAGTCACGGCCCGCCAGACGAAGCCGGCAACCGCGACCACCGCAGCAAGGATCAGCAGCCACCAGAGCAGAGAGAGGACCGCCGCCAGCACGAAGCCGGCGATCACCACGCCGAAGACGATCTTGATGATATTGGCCATAGCGCAATGGTAAGGATGTTCCCCTTCGAACACCACATCTCGTGCCTCTGGCCAAACCTGCTCCTTCGACACAAGGGCGCTAGCTTGACAATGGCTGGTGTATTAGTATACTAGCACACCATACCTAGCGTATCCCCCAGGAGGCTCCATGAGATCCTATCTTCTGATCGCGTTGGCCGTTGCTGTCGGAGCGCTGGCTTGCTCCGCCATCGCCCGTTCTCAGACGGAGTTGCTCGATGTCGGACTCTGTTCCGGCCTGTCGGAGGACCCCGTCGTCGTCATCGAGGTACCCGAAGATCCTGTGTTCCCCGGCGAAGAGTGGGATTGGGCCGAATCGCCCGAGACGCTCGGTTGGTCGGCGGAGAAGCTCGCCAAGGCAGAAGAGTATGCCGAGCGAATCGGTTCCGCCGCTGTGATGATCATCGACAACGGTGTCGCGATCGCCGGGTGGGGCGATCTCGGCCTCAACTACCACTGCCACTCGATGCGCAAGAGCCTGATGAGCGCACTCATCGGGATCTACGTCTCGGAGGGCGCAATCGACATGCATGCAACGCTCGCCGATCTCGACATCGATGACATCACGCCACTCACCGACGAGGAGCAGCAAGCGACCGTCCAGGAGCTCCTGCAGGCGCGATCGGGCATCTACATCCGTGCGGCAGGCGAGAGCGAAGGGATGGCCAACTCGCGGCCGAAACGCGGCAGTCATCCGCACGGAACGTTCTGGTACTATAACAATTGGGACTTCAACGCGCTCGGGACGATCTTCGATCAGGAGACCGGCGAGCCGAACATCTACGAGGCGTTCGACCGAAGGATCGCCCGGACGATCGGTATGCAAGACTTCCGTCCGGAGAGACTCGCCTATCACTACGTCGACTACACAGCGCATCCCTACTATGGATTCAACATGTCCACACGCGACCTGGCCAGATTCGGCCTCCTGTTCTTGCGCAACGGCCGCTGGGAGAGCGAGCAGGTCATCCCCGCAGCCTGGGTCGCCGAGAGTACGGCCTCTCACTCGACTCGCGGAGCGCAGGGCGGGTACGGCTACATGTGGTGGACGGGAACGGGCATCGGATACTTCTCCAATGTCGTCGTGTCCGAACACAGCTACTACGCCTCCGGCTATGGGGGGCACAACGTATTCGTCCTCCCCCAACGCAATCTCGTCGTCGTCCATCGCGCCAATACGTTCGCCAACGGCCGCCTCGTCGACGACGGGGCGATCGGCGCGCTCCTCTGGATGATCCTCGACGCTGCCAGCGAGACCGACATCGGAGATACGCCGTTCATCGAGCAGGCCTCAGGGACCAAGCTCAGCGGAGAGGATCTCCGACGCACGATTCCCGGGTGTACCCTCACCGCTCTGGATGGATCAGGGACGCCGACCGTCGTCTGCCATCAGGACGGCTCGCTCGATGTGCTCGCCGGCGACGCACCGATGTTCGATGGCGATTGGTGGATCGCCGCGGATCGGCTCTGTTTCGATATCCCCGGTCTGGACACACACTCGGATTGCTTCCACGTCGTCCGTGACGAGGATGTTCTGGCGATCTTCGACCTCAACGGGATCATCTCGATTCGGTTCCGAGTGGTCGACAAGTAGCCAGACGCCGTATCGCGAGTCCTAACCGGAAGCCGCGCGGGTCGTGAACTCATAGACCGTCGACTCGGTCCAGAATCCTTCTTCGCCCTGAGCCCGGAGCATCCAGTAGTAGGTTGAATTCGAGCGGAGTCCGGTAACCGTCCGCAGGATTCTTCGTGGAGCTCCGCAGGATTCGCAGCCGGGAGCAAGATGGACAACCGATGGCGATAGATCCCTCTCCGTGGAGAGCACGATCTCGTATGCAACCGCACGGCCGTACCAGCTGAATTCAACATCGACGCCGTTCAATGCGGTCCTGTCATGCGGTGTTCTTCGCGTCGCGACTTCCAGTAAGTCGGAAACGACGAATTCCCGCGCGCCATGCACAAGCTCCTCGCGAACGTTGAACGCCAAGGAATGCCGGTAGTCTTGCATGTAGTAGAGGGATACGTCGCCGGTCGCGGGCTCGTGGATGTTCGAGTAGCACGTCCAAGTTGTATGTGCCCGATCGAGTGCATCGCGAACGGTCTCCGCCGAGATGCAGCGCGCTTCGTCAAGCACGGCGCCGGCGCTCGCATGCCGGGGGCAGGGGTGGTTTCCCAATCCCGGCTCCGATAGGAGGAAGTTGGTGACCACAAGCGTGTTTCCCGTCTTGCGCACGATTCGATCCCCCTCGACGACGGCCGCAGCGCCGTGCCGGTCGGCAAGTAGCAGCTGAAACCGTTCGAAGAACCAGAGGTCGTACTGCGAGAGGTAGGCAAGCGCTTCGCCAACGGTCTCGCATGCCTCGAGCATCCGATAGACCCACTCGCCATTCCGAGGCTGGAACGGAGGGGTCGGCAGGTGAGAGGAAGACGTCACCGGGTGAATCGGCTGCGAGAGATGGTCGAACGACAGTCCTCGCTCGTTCATCCCACCCTGTGGATACCGATCGGCCAAGCCGTAGTACACCCCGCCGAAGCCGTCGGAACTCGGAGCGGGGCTGAACCAGAGGTACGCGGGAGTGCTTCCGCTGTCCTCGTTGCTCCCGAAGAGCACGGCTCCATCAGCCGCTGCGACAATGCCGGTGCAGGCGATTGCCGCTGGGGCGCATGGACCCAACAGAGTCAGCGCCACGCCGATCACCCCCACCATCCGCAGTCGCATTGCCCTCCCCTTCCGCCATCTCGCTCGTCAGATCGACGGTAGAGGGTATGTCGCCGCGTGCAGAGGGCGGCTGTCCCGTCGCTTCGGGCAAAGCGTCACAGGTTACACGGAACGCCAACGCAGCCTCTTCCGCCGCCTCCCGTTGAACAAGCAAGCTACGGTGGCTACGATCAACATCCCCTGTCCAGTTCACAGCTCACGGTTTCGGAGGGTCCATGTCCATGAGGGTACGTCGCTACCGAGTGACCGACTCCATCGAGGTCGGCCGCTTGATCGCGAAGACATTTCGCGAGTTCAACCTGAGCTATGCGCCCCCTGAGGAGCAGGAGAAGCTGCTCGGGCCGTTCCGGCATGCTTTCTCGGATGACGCAACGCACCGGGCCCAAATCGCACATCGGATCGATGCACCGATCGTGCTCGTCGCCGAAGACACCGCATCCGGGAGAATCGTTGGCGTGTTGCGGGGACGCCCGGGGCGTCTGCACAGCTTGTTCGTGCGAGCATCCCGGCACCGCCAGGGTATCGGCCGACGGCTGATGGAGCGACTCGAGCGCGAGACGCGCACTGCAGGGCTCGACAAGATCACCATGCAGGCAACCCTCTACGCGGTCCCGTTCTATCAGCGCCTTGGGTATGTGCGATCGACCGGCGTTCGCTCCGGCCCCTGCTTCGATGGAACCGACTTCAGATACCAGCCGATGAAGAAGGATCTCTGCGGGTGATGCCGTTTCTGCGAACCCATTGATGCTGTTGGTGTAGTTGTGTAGAGTCGCGAAGGGAGCGAACCATCATGAGAAAGCATCTTCCTCGAATCGTCGGTCTGCTGATCCTTGGGGTCGTCTCGCTGCACGCGATCGGTGCGGCGGAGACGGTCCAGTTCGCCGATCCGAATCTCGAGTCCGTCGTTCGCGATGAACTCAACCGCTGGTTCTCGGCACTCGATGACAGCGATCTGGTCGACATCGACGCAATCGTCGCCACGGAGAAGAGCATCGAAGATCTGTCGGGGATCGAGCACTGCACGGGCCTTTCCTTTCTCGACTTGGGCTACAACGAGATCGAGAACATCTCTGCGCTTGCCGGTCTCGGAGAACTATCCTTCCTCTCTCTCTATCAGAACCGCATCACCGACATCTCCGCTCTCGCGGGGTTGGAGAATCTGCGTAGCGTTTGGCTGGACTTCAATGAGATCGCTGACATCTCTGCGCTCGCGGGGCTGTCGAAGCTCGTCGCGATCTACTTGAAGCAGAACCAGATCGCCGACATTTCGTCGCTCTCGCAGCTCGCCGCGGTCAAGATCCTCGACCTGACATTCAATCGAGTCGAGGATGTCGTGCCCCTCGCCGGGCTGACGAGCCTCGAGAGATTGCGTCTGTTTGGCAACCCCATCGACGATCTGTCACCTCTTGCCGAACTGACGAAGGTGTTCGAGCTGACGCTGGGATCGATGACCGAGGAGCCGGCCGTGATGGATTTGACTCCGCTGTGGGCGTTGGACAAGCTCACCCGTCTGTTGCTCTCGTCGATCGAACTCCCGTCTCTCGACCCTCTGCGTCACCTCGTACGGATGAGCGAACTCAATATCCTGCGGGGCGGTCTCACCGACATCTCGGCACTCTCCGAGTTGACCGGGCTGCGGCTTCTCGGCCTGAGCGGGAATCCACTCGAGGACATCTCGCCCCTGCTCGACCTGCCGAATCTGGAGATCGTCTGGCTGCTCGACATCGGGGTCTCACGCAACGACGGGTCGCCCGCCGCCGCCGTGATCACGGCACTCGAGGCAAGCGGCGTCACCGTCGTCCTCTCCGAGGATGAATCGGAGGAGCTGCAGTTCGGCCCGCTCGTCCCCGGAGGCGCGAAGTACACGCCCTAGCCATGGTCGCGGTCCGCGGCTAGCTCTTCAGGTGCCGATCGAACCACGCAACGATCTCCTGCAGGCGCCGCAGTCGATGCTTCGGCTTCCCGCTTCGAGATAGCTCATGGTTCTCCTCGCGAAACAGGACCAGCCGGCTCTCGACACCGTGGTAGCGAAGCGCCGTGAACATCTGAATCCCCTCGGGGAGCCAGCAGCGGTAGTCCTGCTCGGAGTGGATGAACAGGGTCGGCGTCGCCGCTCGATCGGCGTACTTCAGCGGTGAGAAGTCCCAGAGCTTCTCGCTTCCGCCTTCGGCCCACGGATCCGTTCCCAGCTGATCGGCGTTGAAGTAGTAGCCGATGTCGGTCGTGCAGAACTTGTGAACCCAGTTCGCGATCGACCGTTGGGACACGGCAGCCTGGAATCGATCGGTCTGGCCGATGATCCAATTCGTCATGAACCCGCCGTACGAGCCGCCCATCACCCCGAGCCGTTCTCCATCGACGAACGGGTACCGCTCGATCGCCGCATCGACAACCTCCATCAGGTCATCGTAGTCGATTCCGCCGTATTCGCCTCGGATGTCCGCAAATGCGTTGCCTCGTCCGGCCGATCCGTGTGGGTTGCAGATGAGGACTGCATACCCAGCGCCGGCCATCGCCTGCATCTGATGGAAGAAGACTTCGCTGTACGCGCCGCGCGGCCCACCATGGATCGTCAGCACCGTCGGGATGCTGGCGCCCGGTTCGAGGTCCGGCGGGCGGAGGATCCACGCGTCGATCTCATCCCCGCGCGTCGAGGACACACGGAAGGCTTCGAGCGGTGCCAGCGTCCGATCGGCCCGTGCCTCCTCGTTCAGTGTGGAGAGCGCCTGCCCGACGCCGTCCTCGTGGAGATAGACCTCCTGCAACGCATCCGGGCGGAGCTCGATCGACAAGACCTTCCCGTCTTGCACGGCGTAGGAATCGATCGATCCGGGAGAGCGTGCCACGGTCGTGACATCGCCGGTTGGGTTGACTCGAATCAGGTCCGTGTGGGTACGATCGGTGATCGTCACGTAGATGTCCTCACCTGCGATGCACAGCGCCGGTCCGCCGCCGTGGCGGCAGTCCGCTGCGATCCGATTGCCCGGACACCGGTTCCAACCCGGCGTCAACGAGGCGACAGCCCCGCTGGCAATGTCGATCGTCAGGATCTCACCGTCCTGATTGAGCCCGTACGGCTGCATGTCGGAGCCAAGCGCGACGAGCGTCGCGTCATCAAGGAAGCGGATCTCACTCAGTCGAAGCTCGGGAATCGCAACTCGTGACGCATCGCACGTCGCAAGGTCGACCAGCCACAGTTCACTCGTAACCTCTGCCTTTCCCTCGAACCGCCGCGCGAGTACCACGACGCGATCACCGCGCCGATCAAAGCCCATCGCCTCGAGCTGAGGCTCGAGCAGATCGACCGCCTCACCGCTTGCAGCATCGAACAGCAGCAAATGCTTGCGCCGCTGGCTGGTGAATCCCTCCCCGTTCATCCAGAAGGGGATCTCCTCGAGCACCTCGTAGTCGGCTGCATCCTCGCGCTCATGCTCGTTCGTCAGGGGAATGCGCGCCGTGTACAGGAACCGGCCTTCGCCGAGCGCTCGCAACCCGCCGGCCTTGGGATGCGGAAGCACTCCGACGCGTTGCGCCTCGCCGCCGTCAACGCGTATGCCGTAGAGAATGGACTTCTCTTCCTCCTCTTCGCGCCGAGAGAGGAAGAAGACGATTTCACCGTCGGGACTCCACGAGAAGGGCCCATCCTTGCCCCCGCTCGTAAGCACGCGGGTCTCCTTCGATTCGAGGTCCACAAGATGGAGGTCCGAGGTGTAGGCATTGTTGTCGAGATCGGGCTTCTTGACGATGAACGCCGCAAGGCGAGCATCGGGCGAAAACTCGATCGCCGATAGGAATCGGTAGCGTAGCAGGTCTTCGATCTGAACGGGCTTCATTGCGCCTCCTTGCTGATGTGAGTCTACCGGGCATGCAGTCAGCGTGCAGCTGGCCGCTGCGGCCGCAACCTGTATGCTATGAGCAATCCCCCGGACGCCTGAACTCGTCCGTGCTCGCAATCCAAGGAGGTTCGATACGAGTGCTCTTCCCCCACAGCATCGAGCGGACCATCGGACGTGCACTGACCGTCGCAGCCGCGATCCTTGCTCTCGGACTATCCGCGCTCGCCGCGACGGCGATCACCGACATGACGATCAACCGGGCCGTTGTCGAGGAGCTGTCCAGCTCTCCCAGAACATCTATCGAGGCACTCGCGATCGCCCCAGACTCCCGAACCCTTGCCTGCGGCCTGAGCGACGGTCGCCTCATCCTTCTCGATGTTCAGAGCCGCTCGACCGTCCGATCCCTTGCACTCCACGAGGCCCCCATCACCGCGCGCTCCTTCTCCCCGGAAGGAACGTGGTTCGCCTCCTCAGACCTCAAGGGACGGCTGGTCGTCTGGGATGTCGCGGCAGGAGACGTCGAAACGTCCTGGGATCTCGGGCGCGCCGTCCATGACGTGGACTTCTCCCCCCTCGGCACATGGCTTCTCTGCTCCGGCGCGATACGAAGCATCCTCCGTTGGGAGACGAAGACCTGGCGATCCCTGGATCCATTGGTCGGACACAGCGGTAGGGTCTACTCATTCGCTGTGTCGCCGCAAGAAGACCCTCTCGTTACCGGGGCCGGTGACGACGATCCGTCGATCCGTGTCTGGTCGCTCCCGGAGGGCTCGGCCCTTCCCAGAGACGACCTCTACGAGGGACGCATTCACGACATCGAGTACTCCCCGAAGGACCCACACACATGCATTGCGGGGACGCAACGGGTCTGGTTGTGGGAAGTGGATCGAGGCGACTACTGGCACTTGACAGGCTACTACCTGGGCGATGTCTACGATCTCGCCTACTCGAGCCGAGGGAATGCCATCGTCACGGCATGCGAGGACGGCTCCATCCAGTTCCTGCGCGTTCCCTCCTGGTATGTCCGTCGGAAAACCGGATCCGATCAGCCGATGACGGCGGTCGACTACTCCGAGAATCGCCTAACCATCGTCTGCGGAGATGCGGCTGGAACACTCTTCGTGCTGACAACCCCCTAAGCGGGGAGGTGAGGCACGTCCCGCCATTCATCGCTCCCCCGGCCGCGGCTTCTACTCCCCGACGTCGGGGTGTTCCCACCGATCGACCAGGCAAATGGTTTCCCCCGCCTCGGAGATCCGATGGGAGATCTCCAGGATGTGTGTCCGCCCGGAGGTGCTCACAAGGATCCAGCCCCAGATCTCACCGGATGCATCGATCGTCCCCGCCCGACCTCTGACGCTGTAGGCGTCCCGCCAGCAGAGGCAGAGATCAAACGAGCCCTGGGCCCATGCGGGGAACCGATCCTCGGCTTCTGCGATCTCAGCCTTCTCTCCGCAGAGAGACATGACGACGACAGATTCGGCACCGGGATAGCTCTCGATGAGCTTCGCCTCGGCGGACTGTGCAATGGTTTCGGTACCGACTTCTTCGAGCTGCAGTCCCCATCCATCAAGAAGCCTAGTGATCTTGCCCGTCTCCGCATCCTCGCAGGAGACCTCGAGGATGCGCGATCCATAGATCAGATTCTCTTCCGCAAGCAGAACCCATCCCCAGACCCTCCCTTCGGCGACCCGCGTTCGATCCGCACGAAGCGCACGAAAGCCGTCAGTCCAGGCGATGCAATGATCATGCCGCCCCTCTGCCCACGGGGGAAATCGGTCGGCAGCGTAGGTTGCTTCACCCTCGTAGCCGCGATCGAATCGGATGAGATTGGCATCCGGATAGGCCCTGAGCAGCAATCCCTCCGCCCGCTCTGCAAGCGTAACCGCCCCGAGTGGCCGGTAGTCCTTCGAATGCTGACAGCCCGTCAGGGCGACGAGAGGCAGGAGCACAAGAAGCGCGAGGGCCGCCCCGTTACTCCTCTTCCATCGGCTCAGCCCACGCGCTACGCAGCGTATGGGTCTCTCCGGTCTCCTCATCCTCGTAGGCAACCTCCAGGATATGGTAGTTCAACTCCCGATCGATGAGGATCCACCCCCATGCGCGGCCCTTGGCGGCAACGCCTCCCGAACGATTGCTCATGCGAAACCCGTCCGTCCAGTAGACGCACGCATCGTATTCGCTGCGAGCCCACTCCGGGAAGCGATCCGGCGTGCGGACTCCCTCCTCTTCGTATCCATCGTCAAAGCTGACCCACTGCCCGGTGTCGACGTAGTCCATCAGCAAGTCGTCCGCTTCATTCACAAGCGTCACGACAGCCAGCGGCTCAAGCTCCGAACGCACACACCCTGCAAGGGAAAGCCCGACCATCAAGAGCGCCAAGAGCAGCATCGGTTTCGATCGCACGGTTCGACCTCCTACGCGTTTCCATGTTCGTCAGATCGCGCTCGGCGGAGCGCTTCGTCGGCTTCGGGTGTTCATCCACGTCGCCTAGTCCTCAGCGAGATCAGGCGGCTCATCCCATCCATCGACCAGCACGATCGTCTCGCCCGTCTCTTCATCCTCACAGCCGATCTCGAGGATATGGATCTCGAGTTCCCGTCCGACGAGTGCCCAACCCCACGCCCGGCTGATGCTGTACCGTATCTCGTGCGGATGATTGCTTCTGGATTCGATCGGACTCGTCCAGTAGACGCAGACCTCGTAGTCGCCGGCAGCCCAGTCAGGCATCCGTTCGGGTCTCGACACACCTTCGGGAGACTCCGTCGCGTGGAAGCGGCTCATTCGATCGACCTGCTCCCGCAGTTCCAGCACGGCGCGTTCTCTCAACTGAACGGCGGCGAAGAACTCGTAGTTCGGCCGCGTGCAGGCCACAAGGCACGTCACGAGGAGCATCAGGGATAGAACGACCGCTCGACGCACCGGCATTGTCAGTCCTCCACGCTCACGCAGGTCTCTCTGGCTTACAGCCCATACTCCTATTATGCCGGGCACTCTACGCATCTTCCAATACTCTGCGTCTTCAGCCAATCTGCACCAAAAGCGCATGAAGGCTCCATCGGAATTCTCGCAGAAACTGCTCTTCCCAACGGCGGATTCGGCACCTCCCACGTCTTGGATCCGTCAAGGAAACTCCACGCTCGATTCATCGCCCGCTCAACGATCCTCCACCATGACCACACGCCTGCCGACTACAGTCTTCTCGAACCTGCACACACCTCCGCAGGATTCGCCACGAGGAGCGCTGGGTTGGTGGGCTGCCCGGCGCTCCTCACTTGATCGGCGCTTGCCAAGGGACGCGAGCGCTCATACACCTGCAGGTTTCATGCGATCGAGAGAGCGCGTATCCTTAGGACGTTGCCAAGGAGGTCTTCATGAGGAATCGGTGTTTCGTCATCCTTGTCGCGATCGGTCTGGGAATCTTGGCCTTCGGCTGCTCCAGAGATTCCTCTTCTCCAGCGGACGAGGCTTCTCTTCCCCAAGCAGATCGGACAAGTGAGGATCAATCCGTCGCCTCGGACGCAGAGGACACCGTCGCCACGATCAACGGGCGGCCCATCTCCCGAGAGACCTATCAAGATGCCGTCCGGGATCTGACCACCCGATACGAGCAGGCCTTCGCGCAGATGGGGCAGGACATCTACGAGTTCCTCACGGGTGCGGAGGGGCGCCTCCGAAAGCTTCGTCTGGAAGCGGGAGCCCTAGAGCAACTGCTCGTCATCGAGCTATTCGAGCAGGAGGCCGAGCGCCGCGGAATCGTGATCCCGCAGGATCGCATCGACGAGACCTTCAACGCACAGCTAGACACCTATCTTCAGGCTCTCGGCGTAACGCAGGAAGCGTTTGCCGCTTCGCTCGCCGAAAAGGGAAGAACCCTCGAGGACTACGTGGAGGACGGCAAACGGGGCGCTCAACTCCAGTTGATGATCGAGGAAGTCCAAGCGGCGGTCGCCGGTTCGGTTGAGGCAACCGATGAGGAAATCGCCGAGTACTACGCGTCCCATCGCGCCGACTACTCCGTCGAGGAGAGAATCCGCGCATCGCACATCCTTGTACCCACGCAAGAGGAAGCCCAGGAGATCTTCGAGGACCTCGCTCTGGGAGAGCGTTTTGAGGACGTTGCCCGCGCTCACTCAAAGGACACGGGCAGCGCGGAGCGCGGAGGGGATCTTGGCTGGTTCAGCCGCGGCGAGCTGTTGGATTCCGCGTTCGACGATGCGGCATTTGCACTTTCTGTCGGGCATCTCAGCCGCGTCGTCGAGACTCAGTACGGCTACCACATCATCCTCGTTACGGATCGGCAGGAGGCGCTCGAGCCGAACCTCGCTGACATCGAGGCCGAGGTTCGCGAAGACGCCGAACGGGCGATTGCGATCGAGCGAACCACAAGGTGGAGCGACGAGGCGTACGCAGAAGCCTCGGTTGCTCTCTACCTGCCGCTGGTCGACGCTCAACTAACACTCTGGGAGGACGAGGATCTAGGGTTGGAGGCGTTCCGAACGCTCTTCGAGGCGGATGAGCTCGACGAGCCGTATCTGGGCTACATCCTCGGCTCGATCTACGAGTCAAAGATGCGGCAGACATCCGAGAGCGGTGATCTCGAGGCGGCGGAAGCGGCTCGCCTGGACGCCCTCTCCGCCTACCGCGCAGCGCAGGAGCGGGCCGGCGAAGACCCGGACATCGAACAGCGAATCCGAATCCTCGAAGCGACGAGCATCCCGTAGTCCATCTCTCCGCCGGCATGGTTGACGCCAATCGCCGGTGGGAGCGCCCGCCGGCGTCCGCTTTCATCTTCGCTCGGAAGCTCGTATCCTCTGGACTCCAAGGAGGTCGTCATGCAGGTCCGTTCTTTCTTACTTGTCGTGTTCTTGTTGCTTCTCGCTCTTGCCTTCGGATGCAGTCGACAGCCGGTCGCCCCTGCGGAGGAGGACATCGCCGTCTCCACCGAGGAGACAAGCGAGCCCGCCGAGTCCGATGTCGTCGAGGCACCCACATCGGATGCGTCGACCGAAGCGGCCGACGATCCAACAGTGATCGCGACAGTCAACGGTCGATCCATCGGCCAGGATGATCTCGAAAGCGCCACCGACGGCCTCATTGCGCAGTACCAGCAGATCTACTCGCAGTTCGGGATGGATATCCGCTCGATGCTCGCCGGCGCCGAAGGGCGTGTCTTCAGGTTGAGGCTCCAATCCGAAGCGCTCGATCGCCTCTTCTTCGAAGCGCTTGTCAAGATGGAACTCGAGCGTCGGGACATCGTGCCGACCGAAGAGGAGATCGACGAGGAATTCGAGACCCAGCTTGCGTTGTATCTCGAGTCGCAGAACTTGACGCGAGAGCTCTTCGAGACCCGACTGGAGGAGCAGGGCTATGTCGTCGAGGAGTTCATGGCCACAGCGCGCGAGAACATCACCGAGCACCTCAAGCTGAGGATCGTGCAGCGCGCCGTGTCGGAGCCGATCGAGATCAGTGACGATGAACTCCTCGCCTACTTCGAGGAGCATCGAGCCGAGTATGAGACCGAAGAGGAGGTCCGAGCATCCCACATCCTCGTCGCAACGGAGGAGGAAGCGGTGCAGCTTCACCTCCAGCTGGCAGACGGGGCCGACTTCGCCGAACTCGCTCGGGAGCACTCGACCGACGTGGGCAGTGGACAGAACGGCGGAGATCTCGGATGGTTCGGCCGTGGACGAATGGTCGCCGCATTCGAAGAGGCGGCGTTCGCCCTCGAGGTCGGACAGCTGAGTGAGATCGTCCAAACGGAGTTCGGCTTCCACATCATCCTGCTGACCGACCATCGCGATGCGACGCACCCCGAGTATGTCGACGTTGCAGACCGGGTGCTCGAAGATCGCGAGGCAGAGATCATCGAGGAGCGGTTCGGTGCCTGGTATGAAGGAATCTACGCCGAGGCGGAGACCGACGTTCTGGATCCTCTGATCAGTGCAATGCGCCTTCGGATGGAAGACATCGACGCGGGGCTTGCCGCGTTCGAGCAGATCAAGATCGACGGAACCGTCCGAGAGCCGTACCTCTCCTACATCATCGGGGCGATCTATGAGGAGAAGTTGCGCGAGGCGGAGGCGGAGAAGTCCAGCCTCGAAACAGGAGCCTCCGAGGAGACAGACGTCTCCGCGCAGATGGCCGAGCTCGAACAGGTGATCGCCGACACGCTCGAGAAGGCGCTCGCTGCCTATCGCGACGCGCTCGCCGACTTCGGCGGCACGAACGACGAGATCGAGGCGAAGATCGAGAACCTCGACCCGCCAAAGGCAGAGGCAGACTCCGAGGCGGACCCTGCGGCGGATGGAGAGGCTGGAAGCGATGCGGAGGAGACCTCCGAGGCTCCATAGGAATACGCGGCCCTGCCGGAAGGTGAAGCGGCATGTCCGATCCAATCATTCGCGACATGCAGCCGGAGGACGAGTAGTTCGTCTCCACCTGCTCTCATGTCGGGGAGTCGGAGGAACAAGACGCGTGCGGGCGTCGTCGAATCGAACTCTTCCGCACACTCCGTCCGCTCGGACTTCGCATCAAGGTCGCGCTGCTCGATCGGGATCGCGTCGGTTTTGCCTACGCCATCCCGATCGAGAACGCATCGTGGGGAGCACTCGGCGAGCGGCTGCTGTCAATCCCGTGCCTCTACGTCCTCAACAGCGCCACGGGCCAGGGCATCGCCCGCGCGCTTCTCGAGGCACTCGACTCGGACGCGCGATCCTTGCGCCTGCTGGGATTGACCGTCACCGCCTACCAGAACCTGCACGGCGCCGACTGGTTCATGCCCGCCGCCTACTTCGAGAAGCGGGGATTCAAACGGGTCGATGCGCGCGGTCCCCAGGTTCTCCTGTGGAAGCCCTTCTCCGAGCAGGCAGCGCCGCCCCGCTTCCTGCAACCGGACTACACGTTTGCGCCGATCGAGGGCGCCGTTGTCGTCGACCTCTTCTGGACCGGACTCTGTCAAACAAGCAGCATCGAGGCCGAGCGCGTCCGGGATGTATGCGCCGGGTTTGGCGAAGCCGTGCGGCTTAACGAGTACTGCGCCGAGAATCGGGACGCTTTCCTCTGCCACCAGATCCCCCGCGCGATCTTCGTCAACGGCGCGGAGATCGGCTGGGGGTACGAGGCCCCCAAGGACGGGATTCGCAATGCCATCGAGCGTGCGCTGGAGGATCTCTCCTAGGTCTCAGCCTCGTCCTCGCCGAACAACGGCAGCTGCTCCTCCTGAGGCGTCAGATGGGGCTCGACCGAGGTCGCGATTCCGTTGCGCTCGCACCACTCCGAGAACTTCGAGAAGAGCGCCTTTGCGTTCGGCGACGGGCACATGTAATTCTGCCCGTACGACTCTTCATACCGGGATCGGATCCCTGGGAAATGCTCGTCGAGCCGGGAATAGAAGTGGCTTCGCTGGCGATCGCGCATGCTCATCCCGAACCAGGGAACGACGGCACGGACGCCGCACCGGCGCGCCTGTTCGAGGATCGCGCCGACATTCTCCCAGTTGTCCTCGATGAACGGGAGGATCGGCATCAGGGAGATTCGGGCTTCGATTCCGGCGTCGCTGACTCTCCGAAGCGCGCGAAGGCGGGCCGAGGAAGGTGGGGCACCCGGCTCAACCGTTCTCGCCAGGTCATCGTCAATCGTCGTCACGGTCATCGAGACGATCGCCCGGTGCGTTCGGTTGATTCGCTTCAGGAGGTCGAGGTCCCGCAGCACGAGATCGCTCTTGGTCGTCACATGGACACCGAAGCCGTAGTCGGCGATTGCTCCGAGGGCTCGTCGCGTGAGTTCGATCTCGCGCTCGAGCGGCATGTACGGATCGTTCATCGACCCGGTTCCAATAATGCCGCGTTTGCGCTTCCGTGGGAGCTCGTCGCGGAGCCGCTCTACGGCGTTCCCCTTGATCAGCACATCGCCGTCGAAGTCCTCGATTTCGTAGCAGAGGCTCCGCGAATCGCAGTAGATGCAGTGGTGTTGGCAGCCACGATAGAGGTTCATCCCATAGTCGAGGCCGAAGTAGGTATCGAGTCCCTTGACCCTGGCCACAAGCGTCTTCGCTTCGATCTCCTTGATCATCGCGACATCCTACCGCATGGGTCGATCGCCACACGCGGACTCAACCGGATCGTCATCCGGGTCACACGGTGCCGCGGGAGGATCGTGTACAATCGGCGGCGCCGGGTAGAACGAAGGAGAGAGATGACCGTACATGCTCAGAGGAGCCGGCACGTGAGGAATCGCAGACCCATCGCTTGGATCGCCACAAGCCTTTCGATGGTCGTCCTTTCGACGTTCCTTGCGGCAGCCAATACCCCTCCGGTTGCGGTGTTCGAGGTTCGCTCGGCACCCGATGGATCGGCCACGGCTGTCGTGTTCGACGCCAGCGGCTCGCAGGACGCGGACGGCACGATCGTCAGCTATCAATGGATCTTCGGAGACGGATTCAGCGGATCCGGAGTCTCGAAGACGCACACCTACAGCACCGTTTCGACCTACACCGTGACCCTTCTCGTCACGGACAACGCGGGAGGGACGAGCCGGCTGTCAAGGCAGATCGATCTCAGCCAGCCGCTCGACGGCCCCGCCGAGAGTGCGACCCCACAAGCAGCTGTGGCCGCTGTAGCGCCGTCGAACGCCCGAATCGGCATCGCCGTCGGGAACCGAGCCCCCGAGTTCACACTCCTCACTCCAGCGGGAGAGCCTGTCTCGCTATCAGATTTCCTCGGAAGCGTCGTCCTGCTCGAGTTCTGGACAAACACCTGTCCGGCCTGCCTCGCGGCGCTGCCCTATCTCGAGGAGCTCCGCACGCTGTTCGAGGGACGGGGTTTGGTCGTCGTCGATGTGATTCTCTCCGTTCGGTACGACGAGGCACTCCAGTACCTCGACAACTACGGATTCAACGGGTTCTTCGATCTCCTCGAATCGGACCCGATCACTCGCCCGACCAAGAACCTCTACGGCGTCCAGCGTGTTCCGCACGCTTTCCTGATCGATCGAACCGGTGTCATCCGCTACTCCGGCCACACGGGCCTCCTGGCCACGGATCTGATCGAGCCCTGGCTCTAGCTTCCTCCCAGGACGCTTCAAACACAGGATCTCCATCCCGGGTTCATCACCGGTTGACTGCCCGTAGCTAGAGTCGACCTGTCGACCGCAGGTGGGTCGGCAACGACACAGCAAACATCGGGTGGTGACATGACGAAGCACTCTTCGACTCCTCTCTATCGTGGCTATGCCCTCCTCTTCTTGCTCGCAGCAACCACTCTCCTGGGTGGCCTTCAGGCGGCCTCGCAATCCGCGGAGATCGAGCGAGAGTATCGCTGGGAGTTCGGCGGACGTATGTGGACCCTGGTCCACCGCTTCTGCGACGCCACGTATCGTTTCTACCGCACGCTCCCGCGAACCCTCGACTACACCGACTACGACGTCTACGCCTCCGACGGTCGCGATGACAACGATCTCTGCGGACTCGTGGCGGCATTGGAGCGACTTGCCTACGCAGCGGGGCTCGACGTCTGGGAGAAGCTCAACTTGGTGGTCAGCTTCGCGCAATCGATTCCCTACGTCACCGAGGAGGGCGAGTACCCTCGTTATCCGATGGAGACACTGATCGAGATGAAGGCCGATTGCGAAGACGCTTCGATCCTCACAGCGGCTCTGCTCCGACAGATGGGTTTCGGCACCGTACTGCTGGCGTTCCTCGAGGAGCACCATATGGCCGTCGGCATTCGCGTGCTGCCTGCGGACGCCGGGCAACGGTCGTACTACATTTGGAACGGCGATGTCTACTACTATCTCGAATCGACGAGCCTTGGCTGGGCGATCGGCGACAAACCCCAGGCCTATGCGTCGCAACCGGTGATTGTCGGCCCGCGCCGGACCATCGCCGCGGCTCCCTGAGGAGGACAGACGATGCGAGCCCCTAGGACGCCCCGATCCATCGGACTGCTGGCGCTTCTCGCCCTCGCCGCACTCGCCGGTTGCTTCCGCGCCGGCGAGGCGCCGATCGCCTCCTTCACCCGTACGCCGGCAGCCGGTGACGCTCCCCTCTCCGTCTTTTTCGATGCCTCCGACTCCGTGGATCCGGAGGGAGGGCCGCTGACCTACGACTGGAGTTTCGGGGAAGGAACGAAAGCTGTCGGCGCGACCGCGACGCACACCTATGCGATCGCCGGAACGTACGAGGCTGTGCTCACCGTCACGGACCAAGAAGGCAACCGCGGGACGTACGCGCGCATGGTCACCGTCAGCGACGCAGCGCTCGTCGAGGAGCCAGGAAGCGTCGTCGGGCAGCAGGCGATCGATTTCACGCTCGATGATCTGGATGGGATCGGGCATGCGTTGTCGGACTATCGTGGGCTGGTCATTCTGCTCGACTTCTGGGCGAGCACCTGTACACCGTGCACGATGACGATGCCTCACCTGGAGTCGCTTCGTGAGCGGTTCGCAGACGACGGACTCGTGGTTGTCGGCGTGAGCATCGACACCTCGGAGGATGCGGCGCGATCGTTCATCGAGACGAATGGCTACACCGCGTTTACGATCCTCCACAGTTCGGAGGCCGAGGCACGGGCGGTGAAGAACCAGTACGACGTCGACGGGGTTCCCCATACGTTCGTCATCGATCGGCAGGGAATCATCCGGCACCGGGACCATCCGATTCGTCTTCGCGATCGCCACATCGAGCCCTGGCTCTAGTTCGCAAGAGTTCCCGCCGGCGCTGTCCTGACCGCGCTTTCGTGCCGCTCTCCGAGATGCTATAGTTGGCCCCACAATGAGACTCTTCGAGATCGAGAAACCGCTGATCGGGATGATTCACCTGCGTGCGCTTGCCGGAAGCGTCGACTACGATCGGGGCGGCACGAAGCCCGTGCTCGATGCCGCGCTCCGCGATCTGTACGCGCTCGAGAGCGGCGGGGTGGATGCAGTCATCGTCGAAAACCTGAACGACGCGCCCTACGCGAAGTTCGCCCCGCGGGAGACCATCGCGATGATGTCGGTGATCGTTCATGTGCTGACCGAGAGAGCGCACTTGCCCGTCGGGGTGAACGTCTTGCGCAACGACGGGCTCGCCGCGATGGCGATCGCCGCGGCGGCCGGAGCATCCTTCGTCCGTGTCAACGTCTTCTGTGGCGTCGCGTTCACCGATCAGGGAACGATCGAGGGGCAAGCCCGTGAGCTCCAGTGGCTGCAGCGCGATCTCGGCACGCAGACGAAGATCCTCGCAGACATCCATGTCAAGCATGCGGCCCACCTCGATCGCCTCGAGGAGGCGGCCGTCGACGCCGAGCGGAACCGACCGGATGCACTGATCGTCACGGGAATCGGAACAGGTCGCAGGACACAGCCGGAGGATCTGCAGATCGTGAAGCAGGCCGCCTCGCTGCCGGTGCTCGTCGGAAGCGGCGTCCGAATCGACAACGTTTCCACCTATCGAGAGGCCGACGGCTTCATTGTCGGTACTGTCCTCAAGGAGGACGGCGACGTCGACGCGCCGGTTGATGTCGAGCGTGTCCGGGCGATGGCAGAAGCTGTCGCCACGCTGCGAGCGGACGAATGACGCGCATCCTCGTCCTCGGGGATCTCAACCTCGATGTCTTCGTGCGAGATGATGCCGGCGTCGCGGAGGGCGTGGAGGTCCGTAGCGTCGTGCGGGCCCAGGCCGGCGGCTCCGCCGGTACGTTCGCTTGTGTTGCCGCGGCCCACGGCGTGGAGGTCACGTTCATCGGCGCCGTCGGACAGGACCGCGTCGGAGACCTGCTCGAACAGTCGCTCGTCGATGGCGGCGTGATCCCGCATCTGGCGAGAAGCCCGCTGCCGTCCGGGGTGATCGTCGCACTGCACCGGGGGAGCGAGCGTTCGATGGTCTGCTCGCGAGGGGCCAACGACGGCATCTCCGTCGAGGCAGTCGATCCGGAGCTGCTGGAAGCCGTCGATCATCTGCATGTTTCCGGCTACGCATTGCTCTCGGAGGCCCAGTGGCCGGCGGCCGCACGAGCCTTCGCGCTCGCAGCGCAGGGCGAGGTCTCCGTGTCCGTCGATCCGCCCCCGGCCAATCTGATCGAATCGTTCGGCACCGAACGATTCCTCAAGCGGATTCCCGAGCCGTGCTGGCTCTTCCCCAACGAGACGGAGGGACGGATCCTCACCGGCACGACGGACCCCGACCGGATCGTCGCCCGGCTTTCGGCCCGCTCGAAGGCCGGCGCACTGACGCTCGGAGCGGCGGGGTCTCTTGCCTGGCGTGGAGACGAGCGCCACGCGCAGCCCGCGCCTCCGCTCGAATCGGTCGACACGACCGGAGCCGGGGATGCATTCGCCGGGGCATTCGTCGCGTCGCTGCTCACCTCAGGTGACCTCATCGAGGCCCATCGCCACGCCGCCGATGCCGCGCGCATTCGGATCTCGCGAGGCTCTGGAGGTCGGCCCGAACGTCCTTGAATCGGACCGCGCCCCGTTCTACCCTGGACCATCTGCTCATCACAAGAGAGGACTGACTCCGAATGAACGAAGCCACCGCTGTGTTGATCGCGTTCGTCGCCGTTGTGCTCCTTGCAGCGACGCTCGTGCTCGTTGCCATCCCGGAGCCCCCGGAGAGGGTCGTGGTCGCCACGGAACGTCTCGACGTCGCGGTGCTTGAGCTTCGCAACAGCTCCACGTGGGATCGAGTCGAAGAGACGGTCCGAAGCCGGATCGAGTCCCGACTCGTCAACAGCGATTCGGTCGACGTCTACTCGCGCAGGCAGCTCGACATGCTGCTGATGGAGCAAGCACTCTCCTCAAGCGGCGTCCTCGACCCGACCACCGCGGTCGAAATCGGCACGCTGACCGGCGTGACGAAACTGATCACCGGCTCGGTGTTTGCGGTGGATACTCCTTCGCGAGAGGTCACACTCTGTGCCCGCTGGGAAAACAACGAGTGCACAGAGACGATTCCCGGCACCGAGTACACCGTCACGGTTCGCGCCCAGATCGAGATCATCGACGCGCAGACGGGCAAGATCGAGCGATCGGTGGACCTGATCGGCAAGGACGAAGTCGTCGCCGAATACGGCGAACTCTGCTGCGGAGGGCTCGATGCGATGGTTGCTAAGGCGGCCACGTCGATTGCCGATCGCGTCGCCGCGTATGTGTCCTCCACCTACACCCGAGAGATGCGGTACGGCTTGTATCCCGCAGTCGAAGAGAAGCGAGACGGCTACGTCGGTGAGGAGACGGCATCCCGATTCACCGTCGAGGAGACCGTCTATCTGATCGTCCACTTCACCGGCACGGAGGATCGAGACCTGTTCGACCTGGAGTGGGTCGATCCGGATGGCACCGTGCTCGTTCGGATCGAGGATGTCATCGACGACGGCGACTGGCGCCTCTACGAACTCGATCTCGCGGGGCGTGAGGCCGGGCGCTACTGGGTCAACGGGTTCCTCAACGCCACGCCGGCATTCGAAGCGCCCTTCTCCGTAGCCGCGGTGCCCTAGCAATGAACGGTCGCACGCTCCTCTTGGTCGCCGTCGGCATCGCATCACTCGCCGCGCTTGTCTTCCTTCTTCCCAATCTCCTGACGTACAGATCCGACGGATGGAGGCTCCGCGCGGAGGCCCCGCTTCTGATTGGCACAGCGGCCGATCCATTCATCTATGCCGGCGGCGATGCCGTGCGGAGGGTGGACGGAGAGGCCACGCTTCGCTTCGATCCAGGGCGAGGAAGGGGAACGCTTCGCATGGAGATCCAGCTCCCCGCGGATTTCGTCGGGACGGGGCTCCCGTTCGACGCGCTGCCCGGCGCGCTCCTCGCAGTCAGCGCGCCGTTGGTTGCCGAGAAGATCCTCGTCGAACGCGCAATCGGTGGGGATACGGAGATCGGGGACAGCCGACTTCCTCAGACGGAAGCATTGCTCGCCGGCACAGCGCTGTTCGAGGTGTCCGTCGACAGCCGCACGTCGGCGGGGATCTACCGGGGATTCTGGTCCGTTGCGAATGGGCTACGGCGCGCCGACGGCTCGATCGGTCAGCAAGGTCTCGTCTTCAGCCCACTCCTCCGCGAAAAGACGGGCTTCTCCGATTCAACGCGTAAGGAACTGACGTTGCTTCTCTATGGCGGGAATACGGAAGAGACTGCGCCCGTTCTGCTTCATGTTGTGTTCGGATCCGTGACGATCGAGCAGGCTCCGGACTCGGCCGCCCCCTAGTTTCCCGGCGCTTCGGCTTGCGGATCGGGCTCTCCACTGAGCTCGGGTTGATCCTGCAGGGATTCTTCGAGCCTTGCGTACGCCTCTTCCGCCTGCTCGACCTCTGTCTTGTGGCTCCGGCTGAACAGCGCCGCGAAGCGCCGCCGTTCCCCAAACAGGTCGGAGGCCCGCATCAGCCCCTCGATCGTCCCGACAAGCAACACGTGATCTCCGGGCAGGAACCGGTCGCGCCCGGTGGGGAAGAGAAGGCGGTCGTTGTCCGCGCGAATCAGTCCGGAGACGACGCAACCGTGCGGGAAGCGTCGGTTGGCGCGGATCTCGTCGAGCGGGCGGCCGCAAGCAAAGGCTCCGTCGGCCACGCGAACCCAAACGACCGCTCCCTGACCGTCGGCGATCGTCGCAACTTGATGCACCGGAGGCCTCTCGATTTCGAACACGAGCCGATCGAGGAAGAGGTCCGCCACATCGAGAATGCTCGTCACTCCGGCCTGTTCGTACGCCGATCGGTACTTCGGGTTCGGCATCCGCGCAATGATCCTCTCGACACCCGCGCCTCTCGCGAGAAGGGAGAAGGAGAGGTTGTCGGCGCTGACGCGCATCAACGCGACGGCCACGTCGGCCCGCTCGATCTCGGCCTCCTCGAGCGTCGAAATCTCGGTCGCATTGCCACAGATCGCCACGATGCCGAACTCGGCGGAGAGCACTTCGCACAGCTCGCGATTCGTGTCCACAAGTGTAATATCGTGTCGCCCACTGGCCAGCTTGCCCGCGAGTCGACGGCCGAGAATCCCGGCACCGGCGATGACAATCCTCATTGCTCCTCTACCTCCAAACCCGGCGCGAGAAGATCAACAGAAACGGCAGGATCTCCAACCGGCCGGCAATCATCGCCAGAATGTAGGTCACCTTCACCCCGGCACCAAGTTGCACGAACTCGCTCGGGTCGATGTAGGTCGGCCCAACGTTCCCAATGGCAGACAGCGCCGCGGAGAGTGACTCCCAGCCGGTGAGCGCCGACAGCGCGCTTCCGATCATCCAGACGATCACCACCGCGCCAATCCACGAGATGCTGATCGCGACGGCGCGATCGATCTCCGCTCGGTCGATCGTCTTGCCGTTCAGCGTCAGTGGAAGCACCTCGTGAGGCGTCCTGCTGATCCTGCGGATCCGGTGGCGCAGCACCTTCATCAAGAGCGCGGCGCGACCGATCTTCAGTCCGCCGGCCGTCGACCCGATGCACCCGCCGAACAGCATCAGCACGAGAATGATCTGCCGCGTCAGCGGAGAGATGCCCGCGCTGGTGAGGCTCGTTGTCGAGAACCCGGTCGTCGTGGCGATCGAGACAACATGAAACAGCGATGTCCGAACATGCGCGTGGATTCCGACCGCACCCACCTGTCCCCGATCGACGAACGCGATCGCCAGCGTCGCCGTTAAGAGCACCGCGATCCAGAGACGGAGCTCCGAGTTTCGCGATGCGACACGCGCGCGGCGCCTGAGCAGATGCCAATGCACGAGAAAGCTCGTCCCTCCGAGGAACATGAACAGGAGGACCGTCCATTCGATCCACACTGCGTGGCGGAAGCCATGCAGCGCGAAGTAGCCGATGCTTTCGTCATACGAGGAGAATCCGCCGGTCGACAGGGTCGTCATCGCGTGGGTCGCCGCGTCGAACAGGTTGAGCCCCAGCAGGCGGAGGACGATGCAGCAAAGCAGGGTCAGCCCGAAGTAGATCGTCCACAGGATGCGAAGGGACGTGGAGACGCCGGGAGAGAACCGCTCCGAGGCTGCCTTGTGAGTCTCGGCGCCCAACAGCGTGTGCCGGACGGCACGGCCGCGAATCACGAACAGAAAGAGGGTGAAGATGCCGAGCCCGCCGATCCATTGCGTCAGCGCCCTCCACAAGAGAAGGCTCTTCGGAAGAAGGGACAGCCCCTCAAGGATGGTCGCCCCGGTTGTGGTAAACCCGCTCGCTGCCTCGAAGAAGGCATCGAGAAACGTGATCTCGAGCGCGAGCCAGAACGGGATCGCTCCAACGAGCGAGAGGGCGAACCAGCCGAGCGCTCCGATCGCCATCGCGCCGCCCGTCGTCAGGCGGCGCGGTCGGAACAGACCGAGCAGCAGACCTCCGAGTGCCACCGCCAGGATCGCCGGGATCGCGTAGATTCGCATCGGGAAACGCACCGTTTCGACATGAATCGCGCTCACGATGAGCGGCGCGGCTTGGAGCACGGAGAATGCGACGAGGACGACCCCGAGATAGTGAAGCACGGTGTTCTCGATTCGAAGGCGGCGCATGCGTGCATTCTAGCGCCGCGACGGAACGCGGTACACTTCGTCGTTCACCGCCTAGCGGTTCACGGCGGAACTGATCGCACCAGGAGGGAACACATGCGAAGCTATCGAGAGGAGCTTTGGTTCGAGATCCCGAGCCGCCGAGGATTTGTCAACATTACGCCGCAGGTCGAGGAGGCACTCGACGAGAGCGGGATCCGCGAGGGTCTCTGCCTGGTCAACGCGATGCACATCACGGCGAGCGTCTTCATCAACGACGATGAACGCGGACTCCACAGAGACTATGAGCGTTGGTTGGAGCAGCTCGCGCCGCACGCGCCGATCGATCGGTACGAGCACAACCGCACCGGGGAGGACAACGGGGATGCGCATTTGAAGCGGCAGGTGATGGGGCGCGAGGTCGTCGTCGCAATCACCGAAGGTCGGCTCGATCTCGGCCCATGGGAGCAGATCTTCTACGGGGAGTTCGACGGACGCCGTCGAAAGCGCGTCCTCGTTAAGATCCTCGGCGATTGAACCCGACCCACCCGTCCTAGAGCGAGAGCGGCAGAAGGAACGCCTCGCCCTCGCGGACGCTGATCCAGACGTAGTAGGTACCACTTGAGGTCGAGTCGGTTTGCAATTCGAGTTCGAGGTCCGCGCCAACCCGTCGGACGTCGAAGCGAGGGGGCACTGCGCCACCTCCGCCCGCCGCGGATCCGGCGAGCATCATTTGAATGAGCGGGGCATCCTCCGCCGCGCCCGGCAGGCGGATTGCCGAGCCCTGCAGGGTCGTCATCGCGACGCTCTCCGCTGCCTCCTCGATCAACTCGCCCATCGGAGGTGGATTCGGGCGACCGGCGCTCGCCAACATCCGCCGGCCGTCGGAGCCTCGACCGAACGTCAGTACCCCAGTGTTCGTCTGCCAGTTTCCCCTGTGGTCGCCGAGCCGGAGGTCGATCCGCTCCATCGTCGCGCCACTTGAAGGGTTGCCAGCGGCCCAGCCCTCGCCGATCGGCGTCTGCGCGTTGGCCGAATCGACGATTCGCCCGCCCGGATCGAGCAACACGACGACGGCTCCCTCGTCGGGCAATCCGTAGCTCTCCGGCTGGCTCGATCCATAGACGAGGTCCGCCAGCAGGTTCACGATGGCGTCGTCGTGCTGCCGCTCGAGCACGAAGTAGCCGGGACTCGCGGTCTCCCCCGCGTTGCTCCACGCAGCATGAGACAATCGATGCAAGCCGCCGCCCGTTTCGGCGAAATGCATCGGCCGTTCGTCGCCCGCTGTCTGCGGAAGCGGCTCGACGATGCCGCGTAACTCAATCGTCGTCCACTCGCTTCTCGGAGGAGTCATGGCCGACTTGAAGTACCAGCAGAGTGTCCAGCCCGCTAGGTCGACCGGTTCCGGGCTGAGATTCGCAAGTTCGATCCACTCGTCTGCAGGTCTTCCGGGGCTCCCAGTCCAGGCGATCTCGCTGATCACAACTCGGTCGCCGACATCGATGCTGCGCGTTCCGCCCGCACCCGCCGGCCAGGGCTCGATGTCGACGCTCGCTTCGGCCTCGACACGGAGGAACGCCCCGGTCGCGGTGACGCCGGATAGGGTCGCCCGGTTGACAAGCGGCCCGGGACAATCCGACGCACGAATCACGGCGGCCGCGACAGCCGTGATCGACTCCCCCGCGCCAAGCCTGTCCTCGGCGAGATCGATCTCGCCGATGCGATCGTCGATCAGCAACAGGTTCTCGACCGGAATCTCGCCCGGGTTGATCAGCGTGTAGGTATAGGCGATCGAATCCCCGACGGCCGCGCTCTCCCGATCGGCCTGCTTGAGAAGCGCCAGCTCGGCGTCTGCCTCCTCTCCCTGCAGAAGGAAGAGCTCGGTCCACTCCACCGGGTGTCCCCAGGGATCCATCGCATGAGCAACCACCTCGAACGCGAAGCGTCCCGTGGCATCCGGGATGAACGCCACATCCACCTTACTGGAGACGCGCTCGCTCGGCTTGAGATCTATCGAATCGTCCCAGAGCTCCAGCCCGTTCCCGTGCCCTGATACGAGCGAGAGCGGCGTACTCCCAACGTTCGTCAGGGCGACGTGGAATCGAACCTCGGAACCCCATCGGGGGGCGCTGAACGGAGGCAGCGCGAATCCGTCCTCATCTTTCGCTTCGATCGACACGGTTACACGGGGGCGCATGCTGCCGGAACCTCCACTCGGCGAGTCCCCGGGTAGGACGCGAATCGCCATCTCATCGGCAGCCTCGACTCCGCAGTTGTCTCGAACGGTGAGCCGGAACGTGAGGTCGACGGCCTCCGACACCGCCGGCGCATCAAACTGCGCGCCGAGACGATCCGATTCGGCCAGCTCGACCGGCGGGCCATCGACCGGCTCCCATAGAATCGAGACGATGGATCCGTCGGCATCGAATGCCGTCCCGTCGAGCACAACACCCTCCCCCGATTCGACGAGCCGGTCCGATCCCGCATCGACGGTCGGTGGATTGTTCGCATTCTCGATTGTCATCCGAAGCGAGTCGCTCGCTTGCGCTCCCCAGTCGTCCGTCACCGTCAGCGTCAGCTCGATCGTCGCGTCTTCACAGCCTGCCACGTTCGGCACGAGGTAGGTCGGCGCCTCCGAACTCGCCGACGGCAGGAAAGCTCCGCCCGCCCCGTGGTCGCTCCACTCGCAGCCGACGATCCAACCGTCCGCGTCGGTTGTCACGCCGGAGAGGTCGATCGCCTGTCCCTCGACCGCGGCGATGTCGCCGCCCAGAATCACCTCGGGGGCGGCATTGACGCGAAGCCGAAGCGAGTCGCTCGCCTCGCCGCCGTCCTGATCCGTGACCCGCAGCGTCAGCTCGACAATCCCGCTGATGTCGGGTGGCGTGTAGGTCGGGCGAAGGATCCCCGAATCGTCAAACGCTCCTCCGGCACCTCCGTCGTCCCACGCATAGGCTGCGATTGCGCCGGTGCCGTCCGATGCCGACGCGCCGTCAATCAGGATCGACGCTCCCAGATCGGAGATCAGGTCCGCCCCGGCGTCGACAGCGGGGCGAACGTTCGACGACAGGGTCGCCGTCGCCAGTCTTCCCGAAGCGCCGAGCAGCTCCGCCGTCACGTCGAATGTATCCGGTGCGCCATGCTCGACGAGCGCTCTGACGACGATTGTCCGAAGTCCGAACGCCGGGATCGGATCGAGCGGCAGGAGCCCGTTCGGCGGATAGTCCTCGGATGGGCCGCCATCGATCGTGACCTCGGCGCTCCATTGGTCGAACCCGATCGGAAGGGGCAGGTAGAGTGTCGAGTCCGTCAGGTCGCCACCATCCAGGTTCTCGATGGTGACGGCATGCGCGAGCCAACCGCCGCGGATTGCGTCGGCAGGATCGGCGGCAAGATCCAAGCTCGCCGCCGCCAGGCAGACAAGGGATGGCGCAGCCAAGCAAAGCACAACGATCGCGAACGTCGTGATTCGAAGTCGGATGCCTCTCATGGTGAGATGAGTCTCACCGAATCCCGCGTCGCTCCTGGGAATCAAGGTACACACTGCGGAGCGGGTTTCGCACTCGTCGACCGGACAAACGCCCGCTACGCGAAGAGCCTGCGCGAGCGGTAGAAGTACTCGATCCCGGAGATGACCGAAAGCGCAAGGGCGAGCCCCAAACAGGCGGACTTCACCACGGCCCACGCCGGGCCGATGGCGAACGAGCGGTCGACGAGGATCGAAAGCACGAGCGCTACATGCGAGAAGGTCTTCGCCTTCCCGAGCAGGCTTGCTCCGATCGCCTGCCCCTCGGAGATCGCGAGAATCCGAAGCCCGGTGACGAGGAATTCGCGCGCGATGATCACCAGGACCGCCCACGGGTTCATCTCTCCGAGCTGGAGCAGCGCAATCAGTGCCCCGGCAATCAGCAGTTTGTCGGCAATCGGATCGGCAAACTTCCCGAAGAGCGAGGTCTGGTTGAGGCTCCGAGCGATGTACCCGTCGACCGCGTCCGAGACGGCCGCGAGGAAGAACAGGACCATCGCGAGGATCCGCGTGACATCCGACTCGAACAGGATGAGGAACATCAACAGAGGCACGAACAGGATGCGTGACAGCGTGATCTGATTCGGGATGGTGCGGAAGATCCTCATCGCCTCCCTCCAGGCACCGCGTCGATGATTGCGGCAAACGCCTCGACGTCGAGAGACGCTCCCCCGATCAGCGCGCCATCGATCTCCGGTTCTTCGAGCAACGCCGCCGCGTTCTCCGGCTTGACGCTCCCCCCGTAGAGGATTCGTGTTCGCTGTGCGAACGCGTCGCCGAACCTCGAGGCGACCCAGGAGCGGACAAAGGCGCACGCCTGCTCTGCCTGCGCCGGCGTCGCCGTCTCGCCGGTTCCGATCGCCCAGACCGGCTCGTAGGCGATCGTGATCCTGTCCATCGCCTTCGATTGCACGTCGGCGAGGGCGATCGAGAGCTGCCGACTGAGAAGGCTCTCCGTGTCCCCGGCGCGTCGCTCGTCCAGCCTCTCGCCGATGCAGAGGATCGGGCGAAGCTCCGCGTCGAGCGCGGCGTGGAGCTTCTTCTCGACGGTCTCGTCGGAGTCCCCGAAGACATGTCGGCACTCGGAGTGCCCGACCAAGACGTATCGGCAACCGCACGCCAGGATCATCCGGGCCGAGATCGCGCCGGTGAAGGCACCGCCCGGTTCGAAGTGGATGTCCTGCGCACCCAGGGAGATCCCCGTCTCATCGAGCATCTTCCCAAGCCGATCAAGACTCGTAAACGGCGGCAGAATCAGGATATCGATGTCAGCGGTCGACTCGAGGAAGAGAAGCGATCGGGCAAAGGCCTCCGACTCCTCGGGCGTCTTGTTCATCTTCCAGTTCCCGGCGATCAGCACACGGCGTTCCATGCAACCACCTCACGGCGGCGAGTATACCGAACGCCCTGTCCGCCGGTCACTTTGACAGAGCCTCTCCGCCTTCCTACCATCCACAGACTCCAAAGCGTACTCAACAAGGGAGGCGATGAAGATGCTGCCAGGAATCGGTGCCGTCGTCGTGCTCGTGCTGCTCTTCTTGGTCAACGCGATCAAGATCGTCCGCGAATACGAGCGGGGGGTGATCTTCCGGCTCGGTCGGCTGGTCGGCGCCAAAGGACCGGGAATCTTCCTGATCATCCCGATCGTCGACAAGATGGTGAAGGTCAGCCTGCGGACCGTGACGCTCGATGTACCGCCGCAGGAGGTCATCACCAAGGACAACGTCTCGACCCAAGTCAACGCGGTCCTCTTCTTCCGTGTGCTGGAACCGAGTGATGCCGTAGTGCAGGTTCAGAACTACATGGAAGCAACGCGCCAGATTGCGATGACGACGCTGCGAAGCGTTCTCGGCGGGTTCGAACTCGACCAGGTTCTCAGCGAGCGCGAGAAGATCAACCTACAGCTCCAACAGATCGTCGACGAGCAGACCGATCCATGGGGGATCAAGGTCAAGAACATGGAGATCAAGGACGTGAAGCTGCCGAGTGACATGCAGCGAGCGATTGCCCGCCAGGCGGAGGCCGAGCGCGACCGCCGCGCCAAGGTGATCAATGCCGAGGGCGAACTCCAAGCCGCGACGAAACTGGGCGAAGCGGCGGCGATCATCGAGCGCAATCCCGCCGCGCTTCAGCTTCGCTATCTCCAGACGCTGAATGACATCTCGGCCGAGAATGCCTCGACGATCGTCTTCCCCGTGCCGATCGAGCTGTTCGAGTGGCTCGGAAGGATGAAGGGCGACTAGCCCGAGAAACGACCCGGTGAAATCCTACGACGTCCTTGTGATCGGGGCCGGTCACGCCGGCTGCGAGGCTGCGTTGGCCTCGGCGCGGCTCGGCGCGACCACGGCCCTGGCGACCATCAACCTAGACGAGATCGGCGCCATGCCGTGCAACCCATCCATCGGGGGGCCCGGCAAATCCCAGCTCGTACGGGAGATCGACGCGCTCGGCGGGGGGATAGCGCGCGTCAGCGACGAGGCGATGATCCACATCCGCCTCCTCAACACGAGCAAGGGCGCGGCAATGCAGGTTCAGCGGGCACAGGCGGATCGGGCCGCCTACAAGCGGATCTGGAAGCGGATCCTCGAGGCGTGTGAGGGCCTCGATCTGATCGAGGGGATGGTCGAGGAGCTGATGATCCGCGCGGACCGCGTCGCCGCGGTGCGGCTTCGCGAGGGACTCGAACTCGGAGCCAAGGCGGTCATCGTCGCCACGGGAACGTTCCTTCGCGGACGCGTCGTGATGGGCGAGATCGGCTATTGGGCCGGGCGGGCGGGCGAGCCCCCGTCGACCGCACTCGCCGAGTCGCTCGAGCGATGCGGGTATCGGCTCGAACGGCTGAAGACGGGAACGCCCCCGCGTGTTCATCGGCAGACCGTCGATACAACCGCTCTCGAGCGACAACCGACAAGCGATCGCCCCCTCGGGTTCTCCTTCTGGCGTGAGCCGAAGCGGCTCCCGGACGAGTATCCGGTTTATGTCACCCACACGAACCCGGAGACGCATCGGATCATCGAGGAGAACCTAAGCCAAAGCGCGATTTACAACGGGTTGATGTCCGGGGAGGGGCCGCGGCACTGCCCGTCACTCGAGAGTAAGATCGTCAAGTTCCCCGATCGCCCCAAGCACAAAGTCTTCCTTGAGCCGGAGGGCCGCGACAATGCCGAGATCTACCTTCAGGGAATCTACACCGCGATGTCTCCGGCCATCCAAGAAGCCATCGTTCACAGCATTCACGGACTTGAACAGGCGCACATCGAGCGCTACGGCTACAACATCGAGTACGACTTCATCAACCCGATTCATCTTCACACGTCGCTCGAGAGCGAGCGGATCGCCGGCCTCTACTTCGCCGGCCAACTGAACGGGACGACCGGCTACGAAGAAGCGGCGGCCCAGGGGCTGCTCGCCGGGATCAATGCCGCTCGATCGATTCGCGGCGAGGACCCGATCGTGCTTTCCCGCGGCGAGGCGTTCCTCGGTGTTCTGATCGATGACCTCGTCGTCAAGGGGATCACCGAGCCCTACCGGATGCTCCCGTCGCGCGCCGAGTACCGAATCTCGCTTCGCGAGGGGAACGCCGACCTGCGTCTCGGAGACCTCGGCCACGCGATCGGCCTGCTCAGCAACGCGCAGTACGAGCAGGTCGTCCGGCGCCGCGAGCGGATCGACCGATTGCTGAAGCACCTGAAGGCGGAGAGGGTCGGTCCCTCGGATCCGGTCAACAAACGATTGGCTGCGCGCGGATCGGCGCCGCTGTCGAGCAATGGCGCCAGCCTGTTCGAGCTGCTTCGGCGGCCGCACGTCCGGCTCTCGGATCTCCTCCCCACGGAGGATCTTCCCCGCAACGTAGCTGGGGAGGTCGAGATCGAAGGGAAGTACGACGGCTATCTGGCGCAACATGCGCGGGAGATCGAGCGGCTCGGTCGGCTGGAGGATCAACGGGTCCCATCGGACATCGACTATGCGGGCCTCACGAACCTGTCGATCGAGGGCCGCGATCTGCTCTCGCGGGTTCGACCGGAGTCGTTCGGTCAGGCCTGCCGGGTCCCGGGCGTCTCGCGAGCCGACCTTTCGATGCTCGCGATCCATCTCCGCCGCGACTAGCTACCACGCGATGCCCGGGATGACGCGCTCGTGCTGCAAGAGCCGAGTCGCGGCAGCCTGGAAGATCTGTCCCGCCGTGTAGCCCCCCGACGGATACGGCGTCTTCACTTCATCGAGTACCACGACCATCACGTAGGCCGGATCGTCGGCGGTGAGCATCCCGGCGAAGAGCGACGTGTACTTCCCCTCCACATACCCGAGGCCCGGCACCGCCTTCTGTGCCGTTCCCGTTTTCCCTGCGACGTCGAAACCGGGGACCGCAGCCCACGTGCCCGTGCCCTCCTCGACAACCCGTTCCATCATCTCGCGCATCGCCTCACAGGAGGCCGGCGAAGCCACCACATCGCCCGCCGCAGGCTCGGGGTGTTGCACGACGTGTGGCGGGAGGAGTTCCCCATCCGACGCGACGACCGCGATCGCGCGGGCCAGTTGGATCCCCGTAACCGCCACGGATTGCCCGATCGATGCCGCCGCGACATCGACGGGGGACCAGACGGCGGCGGGCCGTAGGATTCCGGCGATCTCACCGGGAAGCTCGATCCCCGTTTCCGTCCCGAATCCGAGGTCATGGTAGCAGGCGTGCAGTCCTTCCGCACCGACACGGAGCGCCACTTGGATCATCCCGGTGTTGATCGAGTCCTTGATCACGTCGGAGAACGTCACCGTCCCGTAGGCCTCGTTGTCGGCGTTGTGCATCGTGTGTCCGGCAACGACGATTTCGGCGGCGCCGTCGAACGTCTCGTCCAGGGTGACAGCGCCCGTCTCCAGTGCCGCAAGGCCGGCGAAGACCTTGAAGATCGACCCCGGCTCGAACAGATGCGTTACCGCGAGATTCCGGCGGTCGTCGGCCGTCGAGGTCCAGAACCTATTGAGGTCGTAGGTCGCGTCCTGCGCCATCGCGAGGACCTCTCCGGTTCGCGGATCGAGTACGATCAGCATGCCGCCGTCGGCCTGGAACCGCGATACCCCCGTTTGGATCTCCTCCTCGCAGAGGAATTGCAGCTCGGCGTCGATCGTCAGTCTCAGATCCTCGCCCGGCGCTCCCTCGGACGTGACCTCCATGCTGTACGTTCGGCCGTCCGCCCCGCGGACCACGCGCAACACCGTTGGCACGCCCCGCAGATGCTCGTCGTAGACCAGCTCAAGTCCCTCGAGCCCCTCGCCGTCGGTGCCGACGAAGCCGAGCAGGTTGGAGGCCAACGCACCTTGCGGGTAGCTCCGTCGCCATGTGTCGATGAGGATCAACCCGTAGATATCCGCCTCTTCGGCTCGCTGCTCGATCCGCCGCACCGTCTCGAGATCCACCCGTCGATCGATCCACGTGAAGTATCGGTCAACCTTCACGAGATCGTTGATCCCCTGAAGGTCCCGGCCCAGCTCATCAGAGAGGATCTGGGCCAGTTGATCGGGGTGCGTAACGTTCTTCCCATCGACGGCAATCGCGGCCGCTCGGACGTCGACGGCAAGTACCGTGCCGTCTCGATCGAGTATCGTCCCCCGTTTCGGAGGCAGCTCGATCGTCCGTTCCTGAACCGACGCCGCAGCGGCCTCCCATTGTCCGTGCTCGAGGATCTGGAGCTGAAAGAATCGCCCGAGAACGACGGCCAAGAGGACGACGAAGATCGCTCCGACAATCCTTCCTCGGCGGAGGGTCGTCCGATCAGTCGTTCTCGCCTGCGGGGATGGGTACATAGCGGACCACCGTCGGCTCGATCATGCCAAGCTGCTCGCGCGCGATGCGAGCGATTCGCTCCAAGGAGAATGCTTGCTCGATCTGGAACTCGAGATCGAGGTTCAGTTCTTCACTCTCAATCAGCTGCGACCGTGCGCCTTCGCGCTGAGCCGTGAGTTCATTGATCCGAACCCCCTGCCATACGTAGAGGAGGCACAGCCCCGCGACCAGCGCCGCTCCGACAACGGAGATCGCGACGCCGATGGACACAACGTGCGCCCGCGAGCGCGCAACGCGCCGCGGGTGACTGCTCAGGATGGCAAGGTCTCTCGTGCGGTGACTGTGAGCCATCTCCCCCTCAGACTAGAGTATCCGGCAGCCCGCGTACCGGACACATGTCAGCTGCAAACGCGAACTAGACAACTCTTCGCGCCGCGCGGAGCTTCGCGCTCCGTGCTCGTGGGTTCGTCGCGATCTCCTCCTCGTCAGCTACGATCGGACGCTTCGTCAGGATCTCCGCTTCCACTTGCTTGTCACACAGGCATTCCGGTAGATCCGGAGGACAGACACAGGAGGCAACCTTCTCGAGCAGGAAGCGCTTGACGATTCGATCCTCAAGGGAGTGAAAGCTGATCACGCAGAGCACGCCGCCGAGCGCGAGGCGGTCGAATGCGGCACGCAGGCCGTCGCGAAGCGCGCCCAACTCGTCGTTGACAGCGATCCGCAATGCCTGGAAGGTTCGTGTCGCCGGATCGATCTTCTGCGCGAAGTAGCCTCCCGGAACCGCACGGTGGACAATCTCGACCAATGCACCGGTCGTCCGAATCGGCCCTTCCTTCTGGGTCGCACCGATTGCCCGTGCGATCCTCCCGGCGTAGCGTTCCTCCCCGTACGCTCGGAGCACCCGAACGATCTCAGGCTCGCCGGCCGCAAGCAGCCACTCGCTCGCCGTCACGCCCCGCGAGGTGTCCATCCGCATATCGAGCGGCCCGTCGGCGCGGAAGCTGAACCCGCGGTCCGCGCGGTCGAGCTGCATCGAGGAGATTCCAATGTCGAGAAGGATCCCGCCAACTCGCCCCACGTCGAGAGTGTCCAGATGACGATCGAGATCCCGGTAGTTCCCGTGGACGAGCTGCACCCGATCGCCGAATGCGCTCAGTCGCTCCGCTGAGGCGTCAAGCGCACGCTCATCCCGATCGATCCCGACGAGCCGGAGACCGGCATTTTCGCCAAGGAGTGCCGCGGCGTGCCCGCCGAGCCCCACCGTTCCGTCGACGACGATGTCCGTCGGCAGGTCCCTCAGAAGAGAGACGACCTGCTCGGTCAGCACAGGCTCGTGGCGTGGAATGTCACTGGGCATGGTCACTCCACGTGGCGCTTCAACTCGTAGAGAGCTTGAAGCGCATCGAGCGGCGTCAATCCGTCCGGATCGAGCTGCTGAAGCCGCTTGACTGCAGGGTGCTCGTCGCTCCCGAACAGCGGCAAGCTCTCGGCCGGAGGCTCAGCCGCCCCGAGTTGAGAGAGCGGCGCTTCGGCGAGCAACTCGTCGAGGATCCGATCGGCGGCTGTGGTGACGTGCTCGGGAAGCCCGGCGAGGCGTGCTACATGCACACCGTAGCTTCCGGCCGCCGTCCCCTCTTCGACGCGATGAAGGAAGACGATATCCCGTCCGACCTCCTTCACCGCGACGTGCAGGTTGACTGCGTTCGGTACCTCGTCCGCAAGGCGGGTCAGCTCCTGGTAATGCGTCGCGAACAGGGTTTTCGCCCGGATGTGCGTCGCCAGCTCTTTGGCCACCGCCCAGGCGATCGATACACCGTCGAAGGTGCTTGTGCCGCGCCCCATCTCGTCGAGAATGATCAGGCTGCTGGCCGTCGCCCGCTTGAGAATCGTCGAAACCTCGAGCATCTCCATCATGAACGTGCTGATCCCGGCCACGAGCATGTCACTCGCACCGACGCGGGCGAAGACGCGATCCACGATCGGCAGGCGCGCCTCGGTCGCCGGAACGAACGAACCGATCTGTGCCATCAGACAGATCAGCGCCACCTGCCTCAGGTAGACCGACTTCCCGGCCATGTTCGGCCCGGTGAGGATCACCAGATCTCGCCCTCCCTGGAGGTCGAGGTCGTTCGGCACGAACTCCTCGATCCGTTCGACAACCGGGTGGCGTCCCTCTCGGATGTGAAGCGCATGCTCGTCGGTGAACGCCGGCCGTACATAGCCACTCTGGTTCGCCGTCTCGGCCAACGCGAGATAGACGTCGAGTTCGGCGAGTGCATCGGCGAGTTCCTGCAGGAGCGGGATGTTCTCCGCGACACGATCGAGAGCGCGCCCGAACAGCTCGAACTCCAACGCCGCTGCCCGCTCATCGCTTCCGGCGATCTTCTCCTCGTGCCCCTTCAGTTCCTCGGTCACGAACCGCTCCGCGTTGGCCAGCGTCTGCCTTCGGTGGTACTCGGGCGGCACCTTGTCGAGATGCGTCCGCGTCACCTCGAGGTAGTAGCCGAATACCCGGTTGTACCCGACCTTGAGCGACGGGATGCCGGTCCTCGATCGTTCCTCCTGTTCGAGGGCAGCGAGACGATCGCGCGCCGACCGAACCTCTTGGTGCAGCCGATCGAGTTCCGGACTGTAGCCGGGACGGATGAGCCCGCCCTCGCGGGCATCCACGGGCGGTTGGTCGACCAGCATGCCGGCGAACTCGGCGCGTAGCGGTTCCAGCGCCTCGTTGCCGAGGGTTCTCCGGATCTCGCTCAGACGTCCCTCGTCCACCAGCTCTGCGAGTACGCTTCCGACCGCGGGGATCGCCTCGAAGGATCGGAGAAGGAGAAGAAGATCGACGGGGCGCATCCTCTTTGCCCCAAGCTTCCCGATGAGACGTTCCACGTCGTGCACGCTCCCGATCCGTTCGCGAAGCTGCTGTCGGATGAGGCCGGCTCCGACCAGTGCCTCCACCGCGTCGAGGCGCCGTTCGATCAGGGCCCGATCGATCAGTGGTGCGAGGATCCAACGCCGCAGAAGCCGCCGCCCCATGCCGGTGATCGTCTTGCCGAGCACATGAAGCAATGTCGCTCGCTCCTGCCCCTCCTGGAGAGGTCGAACCAGTTCGAGGCTCGATACGGTAAACGGATCGAGATCCATCTGGTCGGCTACGCGGTAGGCTCGAAGGGGCCGAATGTGCTCGAGAAGCGCCTTCTGCGTTCGTTCCACATACCTTAGGATCGCCCCTGCGGCGCGTAGACCGGTCTCCTCATGGCCCAACTCTCCTCGTCCAAGGTCCCCCGCCACGAACCCGTCGGCCGGCACACGACTCACGAATCGATCTCCCAGCAGTTGATCAAGCCTGTCCGGATCCGCGTCGGAGACGAGGATCTCGCTCGGCAAGCGCCGGGCGATCTCGTCTCGCACTGTCTCTTCATCCGTTGTGCTTGTGCAAGTAAATTCGCCGGTCGAGAGCTCCAGAAAGGCGAGCCCGATCCGGCCACTCACATCCTCGCGGAAGATGGCGGCAAGGTAGTTGTCGATGCCCTCATCCAGAAGAGAGTCGTCGATCGCGGTCCCGGGCGTTACAACGCGGACAACATCTCGTTTCACCAAGCCTTTCGCCTTCTTCGGATCCTCCACCTGCTGGCAGATCGCGACCTTGTGTCCTCGCTGCAGCAGCTGATTGACATAGGCGTCGCCCCGTCGAATCGGAACGCCGGCCATCGGATGTCCGTTTCGGGAGGTCAACACGATGTCGAGCTCGCGGGAGAGCGTTTCCGCATCGTCGAAGAACGCCTCGTAGAAGTCGCCGAGGTGAAAGAAAAGAATCGTATCCGGGTAGTCCGCCTTGATCCGGAGGTACTGCTTCATCATCGGGGTGCGTTTCGATGCCTCGGCCATGGGATGCAGTATACGACGACGTTCTCGCGCCTCGCAATCGGGCGCCCCGGGGGCCCCATTCGCGAGTTCCCATAAGGATTCGCGATACAGAGAAGCCCGGGGATCGCTTGACATCCGAATCTAGGGGTGATATAGTGGCCGCACATACTTAATAGTCCTGAAAAGGGCAAACCTATCGCGAGGTAGGGGCGCAAAACTACGGACCTGTGCGCGCCCGCAGGGCGTGCAGGTCGCCGGGTTGCCAGGGAGACTGGAACCCGGCGTTTCTATTGATCGGGTAAGCGATGGGAGGAAGTAGATGCAGACAACGATCTACTACAACAGCGCGGACTCCTACTTGATGAGCCAAGTCGACGCCAAAGGCAAGCGGGAACGCAAGAGCCGAAGCGCGGTCATTCTGTCCATCCTGGAGGAGTTCTTCGAGAGCGACAAGCGCCTGGGGGAGATTCTGCTCGACATCGGCGTGTTGAGTCACGCGGATCTCTCAAAGGGCCTAGAGCTACAGAAGACACAGTTCACGGACAAGCTTCTTGGCGATATACTGTTGGAGGAGGAGTACGTAACCCCAGAAGCCGTTGAGCGCGCACTGATCATCCAGGGACGTCACAGAGAGATCGCGGCACCCTGACCAATTGCTCACATCTGGGAGCTACTAAAAGCGCGTTCTACAACACAGGCTGAAAAGGGCAAACTGTCCGCGAGGGCAGGACGCAAAGCATCAGGCCTCGAAGGACTCTGAGGGGACGTCCGAGAAGGTAGCTGGGCTGCCAGCCTCGAGAGAGGAGGAAGCATGGTAGTCCAGTTGATGCGAGATCTCAGGAACCTACGAGGCCGGAACACGAAACCCACAAGCGCCATCCGCAATCCGAATCGTAAGGGCGCCTTCGCACAGATCCATCACTCTCGGCTGGGTCGGTCTGCCTTCCTTCTTTCCGCATTTCTCCTAGCTTTCGCTTCAATCGGTGTGCCAACCGATGGCGCTGACAGCGACGGTTATATCACGATCGACAAGTGGATCACCGGTCCGGTCGGCTGCCGTGAATGGGAGGTCACGCTCGAGGTCGAGGGTGGCAGCATTCCGAGGAAGCCAATGGATGTCGTCTTCGTCATCGATGAATCCGGATCGATGGAGGGCTCGGAGAGTCAGTTGGCAAGCGCCGTGAACGGGTTCATCGATCAGATGAACCTCAGCGGCAACTACCCGGCAGACGACCGCGTCGCCATCGTGACATACGACAACAGTGCCAGTCTGGACTACGGGCTTTCCAGCGTCGACCCCGGTCCGATCACCGTCAACCCGAATCCCTACGGTTGGACGTGCACCGAGTGCGGCATCTATGAGGGGAACCAAGCATTGCCTTCCACTTCCGACCCCAACCGGGTAACCGCCCTGATCGTGATGACCGACGGCGTCGCAAACCGCGTGATCGGCAGTTCATCCACTTGCGATGGAGGCACGTGCCCCAGTACCTGGACCACCTGTATGGAACGCGCATCGAGTGAGAGTGTCGCTCGAGCCGACATGGTTTTCGCCATCGGCTACAACTTGGACAATGTCTGCACTCAGGCCATTGATCTCGCGAAACGGTTGGTCAGGGAAGTCGGTAGGACCGACTACTTCTACGGTACAACCAGCAATATCTCCGGCATCTACCAGCAAATCTTCAATTCGGTCGTGTCCCCGAATCCCGGAAGCGATCTGACGCACGTGGATGTCGTCGCGTCGAACTTCGACATCGTACCCGGTTCGGCCAATCCCGCCGCGACGTCCGTCGTTGGCAACACCATCTCCTGGGATTTCGATCCGCTGGCAGCAAGCGAGACAAGGCTGTTCACCTTCCGCATCACATCCGCGGACGGTGCTCCAGCCGGAACCTATCCCGCGAACGATTCGACCACGCTGAGCTACACCGATTACTTGGGGAGACCGCAGAGCTTGTCGATCTCCGCGCAGCCCGACGTGGTCGTTCCCGAACTTCCGGTGGCCGATCCACGCCTGGCCGCCGGGGAGGATCAGACCAAGTGCTATACGGGAGGCCCCGTCTCGTTCGATCTGGACGGTACACATTCCACCGGAGAGGAGCTCACGTATCTCTGGAGTGCCGGCCCCGGGGTGTCGATCACAAACGGGGACACTGCAACCCCCACGGTGTCGTTCACCGGCCCGGGAAGCGAGATCATCACCCTCCAAGTGGAGGATAAGTACACGTGCAGCGACACCAATTCCGACACCCTCACGCTCACCATTGTAGACTGCGATGCCGATCTCGCGGTCGACAAGATCTGTCACGACCTCGTCGCCGGGGAGACCGACCAGCTTGCGTACACGATCACCGTCACCAACCTCGGCCCGAGCACCGCCGACGGTGTGCAACTTGCCGACACCGTCCCAGGCGCACTGACCAACGTCAAGTACTCGCTCGACGGAGGCGTAACGAAGATCGCATGGTCGACTCCGCTCGATCTGGGAACGATGCTCGTTGGCACGGTCAACCGAGAGATCATTGAGATCTACGTTGATGCTCCCGCGGACCTCACCGGGCCTCTGTCCAACACCGCCGTGGTTTCGGCGACCACCACCGACCCAGTCCCCGGCAACAACACCGACGACTGCTCGAACACGGTGACCCGCCGTGCCGACCTTGCAGTCGAGAAGATCTGTCACGACCTCGTCGCCGGGGAGACCGACCAGCTTGCGTACACGATCACCGTCACCAACCTCGGCCCGAGCACCGCCGACGGTGTGCAACTTGCCGACACCGTCCCAGGCGCACTGACCAACGTCAAGTACTCGCTCGACGGAGGCGTAACGAAGATCGCATGGTCGACTCCGCTCGATCTGGGAACGATGCTCGTTGGCACGGTCAACCGAGAGATCATTGAGATCTACGTTGATGCTCCCGCGGACCTCACCGGGCCTCTGTCCAACACCGCCGTGGTTTCGGCGACCACCACCGACCCAGTCCCCGGCAACAACACCGACGACTGCTCGAACACGGTGACCCG